>Ga0065709_1006402_pt1 | contig 14409 bp, 11 predicted proteins | sample Hoacrofraction14_2_FD_59096 | JGI IMG/M metagenome (GOLD analysis project Ga0065709, IMG submission 59096) | Hoatzin crop microbial communities from Cojedes, Venezuela, sample from fiber fraction 14 v1 | ecosystem: Host-associated > Birds > Digestive system > Esophagus > Crop | place: Venezuela...
TGGCGGAGGATCTCCTCCATCAGGGCGCGGCCGGGCTGGCGGTTCTCCGCGTAGCTTCTCACGCTTCTTCTCTGCTTGATCAGTTCATTGAATTCCAATTTCGGTTCCTCCTTCTGTCGGTCGGCAGGCAGGGCCGGTCTGCGTCGGTCCTGCCTGCTTGTTTCTATCTTACGCGAACGGTTATGAAGATGCCACGCCCGTCGCTCGGGCTTCGATAAACGGCTCTGGTTGATGCTGTACCCGCCGTTTTTTACCGGACGGTCATCGTCGATTCTATGCCCGCCGTTCTGGTCAGCAGAATCATTTTGTCTGTGTACTTGCCGTTGAAGACAAACACCGCTCTGGGATTAATGTTCAGAAATGCCTTCGTACCGATGCTCTTCAGCTTGCCCGACTTCATGTAGATGGTCTGCAGCTTCGTGCAATTCATGAAGGCCTTTGCGCCGATCGTCCGGACTTTGCCGGTGATCGTAAAGGATTTGATTTTCTTACAGCCCTGGAAGGCGCTCTTGCCGATCTTGAGGATGTTCTTGCCGAGGGTGACCGATGTCAGTTTCTTGCAGCCTTTGAAGCCGCCCGCTTCAACACTGGTGACCTTGTAGGACTTCCCGGCGATGGTGACGGTGTCCTGAATCGCGGCTTTCTTGATGGCAGTGGATGAGGCCGACACCGAAGCCGTCTTCTTCGCGGTGCTGGTCACGGTGTAGGTCAGCCCGCCGCTCTTGATGTAGGCCGCGGCTTCTGCACGGACAGGCAGAAATACAAACAGTAACATCACCGCTGCCAGCAGATACACGATACGTCTTCTTGTTGCTGTCTTCATACTCGATTCCTCCTTTCGGCGGCCGTCACCGGCCGGGTTGACTGTTGAACTAAGACTGCTCTTGCTCAGTCGACTGCTGCACTGAGCATAGCACAACCGTTTGTGAATTGCAATGTGAGTCGGTTGCTTTTGTAGATGCAAATTTTGCATCCCTGTTTATTCAAAGCAACTCAAAGCAGCGACATATACGCCGGAAGCAGATACACCGGCAGATTGTCATAGACCGCTTCCGTTGAGATATCTTTCTGCGAGACGAGGAGCGGTCTGCCTGTATAGCGCGAATACTTCTTTCCGAATGCCAGAAGCGATTCGTGTTTCCCGACGCCGGAGGACTTCACCTCGATGGGAATGACCTTATCCTTTTTGGATACCAGAAAATCGATCTCATACTGGTGGGTGCTGCCTTTTTTATCCCATGTATGATAGTACAGTTCCCGACCGGCCGCTGTAATGATCTGGCCGACGGCGTTCTCATACAGATAGCCCAGATTGGCCGGCAGCTTGTCCGAAAGGAGCTTGGCATACAGATCATTTTCCGAAATCGGACGGTCCAGGAACAGCAATGTGACAAAGAGACCCGTATCCGCTGTATACAGCTTATAGGTATCAAGATCTTTTGTCTGATCCAGACTGACATCCGGCGAGGTTACATTGTAGGCCGCTGTAACTGTCATGGAATCCAGGATATTAAAGAGCCGGCGGGAATTAGCCTCCGTACTCCTGCTGCCCCCGATTACGCTTGTCAGGGCAAAGCGTTTTGTGCCGCGGGCAAGCTGTGCCGGGACGGACCGGTAGATCATGCCGATCTTTCCGCTCGGATCCAACTTTCTGAAATCATCCTCATACAGGTTGATGATTTCTCGTTTGACGCGGTCAACGTCCTGAAAATTATTGTATGTCAGGTATGCTTCGACCGCCTGCGGCATCCCGCCGACTGCCATATAGATGCGGAACCTGCGCATCAGGGTTCGGTTCATAGCCTGCCCGAGCGGCTTGCGGCGCTGACACATCTCTTTCATGACATCGTAGGTTTCATTGCCCGTTGCCAGCATGAACTCTTCATAATCCATCGGGCAAAGCTTCAGCTTCATCTCCTCTGACGGGATCAGGATGTTTTCGACATTTTTCCGGATCGATATCAGTGAGCCGGTTTCGATGTAGTGATATCTTCCATCCGCCACCAGATATTTGATGGCCTGACGTGCCTTCGGAAACAGCTGCACCTCATCAAATACGATCAGTGACTCATGCGTATAGAGTTGTACGCCAGTCTCTGTCTGAAGCCTCAGAAAAAAGGTATCGGGATCTGCAATATCATCAAAGCAACTCTTTACGGCTTCCGACGTATGCGCAAAATCGATGAAGATATGCGACCGGTACTCGTTCTCCGCAAACTGTCTGGCGATCGTCGTTTTCCCGACACGCCTGGCTCCTTCAAGCAGCAGCGCGTACCGGTCTGCATACTTTGTTTTCCATTCCAGGATCCTGTCATAGGCTTTTCGCTTAAAATACATGGACTCACTCACCTCTTTCCTGCCTGCTGCGCAGGCGGCGGTGAAGCCTTCTTCGCAGTGGCGTGTTGAGACTTGATCATAAGCCAACCTTAGCATGAACGTGCGGCTATTTCAATGTTTTATACATCAAAATTTGAAGCTATTTCAAAATTTTATTCCCGATTTTTCGAAGCTATTTCAAAACTTTGCTCGGTGTTTTTTGAAGCTATTTCAAAATTTTACCCATCAGCATTTTTGAAGCGCAGCCAAAATATAATTGAATTATTATTGAAATACTGTTTAAATGTTGTTGAGATCGTAGGCGAATCGTGTTAGAATCAGGTGAAAGATCAAGAAACCGCACGAAAGGAGTCAGACGATGCTGGTATCGGAATTGATTCAGAAGAAGAAGGCGTCGGGCCTCAGCAACCGGCAGATTGCTGAGCTTTCGGGGGTGCCGTTCGGCACGGTGCAGCGCATCTTCGGGGGCATTACAAAGTCCCCGCGCAGCGAAACGCTGCGGGCGCTGGAGAAGGTGCTGGCCCCGGAGATCATGCCGGCGTCGGAGAAGGTGAAAGCGTTGGAGAATGAGCCGGCTTTGAAGAAGATGCCGGCCACGGCCAGCTATGACATGCCGGCCGCGCAGGATTCCATGCTGCGTGAAGCCGGGTTGGCGTATCAGGTGAAACCCGCGAAGCAGCAGGGGACGTATACCCTCGCGGATTATTATGCCTGGCCGGAAGAGGAGCGGATCGAGCTGATCGACGGAGTGATCTATGACATGGCCGCCCCGGCCAGTGTACATCAGCTGCTTGCCGGGGCCCTGCATGCGACGCTTTTGCAGCATGTCCTTCAGCATGGCGGCGCGTGTACGCCCATCGTGTCTCCGATCGATGTGCAGCTCGATCGGGATGACCGGACGATGGTCCAGCCGGATGTGGTGATCGTCTGTGACAAATCGCAGATCACACCGAAGGGCATCTATGGTGCGCCGGACTTTGTCGCGGAGGTGCTGTCACCGTCCACACGGCGCAAAGATCTGATCATCAAGCTGAATAAATACATGGCGGCCGGCGTCAGGGAATACTGGCTCATTGATCCGGACAGTAAGACCGTCACCGTCTACGACTTTGGGCATGAGATATTCCCTGTGCACTACACCTTCGAAGACACGATCCCGGTGGCCGTGTGGGAGGGCGCATGCAAGGTGGATTTCCGGGTGATCGCGGAATTTATCCGGTCGAGGCTGGAATGAAAACCGGCAGTGTGTTCGGACCAGTTCATAAAAATTTTGTCCGTCAGGCTGCCCGGGCCGGAGGAAACGACGGCCGACAGGCTTACGAAGAACTTGTGCGGCGAGCCGACGGCGAAGTGCCGCTTTACCGGTCAGGAAAAGCAGACGCAGCGGCGAAAACTTCAGTCTTCGCCGCCTCCCTGCTCCTGCGCCTCCTGCTGCTCCTGTGCCTCCTTCTCATACAGGAAGGCCATCCGCTTATAGATCCGGCCGAAGTCGACCTTGCATGCGCCGCCGTAGATCCGGACCGGCACCTTGGCTTCTTCTCCGTAGATCTCCGGCAGCGGGCTCAGACCTTCACGAATTCCCGCGAGATCATGGACCACGACCTTCTTTTTGTCCGGATAGACCACCCAGTATTCGTTCACGCCGGCATCAAGATATTTGTGGTACTTAATGCCCAGATCCTTCCGGCTGGTGGACTTTGACAGGATCTCCACGACAAAGTCCGGTGCCCCGAAGATGACGCCCCGCTGAAACTTATCCCGGTCGCAGACGATCAGGACATCCGGCTGCACCATGGTCTTGTCATCGCAGTCCAGCTGCACATCCACGGGTGATACGATCGGAACGCAGGGACCGTCATGCTCCTCCACATAATCCGCCAGCTGATGATGAATCAGCCCGGCGAGAAGCTGATGTTTGCTTTTCGGAGCCGACATATCGTAAATGACGCCATCAATCAGTTCGACACGGTATTCATCCGGAATGGCATAGTAATCGTCCAGTGTATATTCCCCCTGCTTTTTCGTCATCCACGGCCGGTCCGGACCCGGTTCGACGTATGTGGCCGCCTCGCTGAGAAGCACTTTCTCCAGCGCCTCCAGTGTCTTACGCCGGGGTGCTTTGGTCTCTCCGTTTAAAATCTTCTGCACCGTCCCGAGCGGTACACCCGACAACTCGGAAAGCTGTTTATAGGTATAGCCTGATGTGCGTTTTAATGCGCGTATCTCCTCTGCTGTCACAACCGTTTTCTCCTTTCTTTCGACCCGTTCAGTTGGTTCTTATGCCATTTTAAACCGTTTGAAACCGTTTGTAAACCGCCGTTATTTATCCGTTTAAAACCGTTTTTTCTCCGGCATTTCTATATGGATGCAGGGTAACTGTTCAGCGAAGCGTTCTGAACAGGTACGATGCAGGTATTTCACCGGCCGCCCGTTTCTGCTATAGTAAGAGTACTGCAGCCGGCACGATAATGGCCGCCGGCTGCCATAAAGCAATCAACCACAGACTTCAAAAGGGAATTCGAGGGGAAATGTCATGAACAATTCACTGACCCGATGGGATCACACGAAAAATAAACGGATACAGAACGCCCTGCGCCTGGCTGTGGAGCGGCAGGAGATCGCGGGGGCGCTGGTGCTGGTGCGCCGGGGCGAGGATGAGCTCTGCTATCTCGAGGAAGGGCTGGCCGATATCGAAAAGGCTTCTCCGATGCGGCGCGACACGATCTTCCGCTGCTACTCCATGAGTAAGCCCGTGACCTCGGCCGCGGCCATGCTGCTGCTGCAGGACGGCCTGATCGAACCGATGGAGCCGCTCTCGCGGTATTTCCCGGAATACACGAACATGCAGGTGGTGACGAAGGACGGCGTGGCGCCGGCGCAGCGGCCGGTGCTGATCCGCGACCTGCTGAACATGACCTCCGGCATCTCCTATCCGGGATGCAGCAACGAGGCGGAAGCGGGCAGCGCCCGGGTCTACTGGGACTTCTGCAAGCGCCTGGGCAGCGACAGCATGGGCACCACCGAAGAATTCGCGCGCCGCATGGGCGGCTGCCCGCTCTCCTTCGAGCCCGGCACGTCCTGGCAGTACGGCGCGTCCGCGGATGTGCTCGGCGCGGTGATCGAGAAGGTGGCGGGCATGTCCTTCGGCGAATTCCTGCGCCGGCGGCTCTTTGATCCGCTGGGCATGAAGGACACCGGCTTCAGCGTCCCGGACGCAAAGCTGCCGCGCCTCGCGAAGGTCTACGCCGCCGGGGCGGCAGCGCCGGCAGATGCGGGCGAAGCCGACACGCAGGCCGAAAACGCAGAAAAAAACACGCCGTCAGACAGTGCAGCCGGCAGCGCCGCAGCGGATCAGCCCGCAAATGGCAGTGCCATCGCCGGCAGCGGCAAGGGTCTGCGCGGTCTGTCCCTGTATACCGGCTGTAACCTGGCCATCCGCAACGACGGCGGAGCGAATCCGTTCGAGTCGGGCGGGGCCGGACTCCATTCGACGATCGATGATTATATGGCATTTGCCAGGATGCTGATGCGCGGCGGGCGGAGCGCGGCCGGGGAGCAGATCCTGAGTCCGGGCATCATCCGCTACATGACCGATCACTCGCTGAGCGCGGCGCAGCAGGCGGCCTTCGATACCTGGGACGGCCTCGAGGGCTTCACCTACGGCAACTTCCTGCGCGTGATGAAGGATCCGTCGCGCGCCGCCACGCCCTCGCGCCGCGGAGAGTACGGCTGGGACGGCTGGCTCGGCACGTACTTCGGGAATTTCCCGGACGAGGACATGACCTTCCTGATGATGATGCAGACGACCGATTACGGCACCGGGATCCTCACGCGGCGGCTGCGGTCGATCCTGCTCGGATGAGAGCCTGATGTGCTGCCCTCTGCCGCAGTGGCGGGAAGACAGAGATGGCCGTTTCTGTATTTTGAGGTGCGCACGCCTGTGCCGCTTGTGCTGTCTGTAATTGGCATTTTCGGCGCTCTATGGTACACTTTCCTCAGACGTGCCGAAAGGAGGACATCATGGCGCAGGGACTTGAATTCTATCAGGCGGCTTTAATGCAGGCGGATTTCCTTGCCTGGGAAGTGGATCTTGCCGCCGGCCGGGCGCTGTCGGTGCCGACGGGCGGGAGTGAGAAGTGCGCGAAAACCTACGAGGTGCCGCCGGAGGAGACGGATGTCCTCGGGTATCTGCTGAAAAACTGCCGGCAGGGCGACGCGCTGTCCTTTGAGGCGCTGCTGGCGGCGCTGCGCCGCGGCGAATGCGTGGAGCAGGACGTGGTCTACGTGCCGCATGAGGCGGTCAAGACGATCTTCCGCATCGAGGCAAAGCCGCTCGGGCGGATGGGCGCTGCGGAAGCGGGAGACGCGGACAGGGCCGGCGCGCAGACCGATGCGGCCGGTGAGCCCGGTGATCCCGATGATTCCGGTGAGCCCGGCGCCTCCGGCCGAGCGATCGTCATCCTGCGGGATGTCAGCGCGCAGCAGTTTCAGACCGGCGAGTATGCCGACCAGTTCCGCTATTTCCATACCCTTGCGACGCGCAACGCGCTTTTCTGCATCCGCGCAGACCTGACGGACCGGGTGCTGCTGGAGGACCTGATCCACCCGGACAATCCGCAGACCTATGAGGAGATCATGCAGAACGGCTTCGGCATGGATGCGCTCGGCAGCGACAACCGGCCGCTCCGGGAGCATGTGGCGCGTGATGTGCTGTTGGCGCACCAGGCCGCGGGGCACTGGAAGCTGTCAGGGATCTTTCATTTCGCAGAGGCGCAGGAGAACAACATTCTCTGGATCAAGGTGTTCGTGCGTGTGCTGCGCTCGCCGAAGAACGACCACATCGAGATGTTCATGTACTCGTATGACGACTCCGAGGGCGAGCTGGTCAAGCGCATGATGAAGCGCATGTCGGAGGTCGTCTACGATTACACGGGCACGCTGAATCCGGCGGCGCATACGATCCGGTTCAGCAACCATCCGGAACTCCCGGCCAATGAAGATCTGCCCTACGACGAGGCGGCCGCGGGCCTGGCGAATGCGGTGTCGGAGGAGAGGGAGTCGGTGCTCCGGAGCATCTCCCCGGAGACGATCACGGAGAACCTCCGGCTGAATGAGACTTACTCCCTGATCCTGGAGCATAATGATCACACGAGAAAGCTGCTGCAGTATTGCTGGCTGGACGAGCGCAGGGATCTGGTCTTCGTCGTGGCCACGGACGTGACGAAGCAGTACCGCCGGGACCAGGAGAACCTGCGGCGCGTCGAGGAGGCGCTGCTGGCGGCCGAGCAGGCCAATGAAGCCAAGACGGAATTCCTCTCGCGCATCAGCCATGACATCCGCACGCCGATCGGTGCGGTCCTGAACCTGACGGACTTTGCGCGGGCGGATATCGACGATAAGGAAAAACTGAAACAGGACATCGACAAGATCGCGACCTCGGGACGATTCCTGCTCTCGCTGATCAATGATGTGCTGGATGTGGCCAAGATCGACAGCGGCAAGATTGAGCTCAAGCCGGAGCCCTATGCATTTGATGAGTACATCAGCGAGATCCGCAACATCATCGAGCCGATGTGCAAGGAGAACGGGATCACCTGCACGGTGGAGGCGCCGGGCAGCGAGGCGTGCGCGGACAAGCAGTATGCGATGGTGGACCGCGTTCGCCTGAACCAGATCACGCTGAACCTGCTGACGAACGCTGTCCGGTATAACAAGGAACATGGCAGCGTCCTCTTCCATGCAGACATCTCCGTGATCAACAACCACCGCTACATGTTCTGGTTCAAGGTGCAGGACACCGGCATCGGCATGAGCGATTCCTTCCAGAAAGTGATGTTCGAGGAATTTTCGCAGGAGACGGACAACCCGTACCGCACGAAGCTGCGCACGGGCACGGGACTCGGCCTGCCGATCGTGAAAAAGCTCATCGACCTGATGGGCGGAACGATCGAGGTGGACAGCACCCTCGGCGAGGGAACATGCATCACGGTGCGCATGCCGCTGGAGGTGGCGGAAAGTCCGGAGGCTTTTGACCCGGAGGCCGCCGCGGCGGCCGCGGCAGCCACGATGCCGGCGCTGACCGGGCATGTGCTGCTGGCCGAGGACAATGAGATCAATGCGGAGATCGCGAAGCGCATCTTCGATGAGATGGGAATCACCGTCGACCATGCGGAGAACGGGAAGAAGGCCGTGGAACGGTTCGCTGCGGCCGCGCCGGGAACCTACCGCGCGGTGTTCATGGACATCCAGATGCCGGTCATGAACGGGTATGAGGCCACGCGCGCCATCCGCGCACTGGACCGCGCGGACGCAGCTGAGATCCCGGTGATCGCGATGACGGCGGATGCCTTCACGGACGCGATGGAGAAGGCGGACGCCGCAGGCATGAGCGCCTTCATCACGAAGCCGATGAGCAGCGCGAAGATCCGCGAGACACTGGAGCGATTCGCGTGAGACGGGCGCTTCACTCCCGGACGGCCGAGAGCAAAGCGGAGCAGACCGAGGTTGGAGCGATTCGCGTGAGGCGGCTGCCTCACTCCTCCGTCAGTTCCCCGCGCAGGTTCTTTTCCATGTATTCCCGGATCTTCGCGCGGTCGGTGGTGACGCTGAACAGGTAGTAGAGCTTGGCGACGGCGGCCTCGGTGGTCATGTCGCAGCCGCTCACGGCGCCGGCGTCCAGCAGGGAGCTGCTGGTCTCGTAGGCGCCGAGGTGCACGGTCCCGCGCAGGCACTGCGAGCACACGGTCACGACGGTGCCGGCGTCGAAGGCACGGCGGATCATCGGGAGCAGCTCGTTGTCGTAATCCGGGATGTTGCCGGTGCCGAAGGTCTCCAGCACGATCCCGCCGAGGCCCTCGGTCATCACCGGCGCGAACAGGCTCAGCTGGATGCCCGGAAAGATCCGGATGACCCCGATCGCCGTCTGTGAAAATGGCACGATCCGAAACGCACCGTCTGTCTCCCCCGCCCCGCGCATGCGGCGGCCGATGCGGGCGATCGCGTCGGTGTCGTATTTGATCGTGATGCCGGCGCGGGCCAGGCACGGGTAGTTCGGGGACTCGAAGGCCACCAGTTCATCGGCCGACAGCTTCACGGCGCGAGTGCCGGCGATCAGCTTGCCGCCGAAGTACAGGCAGACCTGGCGCACGCGGCCCTCGCCGGCGATGATCATCGAGGTGATGAGATTGTCCGTCGCGTCGCTCCGGAGACTGCAGAGCGGGATCTGCGAGCCGGTCAGCACGACCGGCTTGTCCAGGTTCACGAACATGAAGGACAGGGCCGCAGCCGTGTACGCCATGGTATCCGTGCCGTGCAGGATCACGAACCCGTCGAAGTCGTCGTAGCGCTCCGCCACCGCCCGGCCGATCTCGTTCCACTGGTCGAGGGCGATGTTCGAGGAGTCGAGCAGCGGGTCGAATTCCACGAGCTCCCACTCCGGCATCCCTTCCTTGTGCAGATCCGGCACCGCGTCGAGCGCCCGGCCGAAGTACCCGCGCTTCGGCGCATACCCTTTCTCCGTCGGAAGCATGCCGATCGTGCCACCGGTGTATAATATGCAAATCTTTGCCATGTCCGTTCTCCCGTCCCCCACGCCATGCGCGGTCAAAAAATCCCCGTTGCTGCCAAATATACTTTATTGGTACGCCCTCAGCAGCAAGTGCTTCGGGCTGTCCTGAACAGTTACAAAAAAGAGCGCCTCACCGAGGCGCCCCGCTAACAGGCAGTCCTGCCTGTGAATCTGATCTGTGTGTTATGATGGCGTCTGCTGACGCGGACGCGTTACTTTTTGACCAGCCGCACGATGGCGATCAGGATACAGGCTCCGATCACGCCGGCCAGGATGTCTCCGACGATCCCGATGGCGGCAAGTCCGATCAGGCCCAGTACGAAGTTACCGATCAGGCCGCCGATCACGCCGACGATCAGGCAGGCGACTGCGTTAAGGCTGGTGCCCATCAGCATGCCGCCGAGCCATCCGGCGACCGCGCCGACTACCAGTGATATGACAATACTCATGCGCTCTCTCCTTTCTTTCGAATTTGATTCATCCTACCATAAAACGCATGCATTCGCAATCGTTTATAAGAACAGCCTGTACCCCCGCCCCTGCGCCTCCTGCAGTGCGTCCGTGATGACCGGCAGGCCGAAGCGCGCGGTGTACTGCTCTGCCTCCTCTTCCTGCCTGAGGTCCGTCAGCCGGTCCGGCCGGTGCGCGTCGATTCCGAAGACACAGCGGCCGCCCTCCTGCGCGGCGATCTCCCAGAAGGTCTCGTTCGGATAATTGCGGTGCTCCCAGAGGCCGAGGAAGTTGATCTCCAGCGGGATATCCAGGGCGACAGCCGCCTTCGCGAGACGGTGCATCTGACATTTATACAGATCCCGGTCCCCCGTGAAGTTGATCAGGTCGGGGTGCGCCAGGTAAATGAATTTTCCCGTCTTCATCCCTTTAATGGCCTGATCCACGTACTTTTCCAGCACCACGGGATCGTCCGTCGGCCAGCCGCAGTACTGCGACCCGATCTCGTTGTCGACGGAGTGCTGGCCGAGGATCATGTACTCGATCGGGTAGTCCCCGAGGAAATGCAGGAGCTTGTCAAAATACGCGGGGAAATATTCTGTCTCGAGTCCGAGCCGGATGTCGATCCACGGCGCGTACTCCTTCTTCAGCGACAGGACCGAATCCACGTACCCTTCGAGCTGGTCGAGGCGCATCCGCGCCGAGGAGACGTAGCCCTCCGGGAACGGATACGGGGTATGATCCGAGAATCCGAGGATCTTCAGCCCCCGCTCGATCGCCTGCTCCACGTATTCCCGGTCCTCGCCCTGCGCGTGTCCGCAGCGGACCGTGTGGGTGTGATAGTTGCACTGCATCATAATCTGTCAGCCTCCCGTTCTCTCTTTCTCTTCTCTTTCTTCTCTTCGCCCGTGCATTATAGCCCATCTGTGTCGCTCTGTCACGCCCTTATCATCGGAGAAAACAATCAGGACAAAACATCCCCTGCATGCTATCATAAAACCGACAGCTTTGACGCGGCGGGAAAGGACAAGGCACATGGCACAGCGATCCGGGAAGGGGAAGAGACAGCGGGAAACCGGCGGCATCCGCACGATGCTGCTCTTCGGCCTGTTCTTCAAATCCCTCGGCGGCGCGGCGCTCCTGCCGCTGATCTGGGGGATCTTCACGCTCGCGATGCGCCTGGCCGGCTACCGCTATCTCACGGTCGAGAATATCTACCGCTTCCTGCTGCACCCCGTGACCCTGCTCGCGGCGGCGCTCCTGCTCTTCCTCGTGTCCGTCTACACCTTCGTCGACATGAGCGCCCTGATCGTGATCACCGCCTGCCTCCTGCGCGGCCGCCGCATCACGGTCTACCGCGCCCTGCGCATCGCCCTGCGCTCGCTCCGCCGGGCGCTCCTCCCCGCAAATGTCACTATCCTTCTCTCCGCCCTGCTCCTCCTCCCCTGCTTCATCAGCGGGGTGGCCGCCGGCTTTCTCCGGATGGTCTCGCTGCCGGCGGGGGCGCGGGAATATCTCCGGCCGGGGAGTCCGCTGGTCCTGATCCTGGCCGCGGTCTTTGCGGCCATGGTGCTGCGGATGCTGACGCAGCTCTATACGCTGCCGGTGTTTGTGCTCGAGCACGCCGACGCCCGCGGCGCGCGGCGGGAGAGCCGGCGCCTGTCGCAGGGGCGGCATGTGAAGGATCTGGCGCATTTTATCGCCTTCCAGGTGATCTACATGCTGCTGACCATGGGCGTGATCGGCATCGGCGCATCGCTGACGGCCCTGATCCGCCGCCTGCTGCGCGCGCAGCTCTCGCACCGCCGGCTCATCGCGGGTGCGGTGTGGGACACGATCATCATCATCGCCTTCATCCTGCTCGGCCTCGCCGTGCCGCTGTGCTGCGTGGCCGTGACGCGCCGGTATTTCCGGCTGCGGGAGGCAGCGGCTGCCGCAGCCGGCGGCCTCCGACCAGCCCCGGGGAACGCGCAGGAGTCTGCTTCCCGGAGCGTTTACGAAGATACCGCAGCAGATGGGGCGGATGGCGAAGATACTGTACGTTCGTTACATGATTCCGGAGAGGACATCCCTGTCATCTCCGAAAGCGGACCCGCAGGCCGTCTCGAAAGCAGCACGGAAACCCGGTCTGCCGCCGCGCCCGCGCAGCAGGATGCCCGCCGGGCGCGGCGCAGGCGGCATCTGCGGCGGTTCAGCCAGGCGCTGATCCCGCTGACGATCGCGGGCTTCGCCGCATCCGGCGGGCTGATCCTGTCGGGGTTCATGAATCCGAGCATCGAGTATGTGCGGACGATGGAGGTCACGGCGCACCGCGGGGCGTCGGAGGAGTATCCCGAGAACACGATGGCGGCCTTCCGGGCGGCGGCGGAGCTTCACGCCGACTGGATCGAGCTCGACGTGCAGCAGAGCCGCGACGGCGAGATCTTTGTCCTGCATGATCCGAGCTTCCTGCGCACCTGCGGCGTCGACCGCAAGGTCTGGGAGCTGGACTGGGCGGAGATCCGGACGCTGGACGCGGGGTCGTGGAAAGGGGTGGAATTCGCGGGCGAGAAAGTGCCGGGACTTGGGGAAGTGCTGGCATTTGCGGAGGAGAGCGGGATCAGGCTGAACATCGAGCTCAAGCCCACGGGTCATGAGACGGACTTCGAGGAGGCGGTGGTCGGGCTCATCCGGGAGGCGGGGCTCGAGGACCGGTGCATGATCACCTCGCAGAAATATTCGCTCCTGCGGCGCGTGAAGGAGCTCTGCCCGGAGATCCGGACCGCGTACGTGCTGTCCTTCGCGTACGGCAACCTGCACACGCTCGACGACGCGGATGTCTTCAGCATCAAGACCTCCTCGATCAACGCGGACCTCGTCAGCAATGTCCACAACGCCGGGAAGGAGCTGCTGGTCTGGACCGTCAACACGCGCACGGTCATGAACCGGATGATCGAGCTCGGCGTCGACAACCTCGTCACCGACCGCATCACCCTCGCGCGCGAGACCATCTACGAGAACAAATTCTCGGATCTCGTCGATGCGTACATGGAGCTGGCAGAGATTGAAACGGAGGCGGAAACGGAAACGGCGACAGAGACAGAATAAACTGCACAACGGCAAGGCAAGGAAACGAAAGAAAAAAAGAAAGGAAGGTACCTCTATGGACGAGCAGAAAATTGCACAGCTTCAGGAAATCATCGACAACACCGACAATATCGTCTTCTTCGGCGGGGCGGGTGTGTCGACCGAGAGCGGGATCCCGGACTTCCGGTCACAGGACGGGCTGTACCGGATGAAATACGCCTACCCGCCGGAGACGATCGTGAGCCACAGCTTCTTCATGAAGCACACGGCAGAGTTCTATGATTTCTACCGCGACAAGATGATCGCGCCCGACGCGCAGCCAAACGCCGCGCACCTCAAGCTCGCCGAGCTCGAGCAGGCCGGCAAGCTGCGAGCGGTCGTCACGCAGAACATCGACGGCCTGCACCAGAAGGCCGGCAGCAAGGAGGTGCTGGAGCTGCACGGCAGCGTGCTGCGCAACAACTGCACGCGCTGCGGCGCCTTCTACGATGAGCAGTACATCCTGAAGGCCGACGGCATCCCGGTCTGCGAGAAGTGCGGCGGCATCGTCAAGCCGGACGTTGTGCTGTACGAGGAGAGTCTGGACATGAACATCATGACGAAGGCGATCCGCTGCATCTCCGAGGCCGACGTCCTGATCATCGGCGGCACCAGCCTGGTGGTCTACCCGGCCGCCGGCATGATCGACTACTTCCACGGCTCCAAGCTCGTCCTGATCAACAAGTCCTCGACCGGCCGCGAGGGCCGCGCTGACCTGGTGATCACGGATGCGATCGGTGAGGTCATGAGCCGGATTCATGTTTAAATTTAAAAACGACGCTGCGATTTCGCAGCGCCGTTTTTTCGTTACTGTAAATTCAGTAACTGTTCAGCACGCTTCGCGCAGCAGTTACTAAATTGTAACTGTTCAGGACAGCCCGAAGCACTTGCTGCTGAGGGCGTACCAATAAAGTATATTTGGCAGCATCGGACGAATTCGAATGCGAAGC
>Ga0065709_1000159_pt1 | contig 14401 bp, 12 predicted proteins | sample Hoacrofraction14_2_FD_59096 | JGI IMG/M metagenome (GOLD analysis project Ga0065709, IMG submission 59096) | Hoatzin crop microbial communities from Cojedes, Venezuela, sample from fiber fraction 14 v1 | ecosystem: Host-associated > Birds > Digestive system > Esophagus > Crop | place: Venezuela...
TTGTGATTGCCTGACCACGACNGCCNAGCTAAATTTGCGTTCAAAANGAAAAACCCCATAGAGGCAACTAGTTATTTAAGCCCCACGGAGTCAACGGACAACCCGAAAGCAAAAGAAACATGCGGAAATTTATTTTAGCGGCTTGCGTATCAGCTATGCTGGTGCCGGCTTCTCTATTGGCACAAGAAGGCGAGGGCCTTTCAGTCGGTGGCTACGGCGAAGTAGCACTTACCCGAAATTTCTATAGCGACAACGTNTATCGTTATTCCAGCGCGGCATCCCATAAGGGAGAGCAACACGGAAGATTCGACGTACCCCATGCTGTCATATATTTATCATACGATTTCGGCAAAGGCTGGAAGATGCAGACGGAAATCGAATTCGAGCATCTTGGCACAGGTACTGAAATCGAAAAAGAATTCGAAGAGGCCGGTGAATGGGAGGCCGAAACCGAGAGAGGAGGCGAAGTTGAACTTGAGCAGTTCTGGATTCAGAAGACTTTCAAACCTTCGCTAAACGTCAGAGTTGGTCATATGGTAGTGCCGGTTGGNGGTCTGAACAATGCCCACGAGCCTCTCAATTTCTTCACGGTCTATCGTTCGGAAGGNGAAGCTACGATTTTGCCTTCAACGTGGCACGATACAGGCGTCAGCCTTTGGGGACAAATTGACTCTTGGCGCTATGAGGCCATGGTTGTATCTGGTTTGGACGCCNTGCTTTTCAGCCGNGACAACTTCATCGCCAACGGAGCCCATACGCCATTCGAGTTCCAGGTAGCCAACACTTTGGGCTTTGCCGGAAGAGTTGATAAATGGTTCTTCGGAAAAGACCTCAGAATGGGCCTCAGCGGCTATGTAGGCAATACCCTCGGCAATACTTTCCCGAAAGAGGAACTTACCAATTCTTACATCGAGGGNGCTAAAGGTACAGTTGTCATCGGAGCNTTNGANTTNGTNTACAAAGGACATAATCTAATCGCTCGCGGCAACGCCGATTGGGGACATCTCTCCGACGCAGCCGCCATCAGCAAATACAAGAGTTCGAAGGGAGCGGCGGCCAATTCGCCATATGACGAAACGCCCGTAGGAGACTATGCAATGGCTTTTGGAGGCGAAATTGGATATGACATTCTCCCATATTTCCATCCTAAGGATCCGGATCAGAAACTCTATGTTTTTGGACGTTATGAGTATTATGATTCATATATTCCGACCAATGGTCAAGTAAGTGCCAACTATACGAAGAAGAATCGTATCGCGCTTGGTCTTAACTGGTATCCCATTCCGGAAATCGCNGTCAAAGCGGAATATTCCCATCGTTTCTTGANCTCNGAATACAACAACGAGCCTTCCATCTCCTTGGGAGTAGCATATCAAGGATTTTTCAAGAGAAAACATAATCACAGATAGTTAGAATTTAAAAATAGATAACATGAAAAAGACAATCAAAAACATTGCTTTGCTTGCTATAGCGGCAATCACAACTCTTTCTTTCGCTTCTTGCGAGAAGAGTACTTCAGACAATAGCGGAGAACTTTCATCAAATGAAAAAACTCTCAAGGCNGCCGTTGTGGAATATGTTCCCAATGTGATTTATGAGATTTATGGCAATCTGGCGGACTACACCACAACTCTTAGTGATGAGGTTAGCGCATTGTACAAATCTTATTCTAAAGGTTCTTTAACACAGAGTGAAATCAATTCAGTCTGCACAACTTTCCTCAATGCTCGTGCTAGCTGGGAGTCTAGCGAGGCCTTCCTTTATGGCGCTGCAACCGCTTATGGTATCGATCCTCATATTGATACTTGGCCTCTTGATAAGAGCAAACTTTCCACGGCTCTTTCTGATGCTAACGTTATTGCTGACCTTAAAGCGGAAGGCGCTGGTGCTGTTGATGAGGTTGGTGTAGCCAATCTTGGCTTCCATGGCATTGAGTTCATTCTTTTCCGTGATGGATCTCCTAGAACTCCCGAAGATTTCGCAAGTGTAGAAGATGATGAGGCTTTTGCCAATGTTACNGTTACCGGTGAGACCGAGTTGATTTTTGCTGCCGCGGTTGCNGAAGACCTTCGCAATTATTGCTGGGAACTTCAGTGCTCTTGGGACCCCAATGCTCCTTCAGAGAGAGTNGCATATGTTGAGGATGAGCTTGANCTNAATACCACTCTCGATTCTGGTCTTACTTACGGAGAGAATCTTCTCGCATCCGCATCCGCTGGAAGCACTTTCGCGAGCTGGCAGAAGGCAGTTCAGACAATTCTCGTAGGAGGTTGCTCAAACATCTGCTCTGAGGTTGCCAATTCCAAGATTGCTTCCGCTTATAACCATACAGATGACGATTATATTGAGTCTCCTTATTCCAAGAATTCTTATACCGATTTCTTGAATAATATTCTTAGCATTCAGTATAGCCTCTATGGATCCTATAAAGCTACAAGCCCTTCTTCTAGCAGCTTGGTTAATGCTCTTACNAAATGTGGCTATACAGGTGTCAGCAATTTGACCTCTGCTCTTGATGAGGCTATTTCTGCTCTNAAGGCATGTATTGCCAGCGGAGTCGCTTTCGTCGATAATCCTCAGAGCGCCTATGCTGGAACCGCCATCACCAAGATTAATGCTCTTGATGACGAGCTCAACAAAGCGGCCGATTTCGTCGGAACACTTTAATCGCGTCCCTTTCACTAATTCTAGACGCCTTGGCGCTGGAATGTAAGAAAATTTTCCTGTTATGCCCGACAAGTTCGGGCATCTCAGGAATATCAAATGGGGTTTATAAACTTTTTATATAAAACAATATGAAGTTATACAGAATTTTGGCAATGGCAGTCATGGCGTCTCTTATCATGACTTCTTGTAACACCAGCGGAGGTGGATCCAGCAAGGAGGAAGAGATTGAAAGCGCCTCTGACGGCAAATACGTTGGGCAAGCAGTAGGAAACTTCTCGGCGGACGAATGGTACCCTGGAGGCCAGACCGGCACCACGACCAACGTGACCGAAGGTTGCTACGAGGATGAGACTCCAGCTGTGACCAGCATGGGCATGACGACGACATTCAATCTCGGTGAAAAATTCTTCGAAAGGAATTTCACGGAAAGCACCAAGCCTTTCTATGGCCTTGGCCCCGCATCCGTGAGAAAATCCTGCTTGGATTGTCACCCTGCATATGGTCATGGTCAATGGCAGGATAGCTATGTTGCCAATGGTAGNGCCGCTTGGGGTAATGGCTATNTGCTNGTAATCTACCATCCCACCGAAGAGGGTAGCAACGATGGACCATATATATCAGAGGTTACCGGTATGCCTCAAACAATGGCTGTATCTCCATTCCTTCCTCCGATTGACGAAGACCAAATCTCCATAACATGGTCTGAAATCGGGGCTATGGAGAGTGGATTGTCTATGACATTCCCCGATGGCGAAACGTATGCCTTGCAGTATCCTACACTCTATATTCCTGAAAGCGCATTCAATACTGATCCCGTGCCAACCAATCTTGGTTTCCGTCTCGAATCCACGATTGGCGTAATCGGAACCGGTATTATCGATGCCATCCCACAAGATTCCATNAAGGCACANTATGCCAAAGAGGCTGCCGCTTTGGCTGCCGCAGGTCTCGATGTGAGCGAATATCTCAATTCCAATTTCTGGGATGCCGCTTCCGGTGATATGGCGTCGACTGCATATTACACCACTTTGGCTGATGGCTACACCGCNGATGGTACACATTATCCCGCNGGTACTTTGACTCCCGTCAAGAGATACACTTATGCTCTAACTCGCGCCTCATTGCAAGATGGNGCAGGTGCCAATGCCATTTGGAATATTACCAATGTTTCTCGTCCCGACAGNCCTTATCTCTATACTACTAATGCTTGGGCTAAGGCTATGAGTGAGAACGAAGAAGTGATAGCCTCCATCATGGCGGCAGGGGAGACCTCTCCTTATTATGTCGATGTCAATGGTGATGGCACAGTGACTTCTGATGAGGTTGCAGAGGCCGTTTATGAGTTGCTTCGTCCTGGTACTAACCAGTTCGACAATGACTATCATAATTTCGAACCGGAGATGACTACCGATCAGTATTATGCCTTCATGTTATGGCATAGGGGCTTGGCCATTCCTCGTGCCCGCAACCTCCATAANGCAAGCGTGCAGAGGGGTAAGGAGNTGTTTATGGAGATGGGCTGCGCATCTTGCCACCGTCCNGAATGGAACACCACAGATGATAATTATTGGGTTCCGGCTTGTCTGAATGGCATGGCGTTGCCGAGGTATCAGAACCAGAAGATTTATCCTTATTCCGACTTCGTACAACACAAGCTCTACATGAAAAATGATATTCATGGNAGCTGGTGCCGTACCACTCCGCTCTGGGGNCGTGGACTTTCNACTCANGAGACNGGTCGTGGNGACCGCCTGCATGATTGCCGTGCNCGCAACACCGTTGAGGCCATCATGTGGCATGGCTACAGCAAGAAGAGTCATGCTTATTCATCAGCGGAGAAGTTCTACAATCTCTCCAAGGAGGACCGNGACGCCGTTGTCGAATTTATCAATTCGATTTAGGCTGGTAGGGGATTCTGTAGGGTTTCTGCTGGNTTTCCGTGGAGATTCTGCTGGTTTATCCTGTGGGGCTTAGTCGCGGATTTGAATATTCGAAATTTTGCGAAAATTTATCTCATTTGGAACTATGGCGGTCATCATCGTTATGATGGTGGCTGCCACAGTTATTGAAAAAATCGAAGGTACGCCGGTCGCATTTCGGCTGGTTTATCATAATCCGCTATTCATAGCTCTGTGGGCCGTAGCCGCTATTTCGGGAATCCTTTATTTCTTCCGTAGGGGTGCTCATGGCTTTTTCACCTCGGCCCTCCATGTCTCGTTTCTGGTGATTCTGGCCGGAGCTCTGGTGACTTTTCTGGCTGGCCGCCAAGGACAAATTTTATTGCCTCTCGGCGAGTCTGTGAATGTTTATTATTCCTCTGGTCATGAGGAATCCGCCTCTGGCGCAGCGGATGGATCATCTTCGGCACAGGCTTCCATCGACCAAGAATCGTCTTCGGTGAGGACTCTGCCTTTTTCGCTTACGCTCAAGGATTTTTCGGTAGAGACTTATGCAGGATCTATGGCGGCCTCAGACTACAGGAGTGTGGTTGAAACCTCTGACGGGGCGACCATGGACATTTCCATGAACCATATAGGTCGCCACAAAGGCTATCGCTTCTATCAGGCTAACTATGGCCGCGACATGAAAACCTCCGTTTTAGCGGTAAGCTATGACCCATGGGGCACAACCATAACCTACGCTGGCTACATACTGCTTCTTGTGGCCATGCTAGGCTTTTTCTTCCAGAAGAATAGCCAATTCCGAAACACCCTCCGCCGCCTCTCCGCCCTCTCCATTCTCCTCCTCGCCCCAACATTCGCCCAAGCTTCTGATGACCTCCCTCCAGCACTACCAAAGGACGTAGCGGACGAATTCGGCAACCTCTACGTCTATTACAATGACCGCATCGCCCCATTCCAAACCATGGCGCGCGACTATTGCCTTAAAGCCTATGGAAAGGCACATTGGAAGGACTATTCCGCCGAACAAGTAGTGACAGGCTGGCTATTCTACTACGATTGGTGGCAGGGCGTACCATTCAAGCTGAAGGCCAAAGATAAGGGCACCATGAAGGAAAAGGAAAAAGAGGCTATACGAATGTCAGCAGCCTCAGGAAGAGCATTTCGCCTCTATCCAATAGAACTATCCGATAGCGCCATGGCAACCAATCCCGCCCTCCAAAAAATCATGTGGTTCGCCTGCGATGACGCCCTTCCGGCAGACCTCTCTTTCGAACATTGGATGTTTGTTAGGAAGTCCTTGGATTTGATTCATGATGAGGTGAAAAATGAGAACTGGGATGAGGTCAAGCGCATCGTCGGCAAGATTAAGACATATCAAGAGAAAACTGCGGCCTCAGTACTTCCATCAGACCAAAAGATTCTTGCTGAGCGCTTCTACAACAAGATTTCTCGCCCCATGGTGCCGTTCATGGCATCTATAACCATCGGAATCATACTATTTATTCTTACCGGAATCGCCATATCCAGAGGCCGTCAAATGCCGAAACGATTGGGTGCTATTCTCGCAATCGTGTCCGGTCTGCTGGCATTGTATTTATTCATTGTGCTGGCACTCCGCTGGTACATTTCGGGCCATCTCCCCATGGCTGGAAGCTATTCGGTCATGATGCTGATAGCTCTGCTAGCTTCTATTCTGATGACAATTTTCTGGAAAAAGTTCCCTTTGGTGCAGCCTCTCGGCTTTTTGCTCGCAGGCTTCACCATGCTGGTGGCATCGCTCGCAAGTGCCAATCCTCAAATTACGCACTTGATGCCAGTGCTACAGTCGCCGCTACTTTCCATTCATGTCCTCAGCATGATGATATCCTACACCCTCCTTGGCTTAGTCGCCCTTAACGGCATTATGGGGCTGATAGTCCCTAACCGTCCCACCAGCACCTTCTCGGAATCCACTTCCGCCTCCTTGGAACCCGCTTCCACCCTCGCCAACCCATCGGAAAAACTTCGGGATGTAAGCCTAGTAATCCTTTATCCAGCCGTATTCCTGCTAACCTTCGGCACATTCCTCGGAGCCGTCTGGGCCAATGTCTCATGGGGAAGTTATTGGGCATGGGACCCTAAAGAAACCTGGGCCCTAATCACCCTCCTCGTCTACGCAGCTACCCTCCATAGTGGCAGCCTCAAGGCCTTCCGCCGGCCCCGTTTCTCCATCTCTACTGTGTCCTCGCCTTCATCACCGTCCTCATTACCCTACTTCGGCGTCAACCTCATCCTCGGCGGCATGCACAGCTACGCCTAGTGTCTATTTGCTTGCCGTCCATTTCATGTCTATTTTCGGGAAATCTAAAAATTCCCGTTGGGGAGCGTGAATTTACATATTTTCCGCTAATTTTGCATTGTTAAATTTGAAGGCTGATTGTGCATCCAGTCTTCCCCTCATTTAATAGTAATTATGGCGGCTCCTGATATAAAAATAGAAGTTCCAGGCGGAGAGACCAAAGTTCTTCTCCACGCATGTTGCGCCCCATGCTCCGGAGCCATAATCGAGTGTATGATCCGCAATGGCATACGCCCGACCATATTCTATAGCAATTCCAATATTACTCCCATCTCCGAATATGAGATTCGTCGAGATGAGTGCATACGATATGCTAAGGCGAATAATTTGGAAATCGTGGATGATAACTATGACCACGATCAGTGGCATTGNGTGTCAAANGGGCTGGAGAATGAACCGGAGAGGGGTGGACGCTGTTTGCAATGCTTTAGGTTTAGGCTTGAGCGGGCTGCGAGATATGCTCACGAACATGGTTTCAAGGTGCTGACAACCACGCTGGCTTCATCGCGCTGGAAAAATCTTGACCAAGTTAATGCGGCAGGAGAATACGCTTGCAGCCTTTTCCCTGATGTCATTTGGTGGGATCAGAATTGGCGCAAGGGTGGCCTTCAGGTTCGACGTGGCGAAATAATCAAGGAGATGAATTTCTACAACCAACTCTGGTGTGGCTGCGAATTCAGCCACCGCTGAATTACGCCCAGGAGGCGTTGATGTCGCGGAGACGACGGAAGTTGGATACGAATCCGTTACCCTTATTGTCGCTTATCTTGGCGCTATTCTCGGCGCCCTCGTTGCTCTTCTTTGAAAAGCACTTTTTGAGTTGTTCTTTGTTTACCATAGTCACAAACTTTAATCAATAAGAGGTGTAGATTTTACGTCTAAACGCAAGGAAAAATTATCCTTCTACGTTTTTACGAAAGCAAAAGTANAAAACCTAGTTTTTGTTACAAAATTTATGTGGTGAGGACCACCTCGATGCGATTTAATGCCATTTTATGGGGTGATTTTCCCGTATTTTTGGCGAAATTCGAAAAGGAAATCTTTTTTTACTCGAGCAAGTTCGAAAATCGACACTCTCTCTTAGCGGATATCAACTAAAATACAAAATGTTACACCCATCGAAAATCAAATCATTTTGAATTCCATCAAAAACCTCTTGGTTTACGAAATAATATCGTTATCTTTGTTCAAACGGACTAGAATACTAATAACCATTCCCCGCTAAACGCATAAAACACATATGGAACTTTTCGTTAATTCGGAAACTTCTCGCTTGAGGACAGTTATCCTCGGCCTACCTCAGTCGAATGGGCCCGTGCCCACTTTGGANGAGACCTACGACAGTAAATCCTACGAATCGGTATTGCATGGAATTTACCCCACGCAGGAGGACATCATAGACGAGATGAATGCCTTCGAGAANGTGTTGCGTAAATATGATGTNGATGTTCTTCGCCCCAATCTGGTGAAGGACTGCAACCAGATTTTCTCCCGCGATGTCGGCTTCGTGATTGACGACAAAATCATTGTTTCNAACGTCATTCCGGACCGTCAGGACGAAATNGACGCCTACGATGACATCTATCGCCAGATTCACTACAAGCAAATCTATAATCTTCCGGAGATGGTGCATGTGGAGGGCGGAGACGTGGTCCTCAAGGGTGATTACATCTTCCTCGGCCAGTACAATTTCGACGATTATTCTACCTTGAAGACGGCCCGCACCAATCGTCTGGCGTTGGATTATCTCAAAATGATTTTCCCGAATAAGCATATCATCCCCCTGAATTTGCGAAAGAGCGACACGGACCCCCACGATGGAATTCTCCATCTGGATTGCACTTTCATGCCGGTTGGAAAGGACAAAGCCATTATATATAAGGGTGGCTTCATCAACCCGAGGGATGCAAATCATCTTGTGGATNTGTTCGGAAAGGAGAATGTTTTCGAACTCACGAACGAGGAGATGTACTACATGAATTCGAATATTTTCTCGATTTCGGAGAATGTGGTTGTGTCGGAGGAGCATTTCACGAGGCTCAATGACCATATGAGGAATGTTTGGGGTATGACGGTGGAGACGGTGCCATATCGCGAGATTTCCAAGATGGGCGGCCTTCTTCGCTGCTCCACCCTTCCGCTTAGAAGAGACAAATAAAATTTATAACACTAAAATAATATGTCAAAATTAACAGCTGCTGATTACATCGCTCTGGAAGACAAGTACGGAGCCCACAACTATCACCCCCTTCCCGTGGTATTGGAAAGAGGAGAAGGCGTCTATGTATGGGACGTTGAAGGCAAACGCTATTATGATTTNCTGTCAGCCTATTCGGCCGTAAATCAGGGCCACTGCCACCCGAAAATCGTGAATGCGCTTTGCGAGCAGGCCCACAAGCTTTGCCTCACTTCGCGTGCGTTCTACAATGACTGCCTTGGCCCATACGAGAAAATGGCCACCGAATTCTTCGGATATGACAAACTTCTCCCCATGAACTCAGGCGCAGAGGCGGTAGAAACCGCTCTCAAACTCGCTCGCCGTTGGGGCTACAAGGTTAAGGGAATTCCTGAGAATGAGGCATTGATAGTTGTATGCGACGGTAACTTCCATGGTAGGACCATCACCATCGTGACCATGTCCTCCGATCCGGATAGCTACTCACAATATGGCCCATTCACCCCTGGTTTCGTACATATTCCATATGATGATACCGAGGCTCTTCGCAAGGTTTTGGACGAGAAAGGCGACAAGATTTGCGCTATGCTGGTTGAGCCTATTCAGGGCGAGGCTGGTGTTTATGTGCCTAAGGATGGCTATATCAAGACATGCTACGACCTCTGCCATGCCCACAATGTGCTTTTCATAGCGGACGAGGTGCAGACCGGTATCGGTCGAACCGGCAAAATGCTCGCATGCGACCACGAAGGCGTGCGTCCCGATATGATTACCATCGGCAAGGCCCTTTCCGGCGGTACGCTTCCCGTTTCAGCCGTTTTGGCGGATGACGAAATCATGCTAACCATTCTTCCTGGCGAGCATGGATCCACTTTTGGAGGCTTCCCTCTGGCAGCGAAGGTAGCAGTGGCTTCTCTTGAGGTTATTCGCGATGAGCATCTGACCGAGAATGCGGCTAAATTGGGCGTCATTTTCCGTGATGAAATCGCTAAAATCAAATCTCCATATTTCAAATCAGTGCGTGGTAAGGGCCTTTTGAATGCCATTATCACAGAGCCGAGCAATGGCATCGAGGCATGGGACATTTGCCTCAAGTTGGCGGACAAAGGCCTTCTTGCAAAGCCTACCCATCGCCATATCATCCGTTTCGCTCCGCCTCTGGTTATCACGGAAGATCAGCTTCGCGAAGCAATAGGTATAATTAAAGAAGTATTCGAGTCGCTATGAGTCGTTTAGCAATGATAGCCTTCGGCGGCAACGCGCTTCTGCGAAGCGGCCAGAAAGGCACCTACAAAGATCAACTCGATAATGTGGAAGCCACATGCGAGCAACTTTACCCTCTCATCGAGAAGGGATATCATATAGTTATAGGCCACGGTAACGGCCCTCAGGTGGGCAATGTTATGCTTCAGCACGAAGCCGGATCTCGTCTTTTCGGCCTTCAGGCTATGCCGATGGACTTCTGCGGAGCTGAGACTCAAGGTTCCATCGCCTATATGATTGAGACCGGCATGGACCATGTCCTCAGAAAGCATGGATCCGACCGCAAAGTCGTTTCGCTTGTGACTAGGGTGGCCGTGAAAGCCGACGATCCCATGTTCGCCAATCCCACAAAACCGGTCGGACCTTACTATAGCGAAGCCGACGCCGAACGTCTGCATAGGGAAACCGGTGCCATCTATAAGGAGGATCCCAAGGGCAACGGCTGGCGCAAGGTTGTGGCTTCTCCCGTGCCTGTGAAAATAAGCAATGTGGATGTTGTGAAGGAACTTTCTTCGAAGGGCTATATCGTGGTGACAGTCGGTGGCGGCGGTATTCCGGTGATAGAGACTGAAGATGGCTGCAAGGGCGTGGAAGCCGTGATTGACAAGGATCTGGCGTCCGCTCTGTGCGCCATTCTTATAAAGGCGGATGAGTTTTATATCCTCACCGACGTGCCCAAAGTTTATATTAATTTCCGTACTCCCGATGAGAAGGCTTTGGATGTGATTACGGTGGCTCAGGCCAAGGAATATTTGGCTCAGGGGCATTTCACTGAAGGCTCCATGGCTCCGAAAGTAAGGGCTGGTATTCTGTTCGTGGAGAACGGAGGAAAAGAATGTGTAATCACCGAGGCTGGACAGCTTGACAATCCTGCTTGCGGTACAAGAATAGTTAAATAATATGGCTTATAATTTAAGAAATCGCAGTTTTCTCAAGCTGCTGGACTTTTCTCCAAAGGAAATTCAGTTTTTGTTGGACCTCGCTCGTGACCTTAAGCGTGCTAAATATGCTGGCACCGAGCAGCCTACTATGACGGGTAAGAATATAGCTTTGATTTTTGAGAAGACTTCAACTCGTACTCGTTGCGCTTTTGAGGTTGCGGCTCATGATCAGGGTGCTCATGTTACATATCTTGGCCCTACGGGTTCTCAGATTGGCATCAAGGAGTCAATGAAGGATACCGCTCGTGTGCTTGGGCGTATGTTTGATGGCATTGAGTATAGGGGTTTCGCTCAGACTACCGTGGAGCAGCTGGCTGAATATTCCGGTGTGCCGGTTTGGAATGGTTTGACCAACGAGGCNCATCCGACTCAGGTGCTTGCTGACCTNATGACCATGATGGAGCATAGTGATAAGCCTCTTAGCCAGATCACTTTCGCATATCTTGGCGATTCTCGTTTCAATATGGGTAATTCGCTTCTTGTNGGTGGTGCGAAGATGGGTATGGATGTTCGTATCGTGGCTCCGAAGTCGCTTCAGCCGTCGGCAGACCTTNTTAAGAAGTGTAAAGCNATCGCTAANGAGACTGGNGCTCGTGTGACCATTACCGATGATGTTGATAAGGGTGTCAAGGGTTGCGATTTTATTTATACCGATATTTGGGTTTCTATGGGTGANCCGGATGAGGTTTGGAAGGAGAGGATTGAGATGTTGATGCCTTATCAGGTGAATGCGTCGTTGATGAAGCGTACGGGTAATCCGAATTGCAAGTTTATGCATTGTCTTCCTTCTTATCATAATCTTGAGACNAAGGCTGGTCAGGATGTTTATAAGAAGTTTGGGCTTGATGGNATTGAGGTGACTGAGGAGGTTTTCGAGTCGGAGAATAGTATTGTTTTCGATGAGGCTGAGAATCGTATGCATACCATTAAGGCCGTGATGGTGGCTACTCTCGGNAAATAATTTTTCGAAATCTTTTGTTTTAAGGCGATTTTCTTGGGTAATTTCATCCAAGAAATCGCCTTTCTAGATAGCTGGAAGGCCGCCACCTTAAAAAAGTTAAATTTTTAGAGACGTATTTTTGCCGGTGCGAATTTTGTAGGGAAGCATCCGGTTTGAAATTTAAAGATTATGGCAGCTAAGGAGATATGTCCGTTCAGGATTGGTAATGGTTACGATGTTCATTGTATAGCGGAAGGCCTTCCCATGTTTTTGGGAGGCGTGCAGATTGAATCGACGAAGGGCTTTGTGGCTCATTCCGACGGCGATGTGGCTATTCATGCGCTTTGCGACGCCTTGCTCGGTGCCTTGGCCTTGGGCGATATTGGCAAACATTTTCCAGACACCTCGGACGATTGGAAGGGCATTGATAGCAAGATTTTGCTCACCAAGGTCATGGATTTGATAGAGTCCAAAGGCTGGAAAGTGGGCAATGTCGATATTACCATAGCGCTTCAAGCCCCAAAGATTGGTCGCTATGTGCCTCAGATGTGCTCCACTCTCGCCAAATTGATGAATGTCTCTGAGGATTGCGTCAGCGTGAAGGCGACAACTACCGAGAAAATGGGTTTCGTGGGCCGCGAGGAGGGCTGCCAGGTATGGGCGACCGCTTTGCTTTACCAATAAATCTCTCCGAACAAATCTTAATTTGTTAAAAAAATTTTGCAGATTCTCAAAACTATTGTACATTTGCAGTCCCGATTCGGGAATTACCTATATTGAGATATGGTGTAATGGTAGCACTACAGATTCTGGCTCTGTCAGTGAGGGTTCGAATCCTTCTATCTCAACAAATGAAAAAACGGATTTAGCAAAGACGCACGGTTTCGCGTTAGATGCAAAACAGTGCGTTTTTTGTTGGAAAAAGCCTGATGGCGGGGTAGCTCAGCTGGTTAGAGCGTCGGATTCATAATCCGGAGGTCGTGGGATCATGCCCCACTCCCGCTACAAAAATTGCAGGTCTTTGGCCTGCTATTTTTGTATTAAGGCCACGGCCCAGCACTCGCAGCCCTCTCCGCGCCCCACAAAACCCANTTTTTCGGTAGTGGTCGCCTTTACGCTNACGCAGTCCAGTCCGACCCCCAGAATCGGGGCCAGAGTCTGACGCATTTGCTCCACATATTTACCAATCTTGGGAGCCTGCAAAGCAATCGTAATGTCCACATTNCCAACACTATAGCCGTTTTCCGCCAATAGGGCCACCACCTTAGCCAGCAGCATCTTGCTATCGGCTCCCTTCCACTCNTCGGAATTGTCGGGGAAGTGCTTGCCGATATCGCCGAGGGCGGCTGCTCCCAGCAGGGCATCGCAGAGCGCGTGAATGGCAACATCCCCATCAGAGTGGGCTACAAAGCCCATTTCGCTCGAAACCAGCACGCCGCCGAGCCACATNTGCAGCCCCTTTTCAATGGCGTGAACATCGTATCCTTGTCCTATCTTTATCATAATGTGGAATTGATTAGCTTACAAATTTAGCGATTTCGGGGGAAGATTGGTCATTTCGAACTCCAGTTTGCCNCCCTTNATTATATCAAAGTAGCTGATTCGGGGTTCGGAGAGCGCTTTCCCATTGAGTTTCACACTCTTAACATAGATATTTTCCTTGCTGTTGTTCTTGGCGATGATGGTAAAATTCCCGTTGATTACCGCCTTCTTTACCGCAGGGCTTCCTAGCCAGAAGTCGCCGCAAATGGGGTCGAGCTGGTAGAGTCCGAGCGCTGAAAGCACATACCAGGAGCTCATCTGTCCCATATCNTCGTTGCCGCANAGACCGGCGGGCGCATCGAAATAGAGNGAATCCATCACCGTGCGCACTATCTTTTGGCACTTGGCGGGTTCACCTGCAACATCATACATATAGGCCACATGGTGGCAGGGTTCGTTGCCGTGGCAGTACTGCCCAATCAGGCCGGTGACATCGTTGGCATTGCCGCCAAGGTCGCCTTCGGCAACAAAAAGGCTGTCCAGCTTGTTCAGGAAGCGATCTTTGCCCCCGAAGCACTCTATCAGCCCGGGTACATCATGGGGAACCATGAAGGTATACTGCCAGCCGTTGCCCTCGGTATAATCGTCCTTCATGTGTTGGGCGCGGAAGGGGTCAAATGGGGTGCGGAA
>Ga0065709_1029666_pt1 | contig 14401 bp, 10 predicted proteins | sample Hoacrofraction14_2_FD_59096 | JGI IMG/M metagenome (GOLD analysis project Ga0065709, IMG submission 59096) | Hoatzin crop microbial communities from Cojedes, Venezuela, sample from fiber fraction 14 v1 | ecosystem: Host-associated > Birds > Digestive system > Esophagus > Crop | place: Venezuela...
TCTGCGACTTGGCAGAGAAATACGATGCTCTCGTGATGGTTGATGAAAGCCATTCTGCAGGCGTTGTAGGAAAAACAGGACACGGCGTAAGCGAATTCTTCAACACTTACGGACGCGTTGACATCTACACTGGTACGCTTGGAAAGGCATTTGGCGGCGCTCTCGGCGGATTCACTACAGGTAGAAAAGAGATCATCGACATGTTGCGCCAGCGCAGTCGCCCATATCTCTTCTCCAACTCTCTCGCACCTTGCATCATCGGTGCTAGCCTTGAAGTGTTCAAGATGCTGAAGGAGAGCAATGAGTTGCATGATCGTCTGGTCGAGAACGTAGAATACTTCCGCGAAAAAATGATGTCAGCAGGATTCGACATCAAGCCAACACAGAGTGCTATCTGCGCCGTTATGCTCTACGATGCAAAGCTATCGCAAATTTATGCTGCTAAATTGCAGGACGAAGGCATCTACGTAACCGGTTTCTATTATCCCGTTGTGCCGAAGGGACAAGCTCGAATCCGCGTGCAAATCTCTGCCGGACACAATCGCGAACAGCTCGACAAATGTATCGCTGCCTTCATAAAGGTTGGAAAAGAGCTCGGCGTACTGAAATAAAATGGGCATGAAACAAAAAGCTGTGCCTTGCAATACGCGGATCATCTGTCCTACATTGCAACTCACACTTATGTAATTATAAAATAAAACATTTAAAAATTGTCCAGATTCCAAATTCTAAAATGAGGGATGGCCACCTTTCTAATCGTGGGAAGGTGGCATTTTTATGTCATGTCGATTCGCGACGCGCCGAAAACAGAAGTTTATGGAAACAAAACGAGGGCAGCAAAAGGCTGCCCTCTCAACACAAAAACTAAACTAGACTTAAATAAAACATCCGGGTTTTCACAAATCCGAACATTCTGATTGCAAATATAAGGGTTTTTACTTTAATGACAAAACTTTTAAAGAATTTTTTACACAAATCCTTCAAAAAAGTTGCATTTTGCTACTTTTATTCAGTAAATATTGGTCGAGAACTACCATTGCTGCCATCGATTCAACAATAGGCAACGCGCGTGGAACAACGCAGGTATCATGCCTGCCTTGAACGCTAACTGTGGTGGGATTGCCTTCCAAATCTACTGTCTTTTGTTCGCGCGGAAGTGTTGGAACAGGTTTAAAGACTACTCTGAACACGATTTCTTCGCCATTGGAAATGCCGCCTTGAATGCCACCACTGTGATTAGTCGTCGTGCGAATTCTTCCGTCTCGGTTTTCGAAAGCATCGTTTTGTTCACTTCCTCTCATCGTTACACCATCAAAGCCGGCACCGTATTCAAAGCCTTTTGCAGCATTGATGCTCAGCATTGCGCCTCCCAACACGGCATGCAGTTTACCAAACTCGGGCTCGCCAAGTCCTACGGGACAGTCTTTTATCACGCATGTAACGATGCCGCCTATCGTATCTCCTTCGGCGCGAACCTGCTCTATTAGGCGCGACATCCGCTCGGCTGTATCTGCATCGGGGCATCCTACGGCATTGTTTGCTGCCTCTTCAAGATTGAGCGACCTGTAATCGGCATCCAGTTTCACATCACCTATCTGCGATGTGTAAGCAGAAATACTCACTCCTATCTTGCGCAAGGCGAGCTTTGCCAGTGCTCCTCCCACGCAACGACTTATCGTTATGCGAGCAGAAGAGCGACCACCGCCACGATGATCGCGCACACCATATTTATTATAATAGGTGTAATCGGCATGCGACGGACGGAACAAGCAGCGCAGAGCCTCGTAGTCTTGCGAATGATGATTGGTGTTTCTAACAATGAAACCAATAGGACAGCCTGTTGACTTTCCTTCAAACACGCCGCTCAGCAACTCCACTTCGTCGGCTTCTTGCCTACTCGTAGTGAGCCGATTCTGTCCGGGACGACGCCGGCGAAGCTCGCTTTTTATGAACGAGAGGTCGATATCAATACCTGAAGGCATGCCATCAACCACTCCTCCCACTGCTTCGCCATGACTTTCTCCGAACGTTGTGAGTGTGAATATGTTGCCAAACGTGTTCCTCATCGTCTCGCTTCATGTCTTAATCCTTATGATGACAGCAGCCCTCACCGTCGTGATGATGATGATGTCCGCAGCCTTCGCCATCGTGATGATGATGTCCACAGCAGTCATCGCCATGTTCATGGTCGCAGCCTCCGTGCTCATGATCACAGCCTCCGCCGCAATCGTCGCAGCCACAACCACAACCACCACCGTTCAGATGATTCAAGAACTGTTCTATTTCGGCATCTGTTGCATCGCGATTTTCTACGATATGACCTACGAAGTTCAGTTCTTTGCCTGCCAAAGGATGATTAAGATCCACCTTCACCTTGTCGGATGTAACCTCCAACACCTTGCCCATAAAGCGGTTTCCGTCTTCGTTCTGCAAAGGAACAATCGCATCCTTATAGATGTTATCATGATCGAAATGACCGTTTATGCTGAAAATCTCCTTGTCGAGATCGAGCACTCGCTCTGCCATATATTCGCCATAAGCCTCTTCAGGCGTCAGTTTGAAATCAAACTCCTCACCGTCTGCAAGACCAACAACCGACTCTTCAAACTTATCGAGCGTAAAACCAAAACCGCTCAAGAATACAAACGGCTGCTCACCACTTGTCTCTTCAACCATTACTTTCTCGTCGCCGTCGATTGTATAAAGCTGATATGCAACAGCGATCATTTTGTTTTGTTTCTTTTCCATTTTTCTTTTCTTTCCTAAAAATATTATTTCCGCAAAGGTAAGCATTTCAGTTCAATCTTCAAAAACTTTTGCAAGAAAACTGCATGCACGCCAAGAAACAAAACAAAGAAACGGTAAAGAGAGTATAAAAAAACTTCAAAAAGGTTGACAAATAGCAACTTTATGCCAACAAAAGCATAACTTTGCCGATATGATAACGCGACTTCTCATATTCGTCCTTACATTTTTCGCGCTTCCGTTGGCAGCACAACGGCGGGGAATAGTATGTGAAATGGAAAGTCGTGTGCCCGTAGCAAAGGCCATTATCTACACAAAAGACGGCAAACAACATCTCACTGACACGTCTGGTCGCTTCTCTCTTCCCGCAAAGTTCGGTAGTGCAACGGTATCTCATTCACTCTTTCTCTCGCGTGTGATAGACGAAACCGACCGCACCGACACCATCTTTCTCATTCGCAAGCAGTATCAGCTTGACGAAGTAGTCGTAACAGCACAAGGATTAAAGCTCGATCCTCAAATATCAAAATCAATAATGCGAAGTGCAAAGGAAGGTGCAATGCGCAATCCCAGTGGCATAAGTTGCGACATGCTTGGCTGGCTCCGCCTCTTCGAAAAAGGTCACGTCTCAAGAAAAGAAAGAGAAAAACGCAAAAAGGCAATAGAAAACTACTAATCGGTTTGAGGTTTGAGGTTTAGCCTAACGGAATTGGAAAGACCATAATAGGCCAAATGGTACAAGCCTAACATTCAATATTCAATGTTCAACGTCCAATGGCGCGAGCCTAAACCTCAAACCTCAAACATCAACTCTCAAACCTCAAACCTCAAACCTCAACTCTCAAACCTAATTCTGGCGACACATTCACATGTATCGCCAGAACGAGAGTTAAAATTGAAACATTTACAATTTATATCAGTTGTCTTAAAGATTGTATTATACGATATAATTAGTCAACAAATAACAGTTAGAAACAAATTCATTTAAAAAAGCTGGCCACACATTCACATGCACAGCCAGCGTGAGTTAAAATAAAGTGCTTAAAAATTAAGTGAATTTTATATAACAGTCAAAATAAACTGCCACGCTAATCGTCCGAGACTACTTATTCGTCCCAAACATTGTAACCACGCTGCCAGATAGCATCATCGTCATCATCCCACAGATCGGGATTGCCTTCCTTTGCATCTTCACTACCGGGATCCACTTCACCTGAGATCTCCAACATCAGCGGGTTAATCATCATTTTCGTTTCCTCCAAAACGGGTTTATTATATTGTCTTTTCATTGTTCTTAATGGATTTTTTTAGTTTTATTTATTCAGTATTTTCTTTCCGTTCTTTATGATGACACCTTTATAGCTGTCCGTAACCTTCTGACCTTGCAGATTATAGATTGCGTCGCTACCAAACTGCTCTGCAAATTGCTCTGCTGAAACAATCTTTGTTGTGCCGTCAGCATAATTGAAGGTGAACGTCAGTTCCTTTGCAGAACTTTCTGATGATGCTGTTGGATCGTATGCATCGCTACTAAGCGTTAAATAAGCACGGTTATAGCTTGTCCAACCATCTGAGCTATACAGACGGAACTTATTGCTCTTCAAACCATAGTTATAAGAATTGCCATCTTCTGTTTTCTGCGTTACATATTCCTGATCGTAAGCGCCAGTGAGCAAGTTGTCGTTTTGTCCTTCGTAAGTTGTTGTCTGATTGCCACTGTAATAATCCTTCTCACCTATCTGATAATATATAGTTGTATTAGCAGGAGCTTCAATTATCACGCCTTCGTATTCGTCAACGCCTACATAACTCTCTTCGCCAGCCTTCAAGCGAGAAGGAATATATTTGTCAGTAACCTCTTTCATCTGAACGTTATTCGTTACATTTGGATCAGAAGTATCCATTCCCGTTGGAACCCAAATGTGAACATCATCACCCGCATTGCTGAAGTCCATGTCGAAGTCGCGACTACGAGAAACATAGCGAGTCTTACCAGAGAAAGTAATAGGAATCTGATATTCCACATTGCTCCAATCGCTATAACTATTCTCTTTAACCGATTTCTTCACATAGATAGTTGGTCCGCTTTCTGCATCTTTCCAATCGTCAAGAAGGCTTGTTCCCAACACATAAAGACTTGTCAAAGATGATCCATAACCATTAGCTTGCAATGTCTCAACGGTTGCAGGAATAGTAAGTTCCGTTTGTCCGCCAGTAGTATATTCACCAAGTGAAGTAAGATGAGATGGCAACGTAACATGCTTGCATTTAGTAGTACCTACGAAAACATTAGCCCCCATAGTCTTCACTGCATTTGGAATCTTAAATATTATACAGTTTGTGCAATTTCCAAACATCTCGTCACCAACAACAGTAAGCGTTGTAGGCAAATCTCTTACTTCTGTAAGTGAAGAACAATATTCAAAAGTCTTAACTGTATAAGTTACGCTACTACAATTCCAGTTTTTCAGAGGTTCTATTGTAGTAAGGCTATTACAAGCAAAGAATGTAAACGACATATCTGTTACTGCGCTAACATTCCAGTCTTTCAGAGGCTCTACTGTAGTAAGACTATTACAACCAGAGAATGTTGACCGCATATTTTTTAATTTACTAGTTTTTGTTGCCCAACTTGCTAAGGGACTTATATCTGCAAGAGATTTACAACCATTGAATGTTGACCCCATAGTTGTTACTGTGCTAACATCCCAATTCTGAATTCCTTCAATCTTGGTTAGTTCTTTATTATACGCAAACGTATTATCCATTTCCCATAGAACTTTAAATTCCCAGTTCGCAAGATCATCTAAGTTTGTAAGATTGCAGTACTGGAATGTTTGTAGCAAAGATTTAACTTTTGATACATCCCAACCCTTTATATATTTCAATTGGTCAGAATTAAAATTAGAGCAACCATTAAAAGCCTGTTTTAATGTTACTGCGCTACTTGTTTTCCAATCCTTTAATGGCGAATAGTCAGTAACTTTACTGCAATTCTCCATAAATTCCGTAAAATCAGTTGCATTACTTACATCCCAATTTTCTACTCCTGAGATAGACGTTAAAGAAGAGCAACCACTAAAAATGTTAGCCAAAGCGGCTTTAGATTGACTTACATCAATATAAGAAAGTCCGTTGATTGTCTTTAATCCTGAGCATCTCCAAAAAAGACATGCTCCGCCACATATTATAGATTGAGTAAACGTTATACTTGTAATATTCTTACAATTACCAAAAGCAAATGGATACATGCCCGTTACTTTTTTCCCATCAATTTCTGTTGGAACAGTAATATCACCTGATGTATCTGTAGAAATTGTTGATGTCACATTATTAAAAGTACCTCCAGGATAGCCAATATAGACTGATTCGTCATCAATAATTGTATATTTCCATACTAATCCATTGCCATCTGTCCATGTTTCATAATCAGCAGCAGACGTTGAGATTGACATTCCCAAAAGGAACATCATAATGAGTAAAGTTTTTTGTTTCATGATTTTTGTGGTCGATTTTTATGATTAAATTTTTAATTATTTAAAGCACGTTTTTTCGTTTTCTCTCCCTATTCGCTGTAAGGTTAGCAGCGAAAGGAGGCACGGCAAAAAGTAAGTATCATGACATCACAGCATACGATTTAACACTATTACCTTCTCTTAATATTAATCTCTGCATTAAAGCACTCTGCAACAACGCACATCACGCAAAAAGCAGTATCTGCAATGTATAGATCGAGGGCACAGTCGCAAGCGACTGGAGGAGCTCTAAATGGCATATCTGCAAGCAGATCACCACATCATTCGGGTGCAAAAATAAATAAAAAAGTAATAACTTCCAAGAAAAACTGTTCAAAAAAAAAAACAAAACCAATAAATGTTAAGTTGATAATGGGAAGGAATGGGGAAATAATGGGTAAAGAGTTAGCAATCAAAAGATTAAAGAAAAACGAGAAAAGTTTTAAAAGTGGAGAGAGGAGAGAGAATAGTACAAGCTTGATATGGAAAGGGGATGTTAAATAGGGTGATAAAGGGAAGATAAAGGGAAGATAAAGGGAAGATAAAGGGGAGATAAAGGGAAAATAAAGGGAAAATAAAGGGAAGATAAAGGGACATTACCACTGACTTAGTATGGAAATGAAATGGTTCGCAAGCAAAAGCTCAAGTAATAATGCCTGCGGACTATCCGACAATTACGCTTTATCACATGCATGTTCCCTGCCTTCGGCAGGCATTCTAGCTTGCGAATTTATCCATTAGTCCATGTTAAGTTATTAGTAATGTCCCTTTATCTTCCCTTTATTTTCCCTTTATCTTCCCTTTATCATCCCCTTCCCACACCAAGCTTGTAACTATTCTCTCTCCACTCTCCTCTCTCCCCCATTATTTGCATAATCCAATTTTTTTTATTACCTTCGCAACCGAAAGATGAAGAGGATTAACGAAAAGATACGGAAGAAGACGCTTGCTGTTGGGCTGACAGCAATGATTTGCGCCGTGATGCTTGCCTTCGGATTGCTATGGATGATGTTTTCCGACACCGAGAAGTTGCGCACTACGGTGGTCGTGTCACAACGTTCATGGTACGAAGTGGAGCGAGACGGACGCACCTTGTTTTGCTTTGACAGTCTGAACACCGACGGACTGCCCGACGTCTTCGTACTGAAAGCCGACTCCGCCTGCAAGGATGCGCGGCTGAGTGGCGGTTTCTTCGTTAATCGCTTCCCTCTTTTGGCATCGTGCAAGGGGCGTATCATCGCAGCGATGTGCGACGAGAAAGGCGGAGAGACGATATCGGGCAAGCGCGCAAAAGGCATTTTCAGTGCTGCCAAACGACTGATAGGACGCGAGAAAGACAGTCTTTCGTTCACGCAAAACGAAATGAGATATTGGTTGAAAGTGCACAAACCGACCGAAGAAGGCTATGATGTCATCACACGACATAAGGAATCCGTCGATGCTGACGTTGCCGAAGCCGACTCTATCATGCAGATCATCAAGGCACAAACAGATAGCAACGACATTGTCATTCGTCGCAGAGTGGAATATGTTGTGTCGTATGTCGGCGCCGACTCTGTATTGCGTCGCGTGGGCTGCAATCTCATTTCGCAAAGCGAAGACAAGCGTCTCTCGCTCCTGCAAACGGCAAATGGCAAGTTGCCTTACGGCGCACGTGCAGTGAGCATCATGCCATGGAACAAGCGAGGCGTTGAAAAGATCATAGCCGCCGGGCACATAGGACTTGGCGTTCGTCATCATGCAAAAGCATCATCGGCACCATGTCTCGTGGCGGGAACACTCCATTCTGACGGCAAGCACGACCTTCCTGCCATGCTTTCTGCCAACGGATCACCGGCCTTCAACGGTCATCGTTTCTTCGTTGGCATGATTTTCGGCGACCAGATCATCCCACGAAACACGCTCTATCGGCTCCTAAACAAGGCGCATCTCACGAAAGAAGAACGACAATATGCCGCATGGACAAAGACGTTCAGCAACGTTGGCGACATAGGAACATGGCAGCCGAGCGACAAAGCTGAGCGCATAAAGGCTGACGGATACGTCGTGCCGCCTGCAAATCTCGTGGTTCTCACGCGCGCAGACACCATTTATGAAGGCGTGTTATACGACACATTGGGCGTCTATCAGGGTCAGATGAACCGACAAGGCATGCCGCATGGACACGGCATCTATGTTTATCAGAACGGCAGAACCTACGAAGGCCACTTCGAGAACGGCGCGCGCGACGGTTTCGGATGCATCTTCGGAGGACACGAAAGGTTGCTTGCGGGCGAATGGCAAGCCAATACTTACAAGGGCGAACGCATGATCTACAGCACTGAACGCATCTACGGCATCGACATATCTAAATATCAGCACGAGATCGGTCGGCGCATATACGACATCGACTGGTCGAACATGCGCATCACATCATTGGGAAACATCAGTTCGAAGCGCGTAGAAGGAGAAGTTGACTACAGCATTTCGTTTGTATATATCAAGTCAACCGAAGGCACCACCATATATAATAAGTATTATTCTGCCGACTATCAGAAAGCGAAGGCAGCAGGATTGCGCGTGGGAACATATCATTTCTTCTCCACTTCTTCCAGTCCCATCGAACAGGCACGCAGCTTTCTGGAACACTCGCATCTGAGAAGTGGCGACCTTCCGCCTGTGCTCGACGTGGAACCCAGCGATGCAAAGATTAAGGAGATAGGCGGAGCTGACGTGCTTTTCGAACGCATCAGATCGTGGATGACAATGGTTGAAAGCGCCGTTGGCGTGCGCCCTGTGCTCTATGTCGGTCAGATGTTCGTGAATAAATATCTTGTTAATGCGCCGGATATCATGCGCGATTACGATGTTTGGATAGCTCGTTACAGCCAATACAAACCTGATGTGCGACTCGCCATGTGGCAACTATGTCCCGATGGGCGCGTAAATGGCGTTACGGGCGACGTAGATCTCAACGTTTTCAATGGCTATGAACCCGACTACGAGGAGTTTTTGGAGACAAAAACAATACCGTAACCACGCTTGAAATGCTTATCCTATAACATCAATAGTATCAATATTGAGGGATAATCGCCGCCGCTTGCCTTGATTATTCCAACTTTCTTCCTTGATTAGTTCCAGTTTCTGCCTTGATTATCTCTGCTTTCTTCCTTGATTATCCCTGCTTTCTTCCTTACTAATTAAATCGATATTAGTTGCAAAAAGCGCCTTTTTCATCTTGCTTTTTCACTTTTTTCATGACTTTCTTACATCATTTTGGGGTCGTTCATACATCATTTTGGGCTCCTTATTACATCGTTTTCGCATGCCCAAAAAGGTGTATGAAGGAGGTAAAAACGATGTAAAAGCAAACTCAAAACGATGTAAGAATGAAATCAATATGGCGTAAGAAAAAATTCCGTATGCTGTAAGAATAAAATCAATATGGTATAAGAACAAGTTTAATTTGGTGTAAGAATGAAATGAAATCATTTTCTTACAATCTTCACAGCGCCATTTGGGGAGACAAGTAGTGCCATTTAAGAATGCAAATAGCGCCATTTGAGGAGATAAGTAGCGCCATTTGAAGTCATTAGTAGCGGCGTTTTTGGTTGTTAGTAGCGGCGTTTGACAACCTTAGTAGCGTGGAATGAGCACCTCAAATGGCGCTGCGAAGAACCTTAACTCACACTGATTATGTGCTAAAGTGGCGCGATGAATTGGGTAACTTCACGCAAACTACACACATAAAAGGCTATTTGTCCCAGGGTCTGCTGCTTTCAGCAGCTTAATCTATATGCATTTGGACTCCGGAGGTTACGCTATCGCTCACCCCCGGTTATTGAAGTTCCCTGCTTTCAGCAGGCATTCTTACTTACGAAACTTCAGAAAATCATATTTTCTTATATCCACATTCCCTGCTTTTTTCGCAAGCTCAAAAACTCGTCAGCAGACATTCTAGCTTGCAATACTTCAGGAAATCATACTTTCTTTCATACACATTCTCTGCCTTTTTTGCAAGTTCAACTACTCGTCATCAGACACTTTAGCTTGCAATACTTCAGAAAATCATATTTTCTTATATCCACATTCCCTGCCTTTTTTGCAAGTTCAACTACTCGTCATCAGACACTTTAGCTTGCGAAACTTCCATATTCCATACCAAGTTTGTAGTAATTAAGCTGCTGAAAGCAGCAGACTTCAATAACCGGAGGTAAGTGTAACGCAACCTCCGGACTATAACTCAAGCAGGATAAAGCTGCTGAAAGCAGCAGACCCTGGGACAACCTAACCTTATATATAATAATAACGAATACTCCTTTCACGCAAAGAACAGCACTATTACCTGCGCAATGACCACACGAACGAACATTGCGAGGGGATAGACAGAGGCATAAGAGACGGCGGGAGTGTCGCCTTCTATCGTATCATCGGCGTAAGTGAGCGCCATAGGATTAGCCATTGAACCGCAGATAATGCCACATATACTTCCGAAATCGAGCTTTCGGGATGCTAAAGCAATGACACCGATGATCAAGACTGGCACGATGGTAAGCAAAAAGCCTACGCCTACCCACATCAAACCTTCGGGACGAACGATTGTTTCGAAGAACTTCTGACCTGCATCCAGTCCGAGACACGCCAGATAAAGAGCCAATCCCAGCTGACGAAGCATGAGCGACGCCGAACGAGTGGTGTAAGAAATGAAGTGAGTGCGCGGACCAAGTGAGCCTATTATGATACCAATTATTATCGGACCGCCCGCAATTCCAAGTCTTACAGGTGCACTCATTCCCGGCAAAGAGATAGGAATGTAACCCACAGCAAGACCAATCAGCAATCCGAAAAAGAGCGCGCCTAAGTTTGGTTCGGCAAGTGTCTGCACCGCATTTCCAAGAAATTTCTCCACGTTTTCGATAGCTTTATGCTCACCTACCACAGTAACACGGTCGCCATACTGCAATCTGAGGTTGTTTGTCGCAAGCAGTTTCATGTCGCCACGCATCACTCTACTCACGTTCACGCCATAAGTGTTGCGCAGTTGCAGTCGTCCCAGTCGCTTTCCGTTGAGCACTTTGCGTGAGACAACAATCACTTTCGATTCCACTTTAGTATCGATGTGGTTCCAGTCAACCTTATCATTGTTCCAGTCTGCCTCCACTTTTTCGCCAAAAATGAGCTCCATCGCCTCCAGTTCGTCCTCATTCATCACCACGAGAACATTGTCGCCGCGCTGCAGTTTGGTTGTGGAAAGCGGCACGATGACCTCACTTCCTCGCCAGATGCGTGAGATAATGAACTTTAATGAGCTCATTGTCGCCACCTGACTTACCGTTTTTCCGTTCAATGCCGGGTTGCTAACTACGAATTGTGCTATGTAAGTGTGGTCATCTTCGTTATCAGCATGCATCGTGAGATGTTCAGGCTTTACAAAGAATTTGCGCAAAAGAATCATGGCAAGTATCACGCCTACCACGCCTAAAGGATAGGTAACGGCACAACCTAACGCCGCAGTCTCGGTAGGAATTCCCATTTGCACGAGTGCTTGTTGTGCCGCACCAAGCGCAGGTGTGTTGGTTGTGGCACCACAAAGTAAGCCCATCATGTCGGGCAATGATATGGTTGAGAAATGACAAATGCACAGAGCCATCATCGTGCCAAGCACAACAATCGCCATGCTCCAAAGGTTAAGGCTCAGGCCTTCGCTGCGCATCGACCCGAAAAAGTTGGGACCTACCGACAAGCCCAGCGTGTAAACAAACAGTGAAAGTCCGAAAGTCTCGGCGTAATCAAGCATTCTCGCGTCAACGGAAAGTCCGAAATGACCTGCCAAAATGCCAATAAAGAACACAAAAGCGATGCCCAACGAGATGCCACGCAGGCGCAACTTGCCAAGTGCAAGCCCCACAGCGCAGATCAGAGAGATGACAACCACTGCCTGCATCGCCGATGATATGTTAAACAATCCGTTAATCCAATCCATATTTTTCGATAGGAATGCCAGCCTCATGGTCGGCACTCTCCTTGTGAAGATCAATCAATCTATATACAGTGTGCATCGCCTTGCGCGTGCTTTCTTCGAGAGTTGCGCCGCCAAGCAAGCCACCTATGACAACCGCTGAGAACACATCGCCCGTTCCTGCGAAGCGAATGGGGATCTCATCATAGCTGATGAAGAAATAAGATGCCGACGACTCATTGTAACCTGCAACCATCATCTCGCCATCAACGGGCAGACTTGAAACGATCACAGAGCGCGCACCAAGCTCGCGTACCTTATCAATGAGCGCGTGAGCTTCGGCATTTGTAACGCCCGAAGCGCTGTATTCTGTGTCAGTAAGATAGCAAGCCTCAGTGTAGTTTGGAAATGTAAGGTGCGCAACCGATAGCAATCGCCGCATGGCAACGACGTGTTTCATGGTTGTTCCGTTGTAAAGTCGGCCTTCATCGCCCATGATAGGATCGACAAAGATGCGCGCTCCCTTGTCTGATTGCTGCTTACAGAAGCTACTTATCAGCTCAGCCTGTCGCTCAGATGCTATGAATCCCGTTGCAATAGCGTCGAACGAGAAGCCCAATTCGTGCCAAACGCGCATCGTTTCGGCAATATAGTCGGTGGTTTCCATTATTGCAAAGCGCCCATATCCGAAAGAATTAGACACCAAAGCCGTAGGAAGATTATACGGAGAGTGCCCCATTCGCATGAGAATCGGCATCATTGCAGTCGTCGCAACACGACTATATCCGCACATATCATTTATGATTAATATCTTTTTTTGCTCCATTTCGGGCGCGAAGTTACTACAAATAATACATTTTTTTTACTTTTATGCTCTCTTTTCAATATTATTAACTAACTTTGCCACGCAAAACAAAAATTTATATCTGCGAATATATGCTTTCATCTTAAGTGCAAAGGCAAAAAACATTCGCAATTAATTGAACAAAATAGCTCATCTTTATGACTGACATTTGTTGCATAGGACATATCACAAGAGACAAAATCATAACCCCACGACACACTGTTTACATGTCGGGAGGCACCTCATTCTATTTTGCTTACGGCATGAACCACCTGCCAAAGAGGGTGAATTTCCAGCTCGTTACTAAGGTTGGTGAAGACGGAATGGACGAGATAAACCGCATGAAAGAAGCGGGCATCGACGTGGTATGCTACAAAAGCCAGAAATCTGTGTTCTTTGAGAACACATATAGTCTTAATTCTAACAACCGAACTCAGCGCGTTTTATCCAAAGCCGACCCCTTTACGCCCGATGAAGTAAGGCCACTTGAGGCAAAGATTTTTCATCTTGGATCGCTTCTTGACGACGATTTCCCTATTGAGGTGGTGCGACTTCTGAAGACGAAAGGCAAGATTTCAATCGACGTGCAAGGTTATTTGCGCGAAGTGGTTAATGAAAGAGTGAAGGCGGTTGAATGGAAAGATAAGAAGAAAGTGCTCGAGATGACCGACATCATCAAGCTGAATGAACACGAGATGGAGGTGATTTCTGAATCAAAAAATCCGCGAACCGTTGCGCTCGATCTCGCAAAATACGGCATAGAAGAGATAGTTATTACGCTCGGAAGCTATGGATCGCTCATCTATTGTGACCATAAATTCTATGAGATTCCAGCCTACGAACCGCGCGAAATGGTGGATGCTACGGGTTGTGGCGACACATACAGCACGGGTTATCTGTATTGTCGTTCGCAAGGTGCTACGCCATTAGAGGCAGGAAAGTTCGCAGCTGCCATGTGTACTCTCAAACTTGAACACAGCGGACCATTCGATCAATCAATAGAAAAGGTGAGACGAGTGATTAGAGATGCCGAAAAATAAAGGGCGAAACATCAGAAAAGACGGATAGAAACAAAAGAGACGCCGCTCCAAAACCTGTTGGAACGGCGTCTCTTTTTATGTTGTTCGCGACGCGATTTTTCACCGATATGTACACCTATTATATATTACGCGCGCGCGAAGCGGTAAAAATCTCGCCTTTGTTTGCTGCTCAAAACTTATAGACTGCGAAGGTTTTTGCAGGCAATGTTATGCTGAGCGTGTTGCCCGATGCAGAAACGTTTGTCGTCTTTGGCGTTACATTGTTCGGATTCTGCAACGAGTTGGTCGCGTCGTTGTCATCACTATGCAACGTGATACA
>Ga0065709_1029667_pt1 | contig 14392 bp, 11 predicted proteins | sample Hoacrofraction14_2_FD_59096 | JGI IMG/M metagenome (GOLD analysis project Ga0065709, IMG submission 59096) | Hoatzin crop microbial communities from Cojedes, Venezuela, sample from fiber fraction 14 v1 | ecosystem: Host-associated > Birds > Digestive system > Esophagus > Crop | place: Venezuela...
CCGCCTTGACTTCTTCGGCGGCATCGGCGGCCTCAGCCTTGACTTCTTCAGCGGCATCAGCGGCTTCCGCCTTGACTTCTTCTGCAGCGTCAGCGGCCTCGGCGGCTTCCGCCTTGACCTCTTGTGCAGCTTCAGCGGCCTCTGCCTTTACTTCCTCGGCAGCCCCAGCGGCCTCAGCCTTGACTTCCTCGGCGGCCTCGACGGCCGTGTCCTTGACTTCTTCGGCGGCTTCAACGGCCGCGCCAGTGATGTTCTCCATTTCCACTCCCATAACTTCCTTTCCTCTTTGATGCTTTGCCGGGTGCCTATATTCTTTTTTTCCACCCGTGCTTAGCGGAAAGTTTAACACATATTAAATGCGAATTGGAGAGGAAAGTTATGAAATTTGACGGGCAATTGCTATAAATTTTAATTATTTGCCTGACAGGGCCTTGTCCGGAGAGGCCGCTTGCGCCTCAGGGAGGGCGGAGGACCCGAAGGCAGGGGGCGGATCGGCGCAGAAGCGGCGGCTTGCGCCTTGAGAGCGCGCAAGGCGGCGTTTGAATCCCACGCGCCCGCCTCGACGACTGCCGGCGCGCCCGCAGAGCGCGGAAGCGGCCCGCCGTCTACGCCGTTAACGGATATGGTGAAAGGCCCGCAGAGCGCGGAGGCGATCCTGAGCCGCTAAGGCATCCGTACCCGGGACAGGCCGCTGCTCGGCGGCGCTGACTGATGCCTCCGATCAGAAAGCGGCATCTGCCGTGAAAATGGACGGATTGCCGCTCTATGCCTTTTGACCGTGACGGGGGCGTATGCTATCATTAATCAAATCGCGGCCCCGCAGACGGGAGGGCTTCGGCATCGCCGCCGGCCCGTTCCCTATCCTGTCGGGCGCGGCCCTTAAGGCGGGAGGTTTTGCAACCCGGCCGCGGGGCGCAAAAAGTCATTTTGCGGCGCGTTTAAGGGATCATTTTCCCAAAAGAGGCGCCGGAAAGAAGGGTAACTTTAAGTGGACGAGAAAAATGAATCGGGCAAGCGGCGCCTTACTCCGCTGAGGTTCGCGCTGATACAGCTCTGCGTCATAGTCTACACGGGCTCGGGCATCTGCATGAAGCTCGCCGCGGGGCACGAGCCCATGACGTTCTGGTGGATCTTCTGGACGGGGATGTGCGTGGCGGTCCTGGGCGCGTATGCCATACTCTGGCAGCAGATAATCAAGCGCTACGACCTTTCGGTCGCCTACGCGAACAGGGCGTTCGCGATATTCTGGTCGATGCTCTGGGCGGTCGTGCTCTTCAGGGAGAAGGTGACTTTGGGGAACCTCCTCGCCGTAGCCGTGATTTTCGCAGGGATAATGCTGGTGAACAAAGATGCTAAGTAATATAAATCCATGGATCCTCCTGATCGCGCTGTCGGCGACGGTCGCCTCCTTCGCCCAGGTCTTCCTCAAAAAGGCCGCGGCCGAGCCGCACAAGAATTTCATCGAGGAATACCTCAACTGGAAGGTAATCGTCGGCTACGGCCTGATGTTCGTCGGGATGGGGCTTTCGATGCTGGCCTACCGCCTCGGGGTGGACTACAAGAACGGCCCGGTCATGGAGTCGATAGCAAACATCTGGGTGGTGGCGCTGAGCTACATTTTCTTCAGGGAAGGGATAACGAAGAACAAAGTAATAGGCAACGCGCTTATCATTTTCGGAATCGTGCTCTTCTACATGAACTGGTCGGGGATACTGCCGGGGCTTTCCTTCCTCGACCGCGACATCTTTTCGCTTTTCGCGGGATGAGCCGGGCGGCAGGTACGAGAAGCCGCCAAAAGGGCGGATGAAAGGAGCTTTCTATGTCAGAGGAAATGCAAAACGGCGGCGCGGCTTCGGAAAATGAAACCCCGAAGGAAGCGCAGGAGGCCAAGAAGCCCAGCACTTCTCAGGAGCGCATCAACGCTTGGAAGGAGCGGAACGCCGGGCATCAGATGAACGGCGGCCACATGGAGGGCCGCGGCAGCGCGATGTCGGGGACGTACATCCCCTCTTCTAAGGTCAAGGGGCCGCTTGAGGGCGAGGAGCTGCCGGAGGACGAGTACTTCGCGGCGACCAAGCCCGAAGGCGTAGCGACCGTCGGGACGGTATTCGGCTTTTTGGGCGCGCTCGCGTGCGGCCTGACTTTCATAGGCACGCTCGCCGTGGGCGCCGCGGTGCGCCTGGGAGGCGTGCTGGGGCTCGTGGGCTTCGGGGCCGCTGCGGGCACGGCCGCGTGCGCGGCGGTCGGCTTCCTGTCGGTCAGGAAGGCGAAGCGGATGCAGCACTTCAGGACCTACAGGACGATGCTCGAAGAGACGGGCTGCGCTGAGCTCTCGGAAATGGCGGCGGCCACGGGACAGTCGGAGGACAAGGTCAGGCGCGAGCTGAAGAAGCTCATGAAAGAGGGGATGATCAAGCAGGGGCACTTCGACTACACCGGCAAGAAATTCATTTCCTCTGATGAGAAGTATGAAATCTACCGCGCCACTGAGGCGAACGCCGCGAGGCAGAAGCTCAAGCAGGAGATAGAGGAGGCGGGCGAGGCCGCGCTTCCGCTCGAGGTCAAGAAGGTGCTCGCGCAGGGCGAGGAGTACAAGCAGCAGATCAGGTCGGCGAACTCTTCGATAACGGATGAAAATGTCAATTCGAAGCTCTACAGGATGGACAGCATCGTCACGAGGATTTTTGAAGAGCTCAAGAAAAAGCCCGGCCAGGTCAAGAAGCTCAGCATGTTCATGGACTATTACCTTCCGACGACGACTAAGCTTGTCACTAAGTACGAGGAACTTGACAAGCGAAAGTCGGGCGGGGAAAATATCAAGGAGGCGAAAAAGGAGATCGAGGGCTCGCTCGACGTCATCAACGACGCGTATGAAAAGCTCCTCGACAGCTTCTTTGCCGACACCGCGCTCGACGTGTCGACCGACATCTCGGTTCTTAAGACCCTCATGAAGCAGGAGGGGCTTGCCGAGGACGACATCAAGGCGATGCAGAAGAAAGCGGAGCAGATCAAGGAGATCGAGCAGGGTCCGACCATCCCCGAGATGCAGGCAGAGCTTGAGAAAGAAAAGAAGGAAGTCGATCCCTACGCGGCCGATCCCTATGCAGCGGAAGGCGAAGGCGGGATAAAGCTGACATTCGGAGGAGGAAACTTCGAGTAAGCGCTGAGGAGGAGAGCAGGAAGCGAAAGGCTTTACGCGGCACGGCGCTTTTTAGGGGATCGGGAGCGGCACAGGCCGCGGACCGGCCTAAGGAGAGCTTTTGGCGGCATTGGGGTTTTTGGGGGAAGGCGCGGCTCGGTCGGCGAAGCTTCCTAAAGCCCGTGGACAGGCGGAAAGGCAGTCCTAGGGAATCCGCATTTACATTTATATGTTAAAAACCGTGCGGGCGGGATCTGGGATACCTGGCGCCGCACGTTGGAGCAAAAGGCAGGCTGCGGCTTTCGATGGGTGCGGCCGCAACAAAAGAAAAGGAGCAGGCTATGGCAGATGAGATGAACCTCACGAACGGCACGACGGATATCCTCGCCGAAGAGCTGAGGAAGCAGGCGGAAGCGGCCAACGCGGCCGCCGAGGAGCAGAAGGCGGCGGCAGTAGAAGAAGTGCAGCAGCAGGCCGCGCAGACGGCAGCGGCAGTCGAGAACACGTTCGCGCAGGCGGCGGCTCCGACGGCACAGGCAGCTGCGCCTTTCGCGCAGGCGGCGCCTTTTGAACAGGCGGCGGCTCCCGTGCAGCAGGCGGCAGCGGCCGTGCAGCAGGCTCCGACGGAGAGCGCTTACGCATTCGCGCCGGCGCCGACGGCCACGGCTACGGCCTCTTTTGACCAGATGCCCGAGGCTCCGACGCTCGTGTTCGGCGCGGCGGCAGAGGCGGTCCAGGCCCCGAAGGCGCAGGAACCCGCCCAGGCGGTGATCGACGACAGCATCCTTACCGATGCCGAGAAGAAGCAGGTAATGGAATTCTCCAAGCAGATCGACATCGCCGACACGAACTCGATCCTTCAGTACGGCGTGGGCACCCAGCAGAAGATGTCGAACTTCTCCGACACCGCCCTTCAGAGCGTCCGCACCCGCGATCTCGGAGAGGTCGGGACGATGCTCACGGGCGTCATGGACAAGCTCCGCGACTTCGACCCGGACGAGAAGGAAGAGGGCGGCCTCTTCGGAATCTTCAAGAAGCCGAAGAAGAAGCTCGCGGAGATGAAGGATAAGTACGACGACGTCAACACGAACGTCGAGAAGGTGGCCTCCGCCCTGAAGGAGCACCAGGTCGTCCTCATGAAGGATATCGCGACCCTCGACAAGATGTACGCCTCGAACCTTCAGTACTACAAAGAGCTGACGATGTACATCCTCGCCGGCAAGCAGAAGATCAACGACGTCAAGGCAGGCCCGCTCGCCGAGCTCCGCGCCAAGGCCGAAAAGTCGGGCCTTCCCGAGGACGCGCAGGCCGTCAAGGACATGGAAGACCAGATCAACCGCTTCGAGAAGAAGATCTACGACCTCGAGCTGACGCGCACGATCTCCATCCAGACCGCGCCGCAGATCCGCATGATCCAGAGCTCCGACACGATGATGGTCGAGAAGATCCAGTCGACGATCGTCAACACGATCCCGCTCTGGAAGAACCAGATGGTCCTCGCGCTCGGAATCGAGGATTCCACGAAGGCCGCCGAGGCGGAGGCCGCCGTCACGGAGATGACGAACCAGCTCCTGAAGGAGAACGCCGACAAGCTCAAGATGGCCACCGTCGAGGCGGCTCAGGCGTCCGAGCGCGGCATCGTCGACATGGAGACCTTGAAGCACACGAACGAGCAGCTCATTTCCACGCTCGACGAGGTCACGAAGATCCAGACCGAAGGCCGCGAGAAGCGCGCCCAGGCGGAGGTCGAGCTCGCTAACATGGAGAAGGAACTCAAGGAAAGGCTTCTCGGAATGCAGAAGTAATATCAAAAAGGCGTGTCACGGCAAGCCCGGCTCGTGCCGGGCTTGCGTTTCGTAACACGGGCTTAGGGCTTCCCCGAAGGGACGCGCAAAGGCGCGGAAAGCTTGGGGATGGGCAGAGCCCGCAGGAATTCATTTTCAAAAGAAAAGCTGACGATTGGAGTTGACTCAAGATGAGAAAAGAACTGGCCAAGACCTATGATCCCTCGGGAATCGAGGACAGGCTCTATCAAAAATGGCTCGACAAAGGATATTTCCACGCGGAGGTGAACCCGGACAAGAAGCCGTTCACCATCGTAATGCCGCCGCCAAACATCACGGGACAGCTCCACATGGGGCACGCCCTCGACAACACGATGCAGGATATCCTGATCCGCTACGCGCGCATGCGCGGCTACGAGGCGCTTTGGCAGCCGGGCACGGACCACGCGGCGATCGCGACCGAGGTGAAGGTCACGGAGCATCTGAAGTCGCAGGGCATCGACAAGAAGGAGATCGGGCGCGAGGAGTTCCTGAAGTACTGCTGGGAGTGGAGGAAGGAGTACGGCGGCAGGATCGTGCGCCAGCTCCACAAGCTCGGCAGCTCGGCCGACTGGGAGCGCGAGAGGTTCACGATGGACGAGGGCTGCTCGGAGGCGGTGCTCGAGACCTTCATGCGCCTTTACGACAAGGGGCTCATTTACCGCGGCTCGAGGATGATCAACTGGTGCCCGGTCTGCGGGACGACCATTTCCGACGCTGAGGTCGAGCACGTCGACCAGGACGGCTTCTTCTGGCACATCAACTATCCGGTCGACGGAGAGGAGGGAAGGTTCGTCGAGATCGCGACGACCCGTCCCGAGACGCTCCTTGGCGACACGGGCGTGGCCGTGAACCCCGAGGACGAGCGGTACAAGGACATCGTCGGGAAAATGCTCTGCCTGCCGCTGACCGACCGCAAGATCCCGGTCGTGGCGGACGAGCACGCCGACCCCGAGTTCGGGACGGGCGCGGTCAAGATCACGCCGGCGCACGACCCCAACGACTTCGAGGTCGGAAAGCGCTGCGGCCTTCCCGAGATAAATATACTTAACGACGACGGCACGATGAACGAGCTGTGCGGCAAGTACGCTGGGCTCGACCGCTACGAAGCGAGAAAGCAGATCGTCGAGGACTTAAAGGAGCTCGGGCTTCTCGTAAAGGTCGTGCCCCATACCCACTCGGTCGGCACGCACGACCGCTGCGGGACGACGATCGAGCCGATGGTCAAGCCCCAGTGGTTCGTCTCCATGGAGGAGATGGCCAAGCCCGCGATCGAGGCGGTCAAGAGCGGGAAGCTCAAGTTCGTGCCGGAGAGGTTCGACAAGATCTATCTGCACTGGCTTGAAAATATCCGCGACTGGTGCATTTCAAGGCAGCTGTGGTGGGGCCACAGGATCCCCGCCTACTACTGCGGCTCCTGCGGAAAGACGGTCGTCGCCAGGAAGGCTCCTTCAGCCTGCCCCGACTGCGGCTCGGCTAACCTCACCCAGGATCCCGATACGCTAGACACCTGGTTCTCGTCGGCGCTTTGGCCCTTCTCGACCCTCGGCTGGCCCGAGAAGACGAAGGAGCTGGAGTATTTCTATCCGACGGACGTGCTGGTGACCGGCTACGATATCATTTTCTTCTGGGTCATCCGCATGGTATTCTCCGCCATCGAGCAGACCGGCGAAGTGCCTTTCCACCATGTTCTGATCCACGGCCTCGTGCGCGACAGCCAGGGCAGGAAGATGTCGAAGTCGCTCGGCAACGGCATCGACCCGCTCGAGGTCATCGACAAGTACGGTGCCGACGCGCTCAGGCTTACGCTCATGACGGGCAACGCGCCGGGCAACGACATGCGCTTTTATTACTCGCAGGTCGAAGCTAGCCGCAATTTCGCCAACAAGATCTGGAACGCGAGCCGCTTCATAATGATGAACCTGCCGGAGGAGGAGCTGCCGGAGTGCGGCTATTCCGAGCTGGCGGCGGCCGACCGCTGGATCCTCTCGCGCCTCAACACGGTCATCGGCGAAGTCACCGAGAACATGGAGAAGTACGAGCTCGGCGTGGCCGTCCAGAAAATCCACGACTTCCTGTGGGACGAGTTCTGCGACTGGTACATCGAGATCGTCAAGCTCCGCCTCCGCGCGGACGCGACGCCTGAGTCGAAGAACGCCGCGCTCTGGACGCTTAGGACGGTGCTGACGGAAGCCTTGAAGCTCCTTCACCCGTACATGCCCTTCGTCACCGAGGAGATCTACACGACCCTCCTTCCGGATGAGGAGACGATAATGACCGCGCCGTGGCCTGTCGCAAAGGAGGAGTGGAAGGACCAGGAGGCCGAGCGCCTCGTCGCCGAATTCCAGGAGCTCGTCCGCGGCATCCGCAACATGCGCATGGAGCGCCATGTCGAAGCCTCGGTCAGGACGGACGTCATAATCGTCGGCAAAGACGAAAAGGCCGCCGAAAGCTTCAAGGCCTTCCTCGACGACACGGCGGGGGCGGCAGGGCTGCTCTTCGCATCCGGCATCTCCGTCGGGAGCGACGCTTCGGCGGCGCCGTCCGACGCGGTCACGATAACCCTCGCCGACATTACGGCCTACATCCCGATGGACGAACTCGTCGACAGGGAGAAGGAGGCCGCAAGGCTCGGCGCGGAGCGCGAAAAGACCCTCAAGGAAATAAAGAGAGCCGAAGGCATGCTCGGCAACCCGGGCTTCCTCTCGAAGGCGCCCGCGGCCAAGATAGAAGCCGAGAAGGAAAAGCTCGAAAAGCACAGGGCGGTCCTCGCCCAGCTTGAGGCGCAGCTCGCAAGGCTTTGAACTGACGCGGGCCGGTCCGGAGGGAATGCCCGCATCGGTGCATGAGGTACAGCGTACCTTAAGGATCGCGCCGGCCGAAGCGGAGCAGCTAAAGCTGCCGGCGGTTCATGGGCGTGCAGCGGCGATGCAGGCTGAAGGCGTAAGCTTTCGTTTCTAAGAAGCCGCGGCCTAGGCGGTTGCCGCCTTTTGGCTTCGGAGAAGATGTTTTGAACAAAAAGGGCGGCGGCTCGTGCTGCGGACGGCCGATGGCGCCCTTTCCCGCAGGAGGCGGCGCGGCTTTGGTTAGCCGCGCCGTCTCGGTTAGGAGCGGCTTTGGTTACATACGAAGAAGCGGAGAACGCTTTAAATAACCTTCCGAGGTTTGCCGAAAAGCACGGGCTTCGGGAAGTGCGGATCCTTTTGAAGGAGCTCGGCAATCCCGACAGGCTCTACCCGTCGGTGCATATCGCCGGCACGAACGGCAAGGGTTCGGTCGCCGCCGCGCTCGACTCCTGCCTCAGGGAGTCGGGGCTCGTGACGGGCCGCTTTACCTCGCCGCATCTCGTGACGATGCGCGAGCGGATCACGCTCGGCGGGGAGATGATATCCGAGGCGGACTTCGCGCTCTGCTATGAGGAGGCTGAGGCGGCGGCGGAGCGCTGCGGAAGGCGCGGCGTCACGCATCCGACCTTCTTCGAGATGCTCTACCTTATGGCCTGCATTTACTTCGCGCGCAAAAAGCCGGGAGCCGCCATTATAGAGACCGGGCTCGGGGGAAGGCTCGACGCGACGAATTCCCTCGAAGAGCCGCTCCTTTGCGTCATTACTTCGATAAGCCTCGACCACGTCGCCTACCTCGGCGACACGATCGGGCAGATCGCCGCCGAAAAAGCGGGAATAATCAAAAGCGGCGCGCCGGTCGTCTTCCTTGGGGGCACGGACGCCTCGGAGGTTATATCTAAAAAGGCGGCGGAGAAGGGCTCGGAGGCTATTGAAGTCCTCCCCGGGGACGTTTCGGAAGTGTCAGTCCGAAGGGGGGCGATTGATTTTTCAGTTCGTTCGTTCTATCATGGTGGGAAAATGCGGCTGTCCTTCCCGACCGAAGCCGCCTACCAGGCCGAGAACGCCGCGCTGGCGGTACGCGCGCTGGAGGCGCTTGAAGGCAGGCTTCGCGGCTTTGCATTTTCTGAAAATGAAATCCGCGAAGGGCTTCTGGGGACTTCGTGGCCGTGCAGGATGCAGGAGGTCGAGGAGGGAGTCTTCCTCGACGGGGCGCACAACGCCGGCGGAATAGAGGCCTTCGCAAGGTCGCTCAAGGAAGCCGCAAGGCTCCGCGGGACGGAACGGATCGTCCTGGCCTTCGGCGCGGCGGCCGACAAGGAAGCCGAGAAGATGGTGAGGACTCTTTGCAGGGAGCTTAAGCCCGCCAAGTGCGTCTGCACCGGGATAAAGGGAAAGCGCAGGAGGGAGGCGGAGGATTTCGCCGCACTCTTTGAGGCGGAAGGCGTGGCGGATACGGCCTGCGCCTCGGGCGGCGCCGAGGCTTACGAGATGGCCGCGGCGGCCAGGAACGGCGGCGTGGCGGGCATCTGCGGGAGCCTCTACCTGGCCGGGGAAATATTAGAATATCTGTCAAAGCGCGGTTCATTTGCCGAATGAAGCGAAAGGTGAAGCGATGATCAATTATGAAGAGGAACTCAAGAAGTTCAAGCCCAGCCTCGACGTGGACGAGGCGGAGGGCGCCATATATTCGCGCGACCTGACCGACGTGATAGACATCCTCCAGGAGATGCTCAAGGAGACGTCGGGGCGCACTAAGAGGGACGACGAATGAAGTGCATGAACTGCGGGGCGGAGCTGACCGATTCCGCCTACTGCCCGCAGTGCGGCTGCGACGTATCGGTGCAGCGGCAGGCGGTCGTGCTCTCGGGGCTCTACTACAACCAGGGCCTTGAGAAGGCGCAGGTCAGGGACCTGACGGGGGCGATCGACTTCCTCCGCCGGAGCCTCAAATTCAACAAGACGAACATCGACGCGAGGAACCTTTTGGGACTCGTGTATTTTGAGACGGGCGAAGTCGTGGCGGCGCTGTCGGAGTGGGTCATTTCGAAAAATATGCAGCCGGAGCACAACCTCGCGACCGGGTACATCGAGCGGCTACGGCGCGACATCGGCAAGCTTGAGGCGATCAATTCGACGATCAGGAAGTACAACGCGGCGCTGAAGAACTGCCAGAACGGCAACGAGGACGTCGCGCTCATCCAGCTCAAAAAGCTCCTGACGCAGAACCAGAAGCTCATAAAGGGCTACCACCTGCTCTCGCTCCTCTACATTAAGAACGGGGAGTACGAAAAGGCCCGCCGCCTGCTCAAGAAGGCGGTCAAAATCGACAAGACCAACACGACGACCCTGCGCTTTTTGCGCGAGGTCGACGAGGTGACTGGCTCGCAGACCGTGCTGAGCGGGCACCTGCCGTTCTGGCAGAAGTCCTCCGACGCGCAGCCGGACGGGGTGGTGACCGAGGCGGAGGTGCGCCGCGAGAAGACCGCGCAGGCGCCCAGCAGCCCGAAGCCCTCGGGGATCACGATATCGCAGGTGCTTCTCGGAGTCGCGATCGGCGCGGCGGCGGCCTGGTTCCTTTTCATGCCTGCCCGCACGACCTCGATAAAGCAGGACGCGAACAAGAAGGTCGCGCAGTACTCCTCGCAGCTCGCCGACAACACGGCGACGATCGCTTCCCTCGAGGAGGAGATCGAGGAAATGAAGGACACCGTCGAGAACGCGAACGACAAGATCGACGAAGCCGACGAGAAGGTTACGAACTACGAGAACCTCCTTAAGGCGGTCAACGCGATAAATGAAGGAACACCGGACATAGCCAGCAACGCGCTCGGCAACGTGGACGAGGACCTGCTGTCGTCCACGGGCAAGACCCTTTTCGAGAGCGTGCTTTCGCAGATCACGGACCTGATGTTCCAGAAGTACAGGGACGCCGGCGTGGCGGCCTTCAACGGCGGGCAGTACGCCGCCGCCATAGAGAACCTGCTTAAGGCCAAGGACCTGCAGCCGCAGGACTATGACGTACTCAACTATCTGGCGAGCGCCTACCGCTTAAGCGGCGACAGCGCGAACGCGGACGCCGTTTACAACGAAATCATAACCCTCTTCCCGGGCACGCAGCGGGCGACCGACGCGCAGTACTACCTCTCGTCGTCGATCGCCGCCCGCGAGGCCGAGGCGGCAGAGGCGGCCAGAAGGGCGCAGGAGGCAGCGGCAAGGGCGCTGACCAAAACCCCGACGCCTGCACCGACGGCGACGACGGCACCGACCGCGACGCCAGCCCCGACGGCCACGCCGACCGCGGAGGCGACCGAAGGCCAGGGCACGACGAACGCCGACCAGCAGGTCGGAAACCAGCAGATCGACGGACAGAACGCGGGCTGAAGTGAAGGTTAGGCACGGGCCAGGCTTAAAGCGCGGCAGGCGGCTGCCGCTTAAAGCGGGCCATGAACGATGGAGCAGCTAAATTCCCGGCGTTTGGCGGGCACGCGGCCGCAAAATGGCCGCAGTGAGACGTAGACGGCGGAATGCAAATGCCCGCTTTGCGGCGCGTCGCCTAGCACACGGCGAAGACTGATTCAAACTGCGCATAAAGGTAATCGAGGGGGAGCGATGCGGCTTAAAGAACTCAAGTCACTTTGCGGCAGCGTGCTCTTTGACGAGCCGATGAGCCGCCATACGACCTTCCGCATAGGCGGGAAGGCGGCGGCCTTGGCCGATGCCGCCTCCGAGGACGAGATAAGGAACGTCGTCATCTTCTGCAGGGGCGAAGGAATACCGCTTTTCGTCTGCGGCAACGGGAGCAACCTGCTCGTGTCGGACGCGGGCTTTGACGGGGTGATACTCAGGATCGAAAACGGGCTTTCAGAGGTAAGCGTCGAGGGAAAATGCGTCCGCGCGCAGGCGGGCGCGATGCTCTCGAAAGCGGCCTTGGCCGCCCTTTCAGCCCGCCTTGCCGGCCTCGAGTTCGCCTCGGGGATCCCCGGGACGGTCGGAGGCGGCTGCGTGATGAACGCGGGGGCCTACGGCGGCGAGCTTAAGGACGTCCTGCGGGAGATAAGGATAATGCTGCCCGACGGAACCGTCAGGAGCGAGACGCCGGAGTCGCTCAATCTAGGCTACAGGACCTCTGACATCCCCGCGCTTTCGGCCTGCGTGCTTTCGGCGGAATTTTCGTTAAATGAAGGCGATCAGGAAGCGATAAAGAGCCGGATGGACGAGCTGCGGCAGAGGAGGCGCGAAAAGCAGCCCCTTAACCTGCCCAGCGCGGGAAGCACCTTCAAGCGCCCCGAGGGGAACTTCGCGGGGAAGCTGATCGAGGAGGCGGGCCTTAAGGGCTTTAGGGTCGGCGGCGCCGAGGTCTCGGAGAAGCACTGCGGCTTCGTGGTAAACACCGGCGGCGCCAGCGCCGCCGACGTGGCGGAGCTTATCGCACAGGTCAAAAAGCGCGTTTTTGAAAACAGCGGCGTGGAGCTTGTCCCGGAGGTGCGCTTTGTCGGATTTTGAGGAAACGAAAGAGAAGGGCATTTTCAAATCGTACGCCTCGAAGGTTAAGGAGGAGCTCTGCGCGGTCATGCCGGAGGCAAGGCACTGCGTGCTCGCGGAGCTTTCGGGAATTTACGACCTGTGCGGCGCGCATGGAAGCGACGGCGCGGAGCTGAAGGGCGACAATGAAGAACTGAGGAAAAAATTCTTTACATTGTATGGGAAAGCCTTTAAGATAAGCGGGGATTTCGGGAAAAGCAAGAAAATTAAAGAAGGATTCGAGAATTTTCAGAAAGCTTTGCGGCATCCGCAGCTGACGGAGCGCACCTGCTGCAGGAGGGCGTACCTTCGGGGAGCGTTCTTGGCGGCGGGATCCGTGAGCGACCCGAAGAAATCGTACCATCTTGAGATCGTGTGCAGGAGCCGCGATACGGCCGAAAAGGTCTGCGGGCTCTTAAGGAAATCGGGGCTTTCCGCCAAAATAGTGCAGAGGAAGAAAGCTTTCGTGGCGTACCTCAAGGAGGGCGATGAAATCGAGCAGGCGCTTGGGGAAATGGGCGCCGGCCGGAGCCTTATGGACATGGTGAACGAGCAGATTTACCATGAGATACGCGAGGACATTAACCGCCGCGTCAACTGCGAGACGGCGAACCTCAAAAAAACGATAGTCAGCAGCGTCAGGCAGCTCGAAGACATCCGCTTCCTTCAGGAGAGCGGGAGGCTTTCGGGGATGAAGCCCGCGCTGCGCCAGATGGCTCTCTTAAGGCTCGAGAATCCCGAGGCCACGATATCCGAACTTGGCAGGATGGCTGACCCGCCGGTCGGAAAGTCGGGCGCGAACCACAGGCTGCGGAAGCTGTCGGAAGCGGCGGAGGCGGCAAGGGAAGGAAGCAGTAATTTGTGAGACAGGCGCCGCAGGTCCCAAGAGAAGTTTCGGGACAGCGGGCGAAGGAGGATTAATGATAAGACAGGAAGTCGTCGTTCAGATGGACGCTGGCCTTGACACGAGGCCGATCGCGCTTTTGGTCCAGGTCGCAAGCCAGTTCCGCGCGGAGACCTCTATCGAGTCGGGAAACCGCCATGTGAACGCCAAGAGCATCATGGGGATGATGACCCTCGGCCTTACTGAGGGCGACGAGGTTACCATAGTCACGAGCGGAGCCGACGAGCAGGAGGCGATGGAGCGCGTGGCAAGTTTCCTCAGGACCGGAAAGTAATCATTTTCTTTAAAACGTCCGTTGAAAAACGGGGGCGCATAGGGAAATAGAAGGAGCGGCGCCGCGCGCGCCGCTTTTCCCGCGCTTACGGGGCGGCGCAAATTTGACTGTACACCCGCCTTTCTTGATGGTATTATTTCAATGAATATCTGCGTGTGCAGGACGGAGGCCGTCCTGCGGCAGCCGGCGGACACAGTCTGAAAGGAGTGACGGAATGGCTAAGTTCCTTCGCGCTATAGTACATATAATACTGATACTCACGATCGCGATAGCGCTCGCGATCATTCTTCCGACCGTCATGGGAGTCACCACGACGATCATCGATTCGGCGACGATCGAGACCAACCTTCCGCTCGGCTCCGTGACTTATTCGCGCGAGGTCAACGCGTCGGCGATCAAGTCCGGCGACCGCGTCCTCAAGGAGTCGAACAACCAGGCGTATGAGTACATCATCGTATCGGGCGACCTTTCGACGGGCGACTACGTAGTCACGAATCCCGCGGATTCCAGCAGCGGCCAGCAGACCATCAAGATCCGCAACACCGTAAACCGCGTGACGCTCACCGTTCCCTTTATCGGCTACATCATCATGGCGATGCAGAGCACGGAGGGAAGGATCATAGCCGCTCTGTGCGTCGTGTTCGTGATTATCCTCTATATCATTTCCGAGCTTTGGAGGAGGAACGACGAAGAGGACGACGAGGACGAAGGCGACGATTACGGCGACGAGGAAATCTCCAAAGAGGAGATGAAGGAGCTCAAGAAGGAAGAAAAGGAGCTCCGACGCCGTGAAAAGGCAAAAAAAAAGGCCGCTAAAAAAGACAGGCCGGTGAACGACTCTGACGCGGATCTGGAAAATGAAACCGCGAAGGCAGCCGTGGCAGG
>Ga0065709_1029668_pt1 | contig 14391 bp, 9 predicted proteins | sample Hoacrofraction14_2_FD_59096 | JGI IMG/M metagenome (GOLD analysis project Ga0065709, IMG submission 59096) | Hoatzin crop microbial communities from Cojedes, Venezuela, sample from fiber fraction 14 v1 | ecosystem: Host-associated > Birds > Digestive system > Esophagus > Crop | place: Venezuela...
CCCTCCGTGCCTTATAAAATAAGGATTTTCAGCACTTTTTTATTAAAAAATCCGAGGCACTTGACCTCGGACTTTGTCTACAGTCTGAGCGTCTTCGAAAGGAGACGCTTTTTTTGTTTTTCATAAAATCGGTTACAAGTACCATGGAAAATGTGGTGGGAAAGCGGACAAAAAGGTGATATATTGAGGGCGAATCAAGGGAAACCCCCGAAACAGGGGTGCGAAATGAACAGAATTTGAAGGAGGAACCCAACATGAAACGGAGTATCAGTCTCTTGCTCGCTCTCGCCATGATGGCGACGCTCGTCCTGAGCGCGGTGCCTGCCCTGGCGGAAAAGACCGTGATCAACTACTGGTCCAATGACCGTCATGACGAAGAGTACATGACAGCGATGATCGAGAAGTTTAACGCGGAACATGACGACATTGAAATCAACATGACCATCATGACCGACGATTTCGAGAATTCCATCCTGCTGGCGATCGACGGCAACAACGCGCCGGACATCGTGGGCCAGAGCATCACCCTGAAGAACTTTGTGGACATGGAAGCGGTGGTCGACCTGACCGAGTACTTCAAGGATGACGAAGAGTACATCAAGGTCAACGATCCCTACAATCACAAGTACGAAGGCCTGAACGCGTTCGGCGATGCCATCTATTGGGTGGCGAGCGGCATGCGGTCCGGCGTGCGCATTGAGTACAACAAGTCCCTGCTGGAGGCGTCCGGGTTCGACAGCATCCCGTCCACGCTGGAAGAGTATGTGGCGATGGCGAAGAAGATTACCGAAGACGGCGCGAGCAATGATCCCGTGACCTACGGCATCGGTTTCACCTCTTCTTCTCCCTTCGAGCGTCAGCTGGAGATGATGGCGCAGGTGAGCGGCGTGTTCTACTATGACTATGTGAACGGCAAGTTTGACTTCTCCGGCTACAAGCCTTTCCTGGAAGCCGGCCGTGAGCTGGTTGCCGTGGCGTATCCGGATCAGCAGGGCGTCGACAACATGCGCGCTCAGTTTGCCGCGGGTTCCTTCGCGCTGTGGGGCAACGCCTCTCAGGAAGCGGGCGTGTTCACCAGTCAGTTCCCGATCACTGACTTCGAATGGGGCGTCGCGCCGGTTCCCTCTCTGGACGGTGAAATCAAGGGCGCGCTGCAGACCAACCCGAACAAGGGCTATGTCATGCTGAGCGCGAGCCAGAACAAGGACGCGGCCTGGGAAGTGATCAAGTACTTCCAGAGCGAAGAGTTCCTGAAGGGCTACCTCGAGGGCGGCTATACCCTGCCGATTACCAGCTACATGGACGGCGTGATCGACAAGACCAAGCTGGGCCGCATGGCGGATTTCGCTCTGCTGGACTATGAATCCGTGTATCCGGCCGTTCCCACCATTAACCTGCAGGGCGATGACTATCGTACGACCCTGTGGAATGCGATCATGGGTTATATCGATATCGACGAAGCGATTGAAGATCTGAACACCCGCTACAATGCGGCGTATGACGAGGATGTGTCGCTGGGTCTGACCACGCGCCTGGTGATTGAGGACTATGATCCCCTGAATCCTTCCGCCGGTACCGCGACTTACCTGACTGAGTAATCAGCAAGCTACAGCCGTCCGCGCTGAAGACCGGCGCGGACGGCTGATTTTGATTGATAGGAGGAATTGCGTGTGAGCAAGAAGCAGAACACCGCGGAAGTAATCCGGACGCCGCGGCCGCAGAACAAGAAGATGCGGCTGAAGGAAAGCGGCGGTGTGGCGGCCGGACTGATGCTGACGCCGGCCATTATTTTCCTGTGTGTATGTTCGATTTATCCGTTTGTCTGGATTTTCCGTTATGTGTGCTACAATTATGACGGAATTGCCGCTCACACGCGGTTTACCGGACTGAGAAACTTCACAACGATGCTGAGCGACACGAAGTTCTGGGGCTCCGTCGGGACGACGTTTGAGTACGCGGGACTGAAATTGCTCTTCATCATTCCTCTGGCGCTGCTGATGGCGGTGCTGTTGAATCAGAAGCTCAGCGGATCGTCCTTTTTCCGGGGCGTTTACTTCATGCCGACGGTCATTTCCAGTTCCATTTCCGGCATGATCTTTACCTTTATTTTCGCGAGCGCCAACGGTATTCTTAACGGCATCTTGCAGAAGCTCGGAATCATTACCACGCCGGTCGGCTGGCTGACGGACACCAGCGTGGTCATGAGCGCGGTCATTATTATGTCCGTCTGGGCCGGATTCGGAAACTATATGCTGTACTTCGTGACAGGCATGACGTCCATCCCGGAGGACGTGTATGAAAGCAGCCGGATTGACGGCGCGAACGCGGTGCAGACCTTCTTTAAGATCACCCTGCCGATGCTCGCGCCGGTGCTGAAGGTCGTGCTGATGCTCGCCATCACGGGCGCGTTCAAAGATTATGAGGCGATCATGGTGCTGACCAACGGCGGCCCGGGCACCCGGACGAACGTCATGTTCCTGTATATCTATAACCTGATTTTCGGCACCGGATCCAATTCGACCCGGCAGATCGGTTACGGCGCGCTCCTGAGCCTTGTGGCGGCGGTGATCGTCGGCGCGGTGACGATTGTATACAACCTGGTGGCCCGGAAACTGGACGATGTGGTGTAAGGGAGGCGGAGCAAAATGGCAAAAAATAAAGCGCAGATTGTGTATTCGCCGAAGCAGAAGGTCATTCGCGTGCTGCTGTGGATTCTGCTGGCCGCCTTCGCCCTGCTGGTGATTTTCCCGGTGGCGTATATCATTCTCGGGTCCTTCAAGGAAAATCAGGAACTGCTGCTCGGCGGGTCAAACATTTTCCCGCAGAAGTGGATTGTGCAGAACTACATTGACGCGTGGGAGCAGGCGAATTTCGCGGTTTATACGAAGAACAGCCTCTTCCTGTCCATCGGGGTCATGCTGATTTCCCTGGTTGTGTCCTCCATGGCGGGATATGTGTTCTCCCGGAAGCATTTTCGTGGAAAGGAATTGATTTACGGCATTTTCACGGCGTTCATGTTTATCAACGTCGGGTCTGTGTCCCTGCGGCCGCTGTATGAGCTGGCGACGAAGCTGAAGATCAACAACAGCCTTTGGCCGGTCATCCTGTTCTCCGCGGGCGGCGGCGAGGCAACGTATATTTTTCTCTGCCGCGGATATGTGAATTCCGTGCCGCGGGAACTGGACGAAGCCGCCCGGATTGACGGGTGCGGATTCTTCCAGATTTACGCGCGGATTATTGTGCCAATGCTCAAGCCCGTGCTCGCGACCATTGCGATCCTGTCCTTCCGGCAGGGGTGGAACGAGTACATCATGCCGCGTGTGTTCACGATGACCAATGACAACCTGCGGCCGCTGACCGTGGGCGTGAACATGCTCAAGAACGCCGGGGACGGCGCGGCGGCGTGGAATATCATGTTCGCCGGCGCGACCATCGCGATTATCCCGATTCTGGTCGTGTTCTGCTGCTTCAGCCGCTTCTTTATGGGCGGATTAACAGCGGGGGCCGTGAAGGGGTAACACGGTTTTGAGCGCCAGTGGCGCAAATTTCAAAACCGTGTTACAGAAGGCGCACAGAGTAAAGGCAGCATAGGCTGCGTTTGCGACAATGCGCCTGACGGACGACAAACGAGTACACATAGCCCGTGATTTTCATCACGGGCTGTTTTTAAGAGAAGGATGGATATGTGGAGTTTTCATGAGGACGGGTGGATTTGTCACTGGATGGTTTCCGGCCCGAAGGAAGAGGCGATTTCCGAAAGCGCACCGGATTGGGATCCTCTGATCGCGGAGCCGGAGATGAGAGTGAAAATCGCGGATCATCCGGCGCCGGATTTCGGAAAGGTCAATGCCGGTGAAAACAGCATGCTTGGTCTGCCGTGGCGCTATATGGGCGGCGGGGACGGGATGATCAATCTGTCCGCGTTTTACTCGACGATGCGGAAGGTGACCTTTGCAGCGAACACGGAGATCGTGTCGGAACGGGAGAAAACGGTCACTGCGGTGCTCTGGGGATACGCGGGCGCGGATCTGTATGTGAACGGTGAAAAATGCCTGACGCTGGAAAAACCCGTGTATAAGCCGATTCAGCGCGCGGAAGGAGCGATTCATCTGAAAGCGGGCCGGAACCGGCTGGATCTGATTGCGCAGCATCTGGGCGTGCGGGATACGCGGCTTGTGGCCGGGGTGCAGCTGAAAGGCGATCTGCAGGGATTGCAAAGCACCCTCGCGGATGAAGAATGCGCACGGGACGCGGAAAGCGCGGAGCGGATTCTGGCCGGAGCAAGCGTGCGGGGCGGCGTGATCTGTCTGAGCGACCTGTCCGGGGAGATTTCCTGGCGCGCGGCGGATCCGCAGGAAGATCTCAGAGATGCACAGCGGCCGAGAGAGTGGTATCGGGTGACGGAATCGAAAACGCAGGTCCCGAAGGAGATTGCGGTGATTCTGCTCCGGGTCCGGTGCGGGAAGGTCACGCAGGAACGGTTTTTTGAGATCACGGAGCGGATCCGGCCGAAGTTTGTGCCGGGAAGTGAAAATCTGACATACGAGGAAAACAGGGAAATTATTTTCCGTCGGATTGCGGACATGATGAGCTGCAACCGCGGGGAAGGCATCGGGTTTCCGATTGCGAACATTCTCGCACGGAGGCATTTCGGCGAGAATCGTGCCCCGGGCGCGGAAAAGGACGATGCGGCACTGCTCGGGGATATGCTGGCGCTGATCGAAGAGCGGTATGACTGCGCGGATTTCCTGATGGCCGGGCTGATCCGGCTGATTTTTGCCCGGGGTGTGCCGCCGGAAATGGAGGAGCAGGTCCGGCACGCGGTGCTGAATTTCCGGTATTGGATGGACATGGACGGCAGTGACGGAATGTGCTTCTGGAGCGAGAATCACTCCCTGATGTTCTATTCCTGCGCGATGCTGGCCGGGCAGATTTTCCCGGATGAAACCTTCCCCCGCGCGGGGAAAACCGGGCGGGATCTGGAAGCGTGGGGCCGGGCGCGCGTGCTGGAATGGCTGAGCGATGTGGAAGAAAACGGGTTTGAGGAATTCCTGAGCAGCGTGTACATGTGCGTGACATTTGCAGTGCTGCTGAATCTGGTGGACTTCGGGGATGAAGAGATTTCCGCGCGCGCGTGGAAGATCACGGACCGGCTGTTGGAAATGCTGTCGAAGCATGTGTTCCGGGGCGGGATGATCGCGCCGATGGGCCGGGTGTACCGCGGGGTACTGGACCCGTTTGAGGAAGGCGCGATGGCCCTGATGAATCTCATCAACCCGGCGCTGCCCTACAGCTTCGGGGAAGGCTGGCTGGCTTTTTTCGCGGACAGCCGGTACCGGCTTCCGGAAGGCCTGACAGAAAAAATGTCCGCGGAGGCGGACGACAAGACTGTGACCGGGCACGCGCGGGTGGTGCTGTACAAGAAAGAGAATTACTGCCTGACGAGTGTGGAAAGCCCGCGGACGGACGGTTTTCAGCGGGAAGAAAACGAAACCCTGAAGGCGAACCCGGACCGGAGCGGGCATGGTTATGTCAAAGCCTTTAATGAGCGGTTCCACGGAACGACCTGCTTTGAGCCCGGCACCCGGGGCTATCAGCAGCACATGTGGCACGCCGCGTTGGACAGCGAGGCCGCGGTGTTCGCAAATCATCCCGGAACGGAGCGGGACGGCGGGGATCTGCGCCCCGGATACTGGCACGGGAATGGGGTTATGCCGTGGATTTCTCAGGAGAAGAACGAACTGAAAGTCGTTTACCGCATTCCGGAGGATCATCCGGTGCACATGGTGCATCTGTACTGTCCGCTGAGTCGGTTCGACCGTTTTAAGCGCGATGATCACTGGTTTTTCCTGCAAAAAGGGCAGGGGTATATGGCGATCTGGTGCAGCGGTAAAATGAAAGAATGGTCCGCCGGTGCCCGGGAAGGCGAATGGCGGACATATGGGGACAAAACGGCGTATTGGGTCCTGTGCGAAGAAGGGTTTGAAAGCCTGGAAACGTTTGAGGAATACGCGAGAAGCAGGAAGCCTCGGATCGATATGAATATTTCTTTTGAAAGCGGAGACCGGACGCAATACCTATAAATTATTCCGAAAGATATTCCGGGGTGCCGCCGTCCGGGTCCATCGGGTCATAATCCGGAATGATGAGGCGGCGGACGCTTCCCGCGGTGAGATCCGCGTCGAGGGCGGCGTTATAGCGCTGATTCAAATCCGCAATCGCCTCTTCGATCCCGATTTCACCGGTCACGGCTTGCCAGAAAACCTCCCGGTAGGACGCGCCGGAGAGATCGATTTCCGGCACGGCGGGGTAAACGGATTCATACGGCAGAAGGGCGAAATCCGCCAGCCGGCCGGTTTCCGCGGAATCCACCGCGGAGGCCATACAGGACGAAAGCGGCAGGCAGTAGCCCTGTTCCAGATAGTTTTTCAGGACTTCTTCGGACTGGAGGTACCGGATGACCTCCCAGGCCGCGTCCGGGTGCGCGGTGGAGGAAAGAATCGCGTATCCCTTGGTATAGGTCAGCTGGAGGGCGCCTTGAATTTCCCCGGTCAGGGAGGGCACGGGCGCGACGCCCCACTCAAAATCCTCAATCGGCAGCTGGCGGGTGAAAACCGCGGCCTCCTGCGAGGCGTTACCCCACAGGGCGAACATGCCCTGGGTGAAGAGTGAGCGCATATTATCCACGCTGAGGGATTCCGGGTAGGCAATGTTTTCTGTGAAGAAGCGGCGTCCTTCCTCCAGAACGGGGGCATAGCCGGAGAAGTCGAACCGGCCGTTCGTATAGTCATAATAGTAAATGCCGGAGACCTGCGCGCACATTTCGAGCAGGCGCTCGAACGGGGAATCCGATGTAAAGCCGATGCCCCAGAATTTGCCCGCGCCGAGGGAGGTGATTCGTCCCGCGAGGTCAATAAAGTCCGAAAGCGTGGCGGGAATTTCTGTTTCTCCGCACCGCTCAAGAAGATCCTTATTGTAGATGACGCGGACGCCGGAACGCGTGCCGGAGGGCACCCAGTACAGCTGCCCGTTCAGGGCATTCAGGTTTTCAATCGCGTGGTCATAGGGCTCGTTGACGCGGAGATAATCCTCGTCCGCGTCGATGAAATCATTCAGGGGCAGGAGCATGCCGTTTTCCGCGAAGGTGCGGAGGGTGATGCTCTGGCCGATGATGTCAGGCGCGCTGCCGCTGTAATAGGCGAGGGAAACCTGGCGCTCAAAATCCGAGGGGATGATGCGCATTTCCACCCGGATGCCGGAGGTGTTTTCGGCGTTGAACTGATCAATGACGGAGGTCATAAAGTCGGCGTCGTGCCGGTCGTTGACCCAGTAGCGGATCACGGTTTCCGCGCGGGCGGGGCAGACCAAGCAGCAACAAAGCAAAACAGCGCAAAGCACGCGGCGCATGAAATCACTCCCATATCCATTTACTTAAGTTCAGTAAAGCACAAAACGCGCCCAAACGCAAATGTTTTTTGGGCTGACAAAACGGGGAAAGCCTGATAAAATGGGAACAGGATGTGAGAAATATGGCGGACATGGAAAACGGACGGTTTCGTGTAATCATCGCGGATGACGAGGCGGCGATCCGTAACGGGCTGATGACGGCGATTCCGTGGGAGCAGTATCACGCGGAAATCGCGGCGTTGCCGGACAACGGGACGGATGCGCTGAAGGCGGTGATGGAGCTCAAGCCGGATCTGGCGGTAATGGACATCAAAATGCCCGGGATGGACGGGCTGGAGGTCATTCGCCGCGCCGGGGAAGGCGGGGAAAAGACGCGGTTTTTGATCCTGAGCGGTTATGATGATTTTGCCCTGGCGCAGAAGGCCATCCGGTACGGCGCGAAGGGATATTTTTTAAAGCCCCTGAAGATTGACGAGTTCCGGGATGAGCTGTCCCGGCAGTTCGCCGAGATTGAGCGGGACCGGAAGGGCAGCGGCGCGTTTTCCGCGGAGGAAATGGATACGCTGATGGACTCCTCCCGGGTGTTTTTCCTCAATCAGCTGATCCGGGGTGAAATCCACTCCCCGGACGAGGCGAAGCGCCGGGCGGAGACGCTGAGAATCGGGGACGTGAACGGGCGCGTGCGTGTCGCGGTCGTGATGCACGAAAAAGATGATGAGCAGGCGCTTTCGGCGGTGATGAGAAAATACCGGGCAAACGCCGGGAAATTGCAGACCGAGGCATGGTTGAGCGGGAATCGGCTGAACCTGATGGTCTTCCACTCCGAAGGCGAGGACACGGTATTTCGGGAAACGCTGGAGAAGGCCATGCAGGGCGCGGAGGGCCGGGTGTACGCCGGCATCGGGCGTGCGGTGGAAGACATCACGAAGGCGGGCGCGTCGAATATCTCCGCGGTGCGAGCCGCGGGGTACATGATTTATGAAGTGCCGGGGGACGTTTACGACGACAGCATGGTCTGCCGGCAGGAACCGGCGTTTTCCCCGGCGGCAATCCGGTTTGATCCCTTGCTGGAGGCAATCAAAAATGCGGATCTTTCGTCCATCTCCGCATACAGCCATCAGTTTATGCAGAGCCTGATGTTTGTGAAAATGCCGTCGCCGGACTATGTGCGGGGCATGTGCATTCATCTGGTGAACACCGCGGGCATGCGCCTGGCGGCGGAGTCTCCCGGCGGGGCGCCGGCGGGCATGATTGCCGCGGAGGAAATCGCGAAAAAAGGAAGTCTGCGGGAGATTGAGGACTGGCTGACGGGCAAACTGCGGGAATTGTCGGAGCGCTTCGGGGAGCGGAAGGAAACGGAGGATCCGTTGATTTCCCGGGCGAAGGAATATATCCGGGAGCATATGGATCAGAACATCCGCGCGCGGGATGTCGCGTCGGTCGTGAATCTGAGTGAAACCTATTTTACGAGCTATTTCAAGGCAAAGACCGGGGAAAATTTCCGGGACTACGTGATCCGGGAAAAGATGAACCTGGCAATGAAGCTGATGAAGGAAAAGGGCATGAATGTATCCGAGGCGGCGGAGGCCACCGGGTATCAGGATTACCGGTCTTTCTCCCGGGCCTTCAAAAATTGCACGGGGATGTCGCCGTCGGAGTTTTGCCAGTAACCGCAGCATGAAAGGAGGATGACACGTGAAAAACGGACGGATCCCGTGGAAGAACCGGATGGCGGTCCGGATCGGCGTGGTGACGGGGCTGATCGCGATGGCCATCCTGCTTTTATCGGGGATATTGATCCGGAATCATTTTTCCGGAATTTACGAGCAGACCGCGCTGGACACCGCGGAGAGCGAGGAAAACGTCGTCTGCGCGGCGGTGAGCGAGCAGGTCAGCTGGATGGTGGAGCGGTTTATTGAGACCTGCGGAACGGAAGAATTCGTCGGGGAAATGGTGAAAATGAATACCGGCGAGCGGGAAAATGATCTCAGCATCACAACGGAAGTGCAGGACGTGCTGGAGGAAATGGTGAACTCGAGCACGCAGGTCAGAACGGCGCTGATTTCCGACCGCGCCGGGGGCGTGTATCACCGGCTGAGCGAGAGCGTGAAGGCCGGGGCCGCGGAGATGCTGGAAGAAATGGCGGAGGAGGTCCGCGGTATTTCAATTCTCAGTGAGCGGGAAAGCCCGGTGCGCGGCGAGGGAAACGTGATTCCGATGGCGTTTCCGATGAAGCGGCTGCGCGGGAGCAATCTCGTGGTCACGGCGTTGGACCCGGAGGAAACGGAGATTATTCTCTGGCTGATGATGGATGCGGAGAAGTTTGACACCTTTTTGCAGGGATTCGGCGGGGAGTATTACCTGTTGGACGCGGACGGAACGGTGCTGAATGGAAGCGGCGGGGACGCCGCGGAGGACATCGCGCGGAGCCGGGTGTGGGAAAGCGCGGACGAGACGACCGTGACGATCGCGGAGGGGGAAGAGTATTACCTGCCCGCGCGGAAACTGACCGGGCGGTCGGAAACGCTCGTGTACGCGGCGGCGAAGGAGGACGTGACCGCGCGGACGAGAAATTTGAACCGGACGATTCTCCGGGTTGTGCTCGGAGCGCTGCTGATGACCATTCTCTTCACCGCGACGGCGATGATTTATGTGCACCGGCCCCTGCGGCGGCTGACAAAGGCCGTGGAGGCGGTGGAGAATGAGACGTATACGCCCGACATGCGTCTGACACAGAAGGATGAGCTGGGGCAGCTGTCCGGGGCGATTGACCGGATGTACAGCACGATTCAGGGACAGATGGATGAGATTCGCGATGAGCGGGAAGCCAAGTATGACGCGGAGGTGCGGCTGATTACGGAGCAGATCAATCCTCATTTTCTGTACAACACGCTGGAATTCATCAATCTGGAGGTGTATAACCACCACAATGAGAGCGCGTCCGCGATGATTCAGGCACTAGGGGATTTTCTGCGGCTGGGGTTGAACTTCGGGGATGAGATGACGGAGATTGAGAGCGAGATTGAGCATGTGCGGGCGTATATCTGCATCATGAATCACCGCTTTTCCGGCGGTATTCTGCTGGAGACCGAGGTGGAGGAAGGATTGGAGAAGGAGAAAATTCCGAAGCTGATTCTCCAGCCTCTGGTTGAAAATTCCATCCGTCACGGGTTTCTGGTGGACGCGGATCAGTCGTATCTGTCTTCTCCCGCGATTCGTGTCAGCGTGAAGCGGTCGGATGGAGAGATCTTGCTGAAAGTGACGGATAACGGCATCGGGATTGATGTGGAAAAGGCGCAGAAGGCCATGACCACGCCGTCCGGACAGTCGAAGCATGTGGGTTTGAATAATATTTACGAGCGGGTCCGGAAAAAGTACGGGGAGCAGGCGGACATCACGTTCCAGAGCATTCCGTATTACCGGAACACGGTAAGCATTCATTTGCCGGATGAGGCGGAGCGGTGAAAGGAGAGAGAAAGAATGACGGCTGACAGTAAAAAAGTGATGGAGGAGAGGCTGTTTCCGAGGATTCGCGGGGACGGCGGATGGGCCGAGATCGACCGGGAGGAAGAAGGAACCGTCCGGCTGATTTTCCGCGGGGAATGCTCGAAATGCCACATGCTGGACCGGTGCGTGGCGTGGATGGAAAATGAGATTTCGCGAGAAACCGGGGAAAGCGTGAAGATTCTGGCGGAGAGACGGAGGCCTTTTTTCTGGGAAACTCAGGTTTGAGCCACAGTGTGGCAAATTTCAAACCTGAGTTTCTCAAGCGAAACAAGCGAAAAAAGCATAGGCTTTTTTCGCGCCGATTGAGCTTGCGGAATATGTAAGGGGAGGAAACAAGGATGGCACATGTCAAAGTAACGCGCCGGAGCATGCGCCCGGAGGAATGGACCGCGCTGAGATACGGATGGCTGAAGCGCGGTATGTACGCGGAGGAATGGGAGATTCAGAATCTCGAAATCCGGGACGCGCGGCAGATCAGTGAGAGTGAGTATGCCGAGTGGACGCCGTGGCGGGCGCTGAAGCGGGGTGATTTGTATTTCACGCCGGACGGCACCGCGTTTATCCGCGCGCATGTCGTGATTCCGGAAAATCTGCGGGGAAAGCCGCTCGTGTTCCGCCTGCACACGGCCGCGGAGATGATTGTGAAAATCAACGGCCGGTATGCGGGCGGGATTGACCCGAACCGGGAGTATTTTGAGCTGACCGGCGTGGAAAACGAGTTCGATCTTGACATTGAGGGATACAACCGGTCCAAGCCGGACGACGAGCGCGCACCCGCCGTGATGGCCATCCGCGGATGCCGTCAGGTGTTTGAGGGCGCGTATTTGGCGGTGATCCGGGAGGATGTACGGAGCCTTCTGTATGACTGCACGCTGCTGGAGGATATCGCCGGGAGCGAGTATTTTAACGAAGATTACCGGAAGATGGTGAATATCGAGCTGAGCCGGGCGCTGGACCTCGTGGATTTTGACACATTCGAGGGCGCGGCGGAGGCCGGGCGGTATATTGAAGAGCATATCTACGCGAATCACGACTGGCGGGGCAGCGGGGACGTGGCGCTGGTCGGGCACAGCCATCTGGACATCGCGTATTACTGGCGCAGATGCCACAGCGTGCAGAAAAACGCGCGGACCATTCTGATTCAGATGCGCCTGATGGACCGGTATCCGGAGTTGAAATATGTGCATACGCAGCCGTACGTGTTCGAGACGCTGGAAAAGTATTATCCGGAACTGATGGCGGAACTGAAGGAAAAGGTCGCGCGCGGGCAGTTCGAGGTGGCCGGGGCGATGTATGTCGAGCCGGACTGCAATCTGCCTTCCGCGGAGAGCCTGATTCGCCAGTGCCTCTACGGGCAGGAGGTTTATCAGCGGCTGTTCGGGAAACGCGTGGATAACGCGTGGCTGCCGGATGTGTTCGGGAACAGCTGGGTGCTGCCGCAGATTCTGAAGGGCTGCGGGGTGGATTATTTTGTGTCCAATAAGATGTCCACGTGGAACGACACGAACCGTTTTCCGCACAACAATTTCATCTGGCGCGGAATTGACGGCAGCGAGGTGTATGCCTGCGTGCCGCCGACGCACTTCATTACATGGAACATGCCGTCCCAGATTCAGGAAAATTGGGAGGCGTATCAGGACAAGGGGAACGGCGGGCAGACGCTGAACATGTTCGGATACGGAGACGGCGGCAGCGGCTGTACGGAAGAGATGCTGGAGATGTACCGCCGGTTCGAGAAGGTGTCCGTGATGCCGAAAACCGAAATCATCGGCGGCGCGGAATTCCTGAAAAAGAATCTGAAGGACAATCCGAATCTGGCGGTGTGGGACGGGGAACTGTACCTGGAGATGCACCGGGGGACGTTTACGACGAAGTCCGCATTGAAAATGCGGAACCGGAAACTGGAGTTTATGTTCCGGGAGGCGGAAATCCGGCGGAGCATGGCGTATCTGAGCGGCATGGAATATCCGGCGGAGGAGCTGAAAGCGTTGTACAAGAAGTTCCTGATCAACCAATTCCACGATATCCTGCCCGGGTCGCATATCCATCCCGTGTATGAGGACGCGATGGCGGATTATGACGAGATTGAGGCGGGTCTGGAGAAAATGATCCGGGAAACGGAAGATGCGGAAGGTGTCTTCAACTCCCTGAATTTCACGCGGACGGCGCCAGTGTTTATGCCTTCTCCGGAGGGCGCGGATGTGCGTCACGGGGAGAAGGGTTCCTGGGGTATGCCGGAGGCCGAGGGCCTGAAGAACGGCACGGTGCGGGAGATGCCGACGGGCGCGTTTGAGGCAGTGGAAACCGCGGACGGGCTGCGCGTGGTGACGCCGATTTATGAGGCGGAAATTCTGCCGGACGGGAGCTTTAAGTACTTGTATGACCGGGAATTGCGGCGCGAGTGGACAAGGGAAGGGCACGGATTTAACCGCCTGCATTTGTACGCGGACCATCCGGGAATGTATGACGCGTGGGATATTCTGCCGAACTACAAGGACGTGGAAATCGCCCTGGAGACGGCCGGAAAGCCGGAAGTTATTTTCGCGGATGACACGATGTGCGAGGTCGCCGTCACGCTGCGGACGGAGAAGAGCGAGTGGCGGATGGTGATTCGTTTCTTTGCCGCGTTCCGGGGTATTGAGGTGGAGAACATCGTCAGCTGGCATGAGAAGCATCGTCTGATGAAGGTGAATTTCGGAGCGGATCTTTTGCGGCGGAGCCTGATCTGCGACACGGGCGCGGGATATATCGAGCGGGAGCGCAATAAAAACACGACCTGGCAGCAGGCGCGGTTTGAGGTGTGCCAGCACAAATGGTGCGAGATGGAGGAAACCGGGGCCGGGCTGGCGATCATCAACGAAGGCAAGTACGGCGTCGGGCTGGAAGGGGACGAGATTTCCCTGAGCCTCCTTCGGGCGATCATCCGGCCGGACATTACCTCCGATATGGGTGATCATGACTTCTGCTATATGATTTATCCGCACGAGGGTGATTTGGTGAGCTCGGGTGTGAACAGGCTGGCGCTGGAATACAATGTGCCGCTGAGGGGCGCGATGCGGTCCGCGGCGGAAATGCCGGACTTCGGAAACCTGTATTTGCAGGCGATGAAGCTTTCCGAGGACGGCAGCGGAATCATTGTCCGGCTGAGCGAGCAGGACGGCCGCAGAGGCGAGATTTCCCCCGGGAAGGTTGTCCGGACGAACATGCTGGAGGACGAGGCGGAAGAAACTGACCGCGTGGTATACAGACCGTTTGAGATAGTGACTTTGAAAATGAAATAAGTGCGGAACGGGCGGATGCAATGGGTGCAGGGCGTTTCTCTTTCAAAAAGAGAAACGCCCTGTCTGATGCGTTGCGAAGTTTCGGAGAAAATGATAATATAAATTGTTCATAAATTGCAAGTTCAAGTTGGACACCACCGTAAAATTAAGCACCATTAAAGGCTTAGTAGATTTCGAGAACGGATACTCTGTTCGG
>Ga0065709_1029669_pt1 | contig 14391 bp, 9 predicted proteins | sample Hoacrofraction14_2_FD_59096 | JGI IMG/M metagenome (GOLD analysis project Ga0065709, IMG submission 59096) | Hoatzin crop microbial communities from Cojedes, Venezuela, sample from fiber fraction 14 v1 | ecosystem: Host-associated > Birds > Digestive system > Esophagus > Crop | place: Venezuela...
ACTGCTATGCGTGCCGGTGCTGCTGGCTGAGCGCGTGAAAGAAGACGATGCGTTGCTCTGTCCGATGATCGACGCGCGCCGCATGGAAGTGTATGCCCAGCTGTTCGACCGCAGTTTGCGCTCCGTTCGCGACATACAGGCCGACGTGGTGGATGCTTCGACCTATCAAACCTATCTCGACGAGCGCCCCGTTTACTTCTTTGGCAACGGCGCGGCGAAGTGTAAGGACGTCATTCAGCACCCCAATGCCCATTTCATCGATGGCATTGTGCCCCTGGCCAAATGGATGTTCCCCCTGGCGGAGCGCCGTTTTTTCGACGAGAAATTCGAAGATGTGGCCTATTATACGCCCTTCTATCTGAAAGACTTTGTGGCCAAGATGCCCAAGAAACTCCTCTGAAAATATCAATAGAATAAAGCAATACACAAGATAATGGATATCAAAGGATTAGACTATAATACGCAGCGGGAGAAGCTGATGCTGCCCGAGTATGGGCGCGAGATACAAAGCATGGTGGACTATGCGGTTCAACTGCCCGACAAGAACGACCGCCAGCGCTGTGCAGAAGCCATCATCGACGTGATGGCGCGTATGGTTCCGCAGAGTCACGACACTGCCGCCCACAAGCAGAAACTGTGGGATCATCTGGCCCTGATGAGCGGTTTTCGTCTCGACATCGATTGGCCTTGCGACGTGACGCAGGCAGCTAAGATTGCCTCGAAACCCGAACCGCTGGCTTATCCCATGAAGCGTATCCCCGTGAAACACTATGGAAGCATGGTGTTCGAACTCTTTGAGAAACTGAAGGATATGCCTGCAGGCCCCGAACGCGATGAACTCGCCCGCCAAACGGCCAATCAAATGAAACGCGACCTCATGCAGTGGAGCCACGGATCGGCCGACGACGAGAAGGTGGCATCGGACATTGCGGAGTTCACCGACGGCAAGATCCAGTTGGATCTCGACAAATTCAAGTTCGACAAAACGAACATAAAAGACCTCGACCGCAAGCGGAAAAAGAAGAACTAAACACGGGACCGCGAGCGCGAACCACCCCCACGTCCGCCTCGCCCCCTTATTCCCCACATATAATAAATGGAATCATTCATCATTGAAGGCGGCCATCCGTTGCGTGGAACCATCAAACCTCAGGGCGCCAAAAACGAGGCCCTGCAGGTGATTTGTGCCTCGTTGCTCACCGATGAGCCCGTGCGCATCAGCAATATCCCCGATATTCTCGATGTGAACAACCTCATCCTGCTGCTGCAGGACATGGGTGTTGGCGTGACGAAGAATGGCGTTGGCGACTATACGTTTGAGGCGCGCCATCTTCATCTCGACTATTTGGACAGCGATGAATTCGTGAAGAAATGCTCGTCGCTGCGTGGTTCGGTGCTCACTTTTGGCCCCTTGCTCGCTCGTTTTGGGCGTGCCACCATCGCAAAACCGGGTGGTGACAAGATTGGGCGCCGTCGTTTGGACACCCATTTCCTCGGGTTCAAACACTTGGGCGCTCGCTTCGTGCACGAAGAACGCCGCAACGTGTTCCACATAGAGGCCCAAACGCTGAAGGGATGCTATATGCTTCTCGACGAGGCGTCAGTCACGGGAACGGCCAATATCATCATGGCCGCCGTCTTGGCAAAGGGCACTACCACCATTTATAATGCCGCCTGCGAGCCCTATATTCAGCAACTCTGCCACCTGCTCAACCGCATGGGCGCCAACATTAGCGGCATTGCGTCGAACCTGCTCACCATTGTGGGCGTCGAACATTTGCACGGCGCGAGCCACACCATCCTGCCCGATATGATTGAAGTGGGGTCGTTCATCGGCATGGCAGCCATGGTGGGCGAGGGCATTCGCATCGAAAAAACATCGGTACAGCAGTTGGGCATCATCCCAGACGCCTTCCGTCGCCTCGGCGTCAAGGTGGAAATGGACGGCGATGACCTCTATGTGCCTGAACAGAAGCATTTTGTGGTTGACTCATTCATTGACGGTACGGTGATGACGATTGCCGATGCACCTTGGCCTGGACTCACGCCCGACCTCATATCGGTGCTGCTTGTGGTGGCCACTCAGGCGCGCGGCACGGTGCTGATACATCAAAAAATGTTTGAGAGTCGCCTCTTTTTCGTTGATAAACTCATCGACATGGGTGCCCAAATCATTCTCTGCGACCCCCATCGCGCTGTGGTGGTGGGCCACGATCGGCAGGTGCAGCTGCGTGCAGGCCGCATGACGAGCCCCGATATTCGTGCCGGCATCGCCCTGCTCATTGCCGCCCTGAGTGCCAATGGCACCAGTCGCATTGCCAATATTGCACAAATCGACCGCGGATACGAACATATCGAACAGCGCCTCAACCAGTTGGGTGCACAAATCAAGCGTGTAGATGATTAGCCGCGACGATGTTTTCAAGATCGGACACATCGGAAAGCCACACGGCGTGAAGGGCGAGCTGAGGTTCCATTTCGATGATGACGTCTTCGATAGAGCCGATGCCGACTATCTTTTTTTGGATATAGACGGCATCCTCGTGCCCTTTTTCATCGAAGAATATCGTTTTCACGGCAGTGAGACAGCGCTGATGAAGTTCGAAGGCATCGACACGATTGACCAAGCGGAGCAGATTGTCCCCACCGACGTCTATTTCCCGCGACAGCTCACTCCCACCGATGAGGCTCCCTCGTGGGCGCAAATCATGGGCTTCCAGATTGTGAACGACGAGACGGGCGAGCACGTTGGGACGCTTCAGGGCGTTGACGACAGCACCGCGAACGTGCTTTTCGAGGTCATGACCGACGACGGGCGCGACCTCCTCTTGCCAGCCAACGAGGATTTGATTACCGACGTTGACACGGAAGAAAAAATCATTAGAATCATTCTGCCGCAAGGCATAGCCGACTTATAAACAACGACTTATGGAGAAAAAACAAATATGCATCCTCGGCAGTACGGGCTCCATCGGTACCCAGGCGCTCGATGTCATCAGCCAGCATGAGGACCGTTTTGAGGTCTATTGCCTCACGGCGAACAACAGCGTGGAACTGCTCGCGGAACAAGCACACCGCTTCAAGCCCGCCGCCGTGGTGATTGCCAACGAAGAAAAATATGACGCGCTTCGCCAACTCCTCAGCGACGCGCCCGACATCAAGGTGTATGCAGGTGCCAAGGCATTGGAAGAAATCGTTGAGGCCGACCCTATCGACATGGTGTTGGCGTCGATGGTGGGCTTTGCAGGCCTGCCTTCCACTATTCGAGCCATCAAAGCGCGCAAGACCATCTGCCTGGCCAACAAGGAGACTCTGGTGGTGGCGGGCGAGCTTATATGCCAACTTGCCAACCAATATCGCGTGCCCATCCTGCCCGTTGACAGCGAACATTCGGCCATTTTCCAGTCACTCGCGGGCGAAGGCGACAACGAAATAGAGAAAATCCTGCTCACCTGCAGTGGCGGTCCCTTCCGACTGTTGCCCGCAGAACAGCTCAACAAGGTCACGGCAGCCGACGCCCTGAAGCACCCCACGTGGGACATGGGCGCCAAGATCACGATTGACTCGGCCTCGCTGATGAACAAAGGCTTTGAGGTGATGGAGGCCCGCTGGCTCTTTGGCGTACCAGTGGATAAAATAGAAGTGCTCATCCATCCGCAAAGCGTTATCCACAGCGCCGTTCAGTTTGTAGATGGTTCGGTGAAAGCACAGCTCGGCGTGCCCGACATGCGCCTGCCGATACAATATGCTTTCACTTATCCCGACCGTCTGAAACTCAATGCCCCGCGGCTGAATCTCTATCAGCATCCGCTCGAGTTCTATCAACCCGACGTGGAGAAATTCCGTTGTCTGGCTCTCGCCTACGAGGCCATGCGACGCGGAGGCAACATGCCGTGCATCGTGAACGCTGCCAATGAAGTGGCCAACGAAGCCTTCCGACACGACAAATGCTCCTTTACGGGCATGGCCGACATCATCGAAAAAACGATGGAAAAGGCCACGTTCGACCGTCAACCCACGTATGAAACTTATATAAAAACAGACGCCGAGGCGCGCACCATTGCCAAAGAACAACTCGCCGCGCTAAGTTTCTGAACAACAAAATTATATAAAAACAAAACACAAGATCAACAGAAAACATGGAAGTATTCATCATTCGACTCCTGCAATTCCTGCTCGCCATATCCCTTTTGGTGCTCCTGCACGAGGGAGGCCACTTCTTTTTCTCCAAGCTCTTTGGTGTGAGGGTGGAGAAATTCTATCTCTTCTTCGACCCATGGTTCCATCTTTTTGAGTTCAAACCCAAGAACAGCGATACCACCTACGGCGTGGGCTGGCTCCCGCTGGGTGGCTATTGCAAAATTGCGGGCATGATAGACGAGAGTTTTGACACCGAACAAATGAAGCAACCCGCACAACCCTGGGAGTTCAGAAGCAAACCCGCGTGGCAGCGACTGCTCATCATGGTGGGCGGCGTGCTCGTGAATTTCCTGCTCGCCCTGTTCATCTATTCGATGGTGCTCTATCATTGGGGCGACGAATATATCGCCATGAAGGACATGACGATGGGTATGAAATTCAACGACGAGGCCAAAAGTTATGGTTTTAAGGACGGCGATGTGCTCATCGGAACAGAAAAAGGAGAGTTCAAAGGCTTTGGCGGTGACGTCTTGCGCGACATTTCCAAGGCTACGCAAGTGACCATTCAGCGCGACGGAAAGCGCATGACCATCCAGTTGCCGGGCGATCTCAACCTGCTCAACATGATTCAAACAACGCCCATCTTCGCTGCTCCACTGCTCCCTGCGAGTGTTGACAGCGTCTTGCCCGCGTCGCCCGCCCAGAAAGCAGGCATGCTCCAAGGCGACAAGATTATGGCAGTGAGCGGGAAAAGTGTAGATAGTTGGAACGAATTCAAGGATCAACTCAGTCGCATCGAGGATGCGCTCATGAGTGCCAAGACCCCTGCCGACAGTGCCAAACTGCTCACCACGAGCATTGTTTTCCTGCACAAAGGTGCCGAAAAGCCCGACACGGCCACCCTGCGCTTGTCGCCCGACGTCACCATCGGCATCTTCTCACCCTCTTACGCGAAGCTTTACAAGCACACAAAGGTCAGCTATAGCTTCTTCGAAAGCCTGCCCGCAGGCGTCAAGTACGGTTGGAACGTGCTCGCGGGCTATGTTTCCGACATGCGCTATGTGTTCTCCAAGCAGGGCGCTAAGTCGCTCGGAGGTTTCGGAGCCATTGGCAGTCTGTTCCCGCCCACGTGGGACTGGCACTCCTTCTGGCTCATGACGGCTTTCCTGAGCATCATCCTGGCCTTCATGAACATCCTGCCCATCCCGGCGCTCGACGGCGGACATGTGCTTTTCTTGCTCTACGAAATCATCACGGGACGCAAACCTTCGGAGAATTTTATGATAAAAGCCGAGTACATTGGTATCACGCTCCTGCTGCTCCTGATGGTTGTAGCGAACCTCAACGACATCCTTCGCTTCTTCGGCATCATGTACTAAAAAAGAACGAAGGCATAAAAGAAAATAACTTTTCTATAATAAATTACGGATTGAAAGTAAATAGGCTTAAATTGCTTTCAATCCGTTTCTTTTTATAATGAAATTCTTTTAAAATAAAAGCGTCATTCTTTTTGTAAGATAAAAAATGTGTCATTTTTCTGCTACTTTTTGTGACGTTTTGCTCAATTTTTATTATTTTTGCCGACGATTTGACAGAATATTGAAGGAAATTATTTAAAAATTGCTATTTTGTATGGTAAATGGATTGTACAATTCTGCCTACGAACACGATGCGTGCGGCGTGGGCATGGTCGTGAATATCCACGGGAATAAGAGTCACGACTTGGTTGACAACGCCCTGCGCGTGCTGGAGAACATGCGGCATCGCGGTGCGGAGGGCGCCGACAACAAGACGGGAGACGGTGCGGGAATCATGTTGCAAATTCCCCACGAGTTCATCCTTCTGCAGGGAATACCCGTACCTGAGAAGGGAAAATATGGCACAGGATTGGTCTTCTTGCCCAAAGACGAACAGCGACAGCAGGACATTCTCTCCATCATGATTGAAGAGATTGAGCGCGAAGGGCTTCAACTGATGCACCTGCGAACCGTGCCCACCAACCCCGATTGCCTCGGCGAAGCCGCCCTCTCGGTGGAACCTGCCATCAAACAAGTGTTCATCACGGGCGTCACCGACGATAAAGTGCCCGTTTTTGAGCGCACCTTATATATAATAAGGAAGAAGATCGAGCGGCGAGTGAAGGACAGCGACTTCTATATTTGCTCGCTTTCCAGCAAAAATATTGTTTATAAAGGCATGCTTTCGAGTATGCAGGTGAGGCAATATTTCCCCGATTTGACCAACAATTATTTCACCAGCGGACTGGCACTCGTGCATAGCCGCTTCAGCACCAACACTTTCCCCACGTGGAGTTTGGCACAACCGTTCCGCTTGTTGTGTCACAACGGCGAAATCAACACCATCCGAGGCAACCGCGGATGGATGAAGGCGCGTGAGAGTGTGTTGTCGAGCGATGCCTTGGGTGACATTCGCGACATCACGCCTATTGTGCAACCAGGCATGAGCGACTCCGCTTCGCTCGACAATGTGTTTGAGTTTTTCGTCATGAGTGGACTCTCCCTGCCCCACGCCATGGCCGTGCTCGTGCCCGAAAGTTTCAACGATAAGAACCCTATCAGCGAAGATCTGAAGGCCTTCTACGAATATCACTCCATCCTGATGGAGCCTTGGGATGGCCCCGCTGCACTGCTCTTCAGTGACGGACGCTATGCAGGCGGAATGCTCGATCGCAACGGTTTGCGCCCCGCTCGCTACACCATCACCAAAAAAGACATGATGGTGGTCGCCTCGGAAGTGGGTGTCATGGATTTCGATCCTACGGAGATAGCCGAGAAAGGACGCTTGCAGCCCGGTAAGATTCTGCTCATCGACACGCAAGAAGGACGCATCTACTACGATGGTGAGATAAAAGAACGTCTCGCCAACGAGCATCCCTATCGCCAATGGCTCAACACCAACCGCATTCAGTTGGAGAAACTGCGTAGTGGAAGGAAGGTAGAAAACGGAGTCAGCGACCTCATCCGTAAGGAAACCATGTTCGGCTTTGGCGAAGAAGACATCGACAGCACCATCGTCCCCATGTGTACAAAGGGCCAAGAACCCACTGCCTCGATGGGCAACGACACACCGCTGGCTGTGCTGAGCGACCGTCCGCAGACCTTCTTCAACTATTTCCGTCAGCAGTTTGCGCAGGTAACCAACCCCGCCATCGACTCTATTCGCGAGAACCTCGTGATGTCGTTGACCGAATATATTGGTCGAGTGGGCTCCGGCATTCTTAACCCCGACGAGACCAACTGCAAGATGGTGCGCCTGCCGCATCCCGTGCTCACTAACACGCAGCTCGACATTCTTTGCAACATCCGATACAAAGGCTTCAATACGGTCAAGTTGCCCATGCTCTTTGAGTGTGAGAAAGGCGAAGCCGGACTGCGTTTCTCGCTCGACAATCTGTGTAAACAAGCGGAACGAAGCGTGGACGAAGGCTATAATTATATTATCCTTAGCGATCGTGATGTTGATGAAACGCACGCCGCCATCCCCTCACTTCTGGCCGTGAGTGCCGTTCATCACTATCTCATCAGTGTAGGAAAACGTGTACAGACAGCGCTCATCGTGGAGAGTGGGGAAATTCGCGAGGTCATGCATGCCGCCCTTTTGCTCGGCTATGGTGCCTCGGCGCTCTGCCCCTATCTCACTTATGCCGTGCTCGACGACCTGGTGAAACGGCATAAAATACAAGAAAACTATGCCACGGCAGAGGCCAATTATATCAATGCTGTGCGCAAGGGACTCTTCAAAATCATGGCTAAGATGGGTATTTCCACCATCCGAAGCTATCGCGGAGCCAAGATTTTTGAGAGTATCGGACTATCAGAGAGCCTCCTGAAAGCCTATTTTGGAACCGAAACAAGCACCATCGGAGGTATCGGATTGGAGACCATTGCCCGCGATGCCATACGTTTCCATGACCGCGCTTACGGCAAATTGCAAACCGATTTCTTACCTAATTTGGGACAATTCCATTGGCGCAAGGATGGCATCCGCCACGCATGGAACCCCGAAACCATCGCTACGCTACAGTTGGCTACGCACACTGGTAACTACGAAAAATTCAAGGCATTCACCAAGTTGGCCGATGAGAAAGCCGAACCCATTTTCATTCGCGACTTCTTCGGCTTCAAACGCAACCCCATCGACATCGAAAAGGTGGAGCCAGTGGAAAACATTGTCAAGCATTTTGTTACGGGAGCCATGTCGTTTGGTGCCCTTTCCAAGGAGGCCCACGAGGCCATGGCGCTGGCGATGAACAAGCTCGGAGCACGTTCGAACACGGGCGAGGGCGGCGAAGATAATGCCCGTTTCCACGCCACAGTGGATGGTATCAGCCTTTCGAGCAAGACAAAGCAAGTGGCATCGGGACGTTTCGGCGTGACGACCGAATATCTCGTGAATGCCGAAGAAATACAAATCAAAGTGGCGCAAGGCGCAAAACCAGGTGAGGGAGGCCAACTGCCTGGTTTCAAGGTGAATGACATCATCGCCAAGACGCGTAACTCCATTCCCGGCATCTCGCTCATTTCGCCTCCACCTCACCACGATATCTACTCCATAGAAGACCTCGCACAGCTCATTTTCGACCTGAAGAACGTCAATCCGAAGGCCGCAATCAGCGTGAAACTCGTGGCCGAAAGCGGTGTGGGAACTATTGCCGCAGGTGTGGCCAAGGCCAAAGCCGACCTCATTGTCATCTCGGGTGCCGAGGGTGGAACGGGTGCTTCGCCTGCCTCCAGCATGCGTTTTGCGGGCATTTCTCCCGAAATCGGCCTCTCGGAAACACAACAGACGCTCGTGAAAAACGGTCTGCGTGGACAGGTGAGACTGCAGGTGGATGGCCAGCTCAAGACTGGTCGCGACATCATCGCTATGGCCTTGCTTGGCGCCGAGGAGTTTGCTTTCGGAACAGCTGCGCTGATTGTGCTCGGCTGCGTGATGATGAGAAAATGCAATCTCAACACTTGTCCGATGGGTGTGGCTACGCAGGACGAGAAGTTGCGTGCCAACTTCCGCGGTCGCTATGAATATCTGGTGAATTATTTCACTTTCCTTGCTCAGGAAGTGCGTGAATACTTGGCCGACATGGGATTCACTTCGCTCAACGACATTGTGGGCCATACGGAACTCATTGAAACCAAGGAGAAAACGCAGGAAAATCCTGCCTTGGCACAAAAAACAGCAATGCTCGACTTCAGTCGGCTGCTCTTCAAGGAGCAGGGTGATACGACGCTCTATCATACAAAGGCACAGGTGCAGGACCTCGACAATATTCTCGATCAGCAGATCATACGTGGTGCCCAGCGAGCCATCGAAAGTCAGGAAGAAGTGAACCTCGACTTCGCTATCAAAAACACCGACCGCGCCGCCGGAACCATGCTCAGCGGACTCATCGCACAGAAGTATGGAGAGAAGGGATTGCCCGACAAGACGGTGAATGTGAAGTTCAAAGGCTCCGCCGGACAGAGCTTTGGAGCCTTCCTCGTGAGTGGAGTTGACTTCAAACTCGAGGGCGAAACGAACGACTATTTTGCAAAGGGACTCAGTGGCGGACGCATTTCTATCCTGCCGCCGATACGCTCCAACTTCGCTGCCGAAGACAATATCATCGCTGGAAATACCGGACTTTATGGTGCAACGGGCGGAGAACTCTACGTGAACGGTAAGGTGGGAGAGCGCTTTGGCGTGCGTAACTCGGGTGCTATTGCCGTTATCGAAGGCGCCGGCGACCACTGCTGCGAATATATGACGGGCGGACGCGTGGTCGTGCTTGGTCCCACTGGGCGCAACTTCGCCGCCGGTATGAGTGGTGGCGTGGCATACGTGTGGGACAAAGACCACAATTTCGACTACTTCTGCAATATGGATATGGTGGAAATTAACCTCGTGGAAGACAGCAACTATCGCAAAGAACTGCATGAACTCATCCGCCAGCACTATCTCTATACGGGTTCTAAACTCGCGCGAACCATGCTCGACGACTGGAACAGATATGTGGACGACTTCATCCAAGTGGTGCCCATCGAATATAAACGGGTGCTGCAAGAGGAGCAAGTCAAGAAACTTCAACAGAAAATCGCTGATATGCAAAGAGACTATTGATGGACCACGTTGGGCAATCAACACCGAAAGCCCGACCGCGGCAAGCGTTTTTCTATATTTCATATCAAAACATACAACGAAAGAAGCATTATGGGAGACCCTAAAGCATTTTTAAATATACACAGAAAAGAGGCTGGATATCGCCCCATTCACGATAGAATCCACGATTTTGGAGAAGTGGAACAAACCCTTAACAGTAACGACCGACGCCAGCAGGCCAGCAGATGTATGGACTGCGGAGTGCCATTCTGTCACTGGGCTTGCCCCTTGGGCAACAAACCGCCTGAGTGGAACGACGCACTTTATAAAGGCGAATGGGAATTGGCCTACAGACTGCTCAACGACACCAACGATTTTCCTGAGTTCACGGGGCGCATCTGTCCCGCACTCTGTGAAAAAGCTTGTGTGCTCAACCTCACCAACCATGAGCCCACAACCAACCGCGAAGATGAGGCTGCCATCACTGAGTATGCCTTCCGCGAGGGCTTTGTTCGCACGGAGATTCCTGAACGAAACGGTAAGAAAGTGGCCGTTATAGGCGCTGGACCTGCTGGACTCGTGACGGCCAATCAGCTCAACAAGAAGGGCTATACTGTTACTGTTTTTGAGGCACGCGAGGTTGCCGGTGGACTGCTCCGATATGGAATACCCAATTTCAAACTCAATAAGGCCATCATCGATCGTCGCATCCGACTGCTCGAAGCCGAAGGCATACAGTTTGTTTATAATGCCAACATCGACATGAGTGGCGAACTCGTCAGCAAAAACGACCAACTGAAGGATTTTGATGCCATCGTAGTGGCAACGGGTACGCCTACCGCCCGCGATCTCAATATCCCCGGGCGTGACCTGAAAGGCGTTTATTTTGCCCTCGAATTGTTGTCGCAACAAAATCGCATTCTTGCAGGAATGGAATTCAAAAAAGACGAACTCGTCAGTGCGAAAGGTAAGGATGTGCTCGTTATTGGTGGTGGCGACACGGGTAGTGACTGCATTGGAACGGCACACAGACAAGGATGTAAGAGCGTGACGCAGATAGAAATTATGCCTCGTCCTGTAGAAGGTCCTGAAGATCCGGCCAATCCTTGGCCCAACTGGCCCCGCACGCTAAAGACAACATCGAGTCATGAGGAGGGTTGCACACGTCGATGGAACATCAACTCACTGGAGTTCATCGGAAAAGACGGTAAACTCACAGGTGTTCGCGTGCAAGAAATCACGTGGAAGCCCAATCCCGAAGGTGGCCGACCACTGATGGAGGCTGTTGGGAAACCAGAGGTTATCAAGGCCGACATCGTGTTCTTGGCTATGGGATTCCTGCGCCCTGAGCATCCCGATTATGGATCCAACGTATTCCTCACGGGCGATGCAGCCAGTGGAGCAAGCCTCGTTGTGAGGGCCATGGCAAGCGGAAGAAAAACAGCTGCTCAAGTAGATAAATTCCTTCAAAAGTGATTTATCCTGTCAAATGATAGCAGATAGGCGGAGGCTCAGTGGAGCTTCCGCCGTTTTTTTTATATTTTCACTGGACGATAGCAATAAAAAAAGAGCCGCATCAGATGGATGCGACTCTTATGAAAGTGGTTTTTTATTCTACGAAAGTGGGTCGTTGGATTATTTTCTCATATCGAATCCCATGCGTACGCCGTCGTAGTTTTTGCTCAATTCGCCAATGGTTTGCAGGTTGCTGTTACCGCTAATGGAGGAGAGGGCCTGCAGTACGGTGAGCAGTTTCTTCGATTCGAACAGCACGCTCATGCCCGTTGTGGTGCGTTTTGCGTAGGCGGGAACAGAGAAAAGCATCGTTTTCATCGTGATTTTGCTCGAACTTTCGTCGTAGGTATAGGTACCGCTGAGCGATTTTCCTGCTATTTTTGCAGCAAAAGAACCGTCGCTGTTGAACTGGATGATGGTGTTTGAGGAGCTGATGCCCATCGTGTTGTAGGTGCTGAGCAGCTTTTCCTTGGCGGTAGTAGCGGCCACTTCGCCTCCAGCTTTGGCCAGCAGATTGTCGGATGTGAAGGCGACGCCCGGCTGATTGTAGTACCATGTGCCATAGAGGTCGGACACAGAGGGCTTGTCGATGCCAATGACGCTTGTCAGAATGTTGCCAATGGTGTTTCCGTTGGTCGCTGCACTCAGAACACTTCCGAGGATGCTGCCAGTGCTACTACTGCTGCTGGTGCCCGACATCAGGCCGCCGCAACTTGCCAGGACCAAGCATACGAGTCCTGCCATCAGTGAATTGATTTTTTTCATTCGATACGTTTTTTTATATGTTAGCAAAATTGTATTTGCTCGTTTATTCGCTCTTGCTACCAAAGAAGCGCAGCAGATAGAGGAAGAGGTTGACGAAATCGAGGTAGAGCGTGAGGGCGCCCAAGAGCGAAATCTTCTGTGCTGCCTCGCTTAAGTCAGGTTGCATAGCAAGCATCTGCTTGATTTTTTGTGAGTCGTAGGCCGTGAGTCCCACGAAGATGATGACGCCGATAACGCTGATAACAAGGTCCATCATCGAGCTCTTGAGGAATAGATTGACGATGATAGCGAGGATGAGGCCGATGAGTCCCATCATAAAGAGCTTGCCCAGCGAGGTGAGATCCTGCTTCGTGAAATAACCGTATGCACTCATGGCGCCAAAGGTGCCAGCCGTGATCAGGAATGTTTTCGTGATGGCGGTGGGGGCATATACGACGAAAATGGTGCTCAAAAATACGCCGTTGATGAAGGAGTATAGTATGAAGAGCAGCGTTGCAGAGGTGAGTGACAACTTCTCGATGCGTGCCGAAAGCCAAATCACCAAGCCGAGCTCGGCGCCAAACAGCAAGAAGAAGGTCAATTTACTGGAAAAAATCATCGACATCAGGGCAGGGGAGTTGGACACTCCGTAGGCCGTGATGGCTGTGATAAGCAACGCAAAGGTCATCCAGCTATACACTTTGCGCATCAAAACGGGGAAGGCATTCGACAAAGCGACGTCTTTCTCGCGGATCATTCTCTCTAATTCTTCCATTTCCATGTTGTTTCTGTTTTAATTGTTAGACGTGTGTGTTGAATAAAAGTTTAAAGCATTCGACGTAAAGTCTGTTTGCAAAGTTACTCTTTTCTCGTTATACTGCAAAACGAATGCCATGTTTTTTTTACTGACAAAATTGCAGAAAAACTTCATATAATATAAATGTACGCGCGCGTATAAGTATAGAAAAGGTGTCATTTTCGCGTCGAGAGGAAACATACGTGCATCATAGTGACGACTTACGAACACGGCATAGCATCTTTACCATAAACGTGACGTATAGCATATAAAAAAGCTTTCCTATCGAATTAATTCCTGAAATTGGCAAAAAAGTTGCTCAATATCGAAATTTTCAATGACAGACGATTTACCCCTTTTCAAATACTTTTCCGTCTCTTTTAGTGGTGATTTTACCCTTATTTTGTTGGATTTTGTAAAGATTTTGGAAAAAGTGGCATAATTTTTGGAATTTCTTTCTAAAAAATTTGGAGGGTATATGATTTTGCCGTACCTTTGCATCCGCTTTCGACAACCAACGGGTTGCGAGCTTAAAAGAAAGAGTTCATTGAAAGATTTACATAGACAGAAAGAAGTAGTACAAGAAGCAAGGACTTTCTCATTATGAGAGAGTTTTTGGGTAGAAACTTCCGTCAAGCACTGAAAGGTGTTTTTGAAACAGGTGAAGTGACGAGCTTGATACTTTCGGATACATGCGTTCAACTACAGTACATCTATCTTTTGGATAGAAAAAGAGATTAAATTTTACAATGGAGAGTTTGATCCTGGCTCAGGATGAACGCTAGCTACAGGCTTAACACATGCAAGTCGAGGGGCAGCATGGTGGTTGCTTGCAACCGCTGATGGCGACCGGCGCACGGGTGAGTAACGCGTATCCAACCTACCCACGACCCAGGCACAGCCCGGCGAAAGTCGGATTAATGCGTGATGGTCTCCTTAGAGGACATCTGACGAGGAGTAAAGGATTCGTCCGGTAGTGGATGGGGATGCGTCTGATTAGCCAGCCGGCGGGGTAACGGCCCACCGGGGCGACGATCAGTAGGGGTTCTGAGAGGAAGGTCCCCCACATTGGAACTGAGACACGGTCCAAACTCCTACGG
>Ga0065709_1029670_pt1 | contig 14358 bp, 10 predicted proteins | sample Hoacrofraction14_2_FD_59096 | JGI IMG/M metagenome (GOLD analysis project Ga0065709, IMG submission 59096) | Hoatzin crop microbial communities from Cojedes, Venezuela, sample from fiber fraction 14 v1 | ecosystem: Host-associated > Birds > Digestive system > Esophagus > Crop | place: Venezuela...
TTCTTGTTTTAAAAGTCCTTATTACACGTTGTGCATTTGGGCGAAAAGCTGTACGTTAGCGTCAGCATCAGCGCGTGATAGCAGTCGGTGTTTTTGAACATTCCGCTGCTTTTTACGCCATAAGGGTCGGCAACGCCGTCGAGTTTATCGCTCAACGAGAAGTGCATTGCCCACTCAACGCCTACGTTTATCCGCTCATTCATCTTGTATTTCACGCCCAATCCGATGGGGATGTTTGCCGTAAACACATTATCTTCGCCACCTTTCGCGTAGCTGACTCCTACACCTCCGAAGATGAAAGGCACCAATCGGCGTGCACCTCTGTAGTCTCTGCCTGTGCCGTATGGCCAGAAGTTGTACTCGTAAGTGATGCTAAGATCGCCCAATGTCCTGTCGAACGTGTATTCATTGCCGGCATATTGCGAATAATATGTGGCGACATCTTTCGACGATCCTTTCATTTTCCCGTAAGAAACTGCTGCTCTCAGTGCCATGTATGGATTGATAACGCGGCGCAAAACCACCATTCCCACTGGCTGAACATTGCTGAACAGACCCGTACTGAAGTCGCCTTGATAGCCCAATATGCCCGCTCCGGCACCAATCTCCCAGCGATATTCCAGGTCGTCTTGTGCCATAGCCGTGCAGCAAAGCATAGCGGTGAGGAGAGCTATTGCGAGTCTTTTCATGCAGTTTTCTTTTGTTTTGGCTTATTCAGTGAATATTGTCTGCTCTTCGGTCCAGCCCAATCGGTTGATGCGTCCGCGCCAAACCTGACCCGTTCCGCCGCAGATCAGCCACAGATAGTTGCGACTGTCTGCCACGATAGTGAAGCAATCGTTGCTTGAAGAGAACCCATCGGGGATGGTAAGCATATCACTTGGCACCCATGTTATGCCGCCATCGTAGCTTATATAGAGTGCTTCGAAGGCGCCTTTTGTGCAGGTTCCGAAGCCCGTTCCGCCCAATGCCACCATTCCTCCGTCGTAACTTGTTGCTTGAAGGTTGGTAAGTCGTGGCGCATTATACTGTCCTTCGGCGTTCACGTCGTAGAAATTCCACGTCGTAACGTTCTGTTTCTCATCGTTTTCTTCCACTTTTCCCCAAACCATTGCAGTGGAATCGCCGGCGTATGTGGCTGCATCGCGTGTGCCGATCACTACAACATTGTTTGTCTCTCGGTTGGTTTTCGATGCTGTCCAGCACAGACTGATGTTGTCGCTCGGCAGATATTGGCTGTCGCTGTCGAGCAAATCTTCGGTCCATGTGGCGCCTTCATCGGCTGATGACACAATTTTTCCGCTGCTGTTCAGCGCATACAGACGTGCCGAAGTGGCGCCAATGAGTTGCGTTATGGCAGGAGTTGCAATCTGATTCCATGTCTTTGCATCGGCAGATCGCATGAGTTGTCCGTTATCAAACAGATAAACATAGTCGCCTTTCACGGCAACATTGTCGCAGATATTGCTGCTTGGCGTGCTACTATAGCTCAGATTCAGCCTCTCCCATGTAGCACCATCGGTCTCGTTTGTACTGTAAACCACTCCCGTTCCGCCTTCATTTCCAAACACATATATCTTGTTGTTGAGGCTGATAGCACGCATACGGGTCAGTGATGCCAGCGACTTGCTCACGACATTTGCCTGCCATGTGAACGTGTCGGCTATCTCTTTGTGCACATTTACGCGCACAGTGTAGATGCGAACTGTAGTACCTGCGTTGTTGTAAACATGGAATTGACGCGGCGATGTCATATCAATCGAGTCGCTGGAACTATACCATACGAGTGAGTCTTTGGTGCCATCGCTCGTTAATATGTTCACAGCCACCGAACCACTATTCTTAGTTGACACCGAGCAAAGGGTCTTTGAAGCATCAATTCCGTATGGAAGCGAGTCGGGATTCCATATTTCTTGCTTGCTCTGATCAATGTAAAAGACATAATCACTGCAGTCAAACGTGGTGGTATATGTGCTGTCTTCGCCCGTCGAACTGGTGGTATGAACAATCTTATTGAGTGTTCCGAGCGAGAAACTTGTTATGGCTGAGTCGTCATAATAGGTCGTATCGTCTTCATTATCATTCAAACACGAAGTCAACATTGCGGTTGCTGAGAGCAACAATGCTATGAGAATGAATCTATTTTTCATCTGATCCGTTTATTTATTTTTCCAATTTTTCAACGCGATAGGTTGAAGATTACAAAATTTCGTGCAAATTTAATGAGAAATCCTCAAATAACATTAGTTTTTAATACTTTATTATGTAAAAAAATCATTATCGGGCTTTTTTTTAAGTTTGTTTAGTGTTTCAAATGCCTTTTTTCAGATAAAATAGTGCAATTCTGCTGTCATCTCAGGCGCGTCAGCCGCACATCGATAGTGGGATAGGGCGAAACGGCGAAGCCTTATGCTGCAAACTGTTCCGATATGTCTGTGAAACCATTGTGAGATGTCTGCGAAAGGCGTGTTTGATGTGCAAAAAACGTTTGTCGGAAGCTTATGAAACGTGCTCGTCGGAAGCTTATAAAAACACGAAACCGGCGCGAATCTCTCGTACCGGTTCCGTTGATTTTTTCAACTCAATCTGACGTGTTTCAATGCGATTATGCTTAATATCATCATCACAAATGTACCTGCCAGCATTGCTATTGTTTCAAAATCTAATAACATAACTTTTACCTTAAACAATCACTATCAAACCTATGAAATACTTTTAGAGCTATGATTTTTACTCAATTCTGGTGCAAAGATAGTGTTTCCGCACACATAAGTAAAGTCGAAAACACAATTTTTTCTCAAACGGTGCATTTATTTGATTTATGTCAATAATACACTTCTCAAGTCGATTTTCATCAAATCACGACTCGGTTTTTCGCGCATTTTGTAATAAAATTTACGAATTTTTCTTGTCGTTTCTGCCGAACAAAATCGTTGTTTTGTGCTGATCTTTTCCTGATTTCGCTGCAATGATCTGATCAAAAAATAGGGTTTTGGTCGAATTTTTGCCCATTTCATCGAGAAATTTCTATGAAATCTCTGCGACTTTTTGCCGAAATCTCTCATTCTTTTCACTGAAATCAGCGGCACTTTTCACCCAAATCTCATGCAGATTTCACCCAAATCTCGGCGCCGTTTGTTTGTGTACTGATGAAGATTTTGTGTACTTTCTTTGTAAATCTTTGAAAATAAACGTTTTAGAACGACGAAAAGAAAAAGCCAATTTTTGGGCATTTTTCCGACCTTTTCTGTGGAAATGCGCAAAAATTGGCTGTTTTTCTATGCTTTTTGTCTTATTATTTCACATTATTTTCTGCTGCAATCTCGCTCACGTTTTCGGCAATGAATTGCTGCAAACGCTGCCAAACCGAATCGCGATCAACGAGACTGTAACGCTCTTCGTATGACATCTGCTTGAGTTCTGCGGCAGAAGCAAAGTCGGTTGGACCGATTCCGTCGGCAGGAATGTCGTTTTTCGGCAACCAAGTTGCCTTGTTTCCCTTCGGCGAACATATCACAAATGACGGTTTTCCGGCTGCATGAACGATGTGACGTGCACCACCTTCGTTGCCGAAATACATCGTTATGTTGTGCGACATTGCCACAAGCTCGCGCATTGTTCGCGCCTGAATGTCGATCAATATGTTGGGATTTTTGTCGAGATTGTTGTACATCCGTCGTGCAGATTGCTCTTCTTCGCCCGGCGCATAGTTGAAAACGAGTTGTGTTTGTGGCCATTTCGCGATGAATTGTCGTAGCAACCACGTCATGTTTTGCTCGTTCCACGTCTTTTCTTTCAGCTTTCCCACCACGCCACAAAGCACAATCGGGCGTTCGAAATCGGCGCCACATTGCTGCATATAGTCGCGAAAGTCTTGCTTTTCGTTATTGCTTATGGGCAAGGAAAAGCTGCGTGTGAGCTTGAAATCGCCGTTTCTCAGCGGCGTTAGCATGTTAAGATTGTGATCTATCATGCTTTCGTCGTCGCGACATGGCTCAATTCTGTGGTTGAAAGCTATGGCGGTGTAAGGCTTTTTCAGTCCGATGCGGTAGCGGGTTGATGGAGAAAAGAGCGCGAAAAGCATGGTGTTGAGCGTTGATCGCATATCGATGATCACGTCGTAATGCACGTTGTGCACCGTCTTCCACACCTTTCGGATGTAAGAAAAGGTGTTTTTGCGCTCGTCTTTTGAGAACGTTATGATGTGGCTCAGCGCCGGATGATCCTTGAAGAGCGGCGCAATGTTGTCGTTAAGCACGAGGTCTATCTGCGCGTCGGGATAGTTTTGTCGGAGCGAATTTGCCACAACCGTTGTGAGAATAGCGTCTCCCATTTGTCGGAAACGCACGATCAGTATCTTCATATTACAGTTCAAGTTTGAATTCTATCTCGTGTTTCTTACCGTATTTTTTCCAGAATTTGCGGCGTGCTTTGAGCGCAACAACCTGACATTCCACCGCATCGAGGCCGCGAGCTGCCGCATAATGCGCCACGAGAAGCATGAAAAAGCGCTTCGGTCCCCACAGTCGGCACAGGTTTTTGCAGCCTTCTTTCAGTGAGATTTCGTCGCGAAACTCCATCCGATTGATGTCAACCAGCTCGAAATGATAGCCTTCCTGATCCACATCCCATAGGATATTGCCCGGCGAAAAGTCGAGATGTAGCACGCCATTGTTGTGCATCTTGGCGGCAAATTCGCCAAACGCCTTCGCCAAACGCTCATATTCGCCCTCCTTTGCGTTGCCAACCTCATACATAGTGTGCTGAAGTGGCGACATCTCTGTGATGAGATATGAGTGCCGAAGCAAGCCATATCGGCGTTGTTCGATGTAAGCCATCGGCTCAGGTGTGCCAATTCCCTTGCTCAAAAGCATCTCAGGATAGGTGAAAGCGCGCAAACCTTTCGGCTTTCTTATGCCCCATGAATAGACAAACAGATTGATTCCGCGTGGCGGATGATACCGTTTCACGCAGAGAGGTTTGCCATCGTTGGCTTCAATAACCTTTATTTTGTTGCGCTTATCATAGATAACACGCCCTTGTTGCTCGAAAATATCGGGGATATTCTCAAGAATAATGGCGTAGTTCTTATATTTCGGGTTCAGCTTTATCATCAAGGCAAAGGTAATGTAATTTGGATAAATCGCCAAAAGAATTACATGATTTTTGCCAAATGTCAGTGAAAAAGCAGGTTATTCAACGATAATCTTGTTGTCTTCATGCCGCAGTTGTACCTTCTGAATGCTGTTCATCAGCTCGACAGCTTCGTCAATAGATGCGTCGCGTTCAGCCATAAATCGCATACGAGTGTGCATTTCGGCAGTGTTCTTATACTCAATTTCCACGTTGAAGTTTGCGGCAAGCTGCTTCAGAATGTCCTGAAGCTCAGCGTTATCGAAGTAGAGAATGCCCTCGCTCCAATACTTATAAGGCAAAATGTCCACGCTGCTGACGCTGGTTTCCGCACTGATGATCACCGCCTGTTGACCCGGACGTATGACGGTTTCGTGCGAATTAGCCTTATTTTTCACGCGCACCGACCCGCTGATGAGCGTAATCTCGGTTGCGTCTTGCTTGGTATTTACGTCAAATTCGGTGCCAAGAACGGTGGTTTGTGTATCGTCTGTGGTTACGACAAAGGGGTGATCGGCATCGTGAACGACCTTAAAGTAGGCTTGTCCTTGCAGATAGACCTCGCGAATTTTGCCTTTGAACGATGAGAGAAAGACCAAACGGCTGCCCGGATGCATATAAACCATGCTGCCATCCGGCAGTTTTATGTTGATGCTTTTGCCTTCTGGCACGGTGAGATGCACGGGTTCTACGTCAATTCCGTCGGAAATCGACTTACGAACATCGTTAAAGTCGATGGTCGTTGTGCGCTTTTTGTCGCTTTCCAAGTTGATAACTTCCCCTTTTTCCGTAGTTATGGAGAGCGTGTTTGGCAGTTTGCTTTGTGCCAAAGGCTTCAGTTCCGTCTGCTGTTTCGGCCTTGTTATCAGGAAGATAGCTGCAATCACCGCTGCGGCTGCAATGAAAATGCTAATGACTTTACGCGAATTGCCTTGCGGAATTGCGAATTTTTCGGATTGAGATTGTTGTAAAGTGTCTTCAGTTTCATTAGGTAATCTCTCTCCTCTTTCCTCTCTCCTCTCTCCACTTTCATAAAACCTCTCTCCACTTTCATGGAACTCCTTGAGCTTTTCTTCCACATCAATCTCGCCGATGCGCTGTTTTTGCATCACGATTTGGGCGTCGTCAATGCTTTGGCACTGGCGTCTCAACTCGTCGTCCGTCTGCAATCGACGAATTTGTTCATCCGTAAGATTCTCCCGATTTTCGTAAATCTCGTCGGCAGAATCAATGTTTTTTATATAGTCTTCGTTCATTTCACGGTCTGATAACCTAATAATCTTATTTAATAATAATCCAAATCAGCAGGCGAAAAAGTTACCTCGCGGGCTTGTTTTTATTCATTTCGCTGATCATTGCGAGTGCTTTGCGCATGTATTTTTTCACCATTCCGAGACTGATGTTCGTCTCATCGGCAATCTCTTGATACTTTTTCCCGTCGCGAAGTCGCAGTTTAAAGATCAAGTCGGCAGGCGGTTTTAGCTTAGCAATCACCGCTTTTATGATGCTTTCCCGCTCTTGTTGCTCCTCAAATTCGTTGTTTGCGATGTAGATGTCGGTCATAGCCTTCACATATTCGGCATATCTGCTTTGCGTGTCCTTATGTCTTATGGCGTTGATACAGCAGTTTCTCACCTTAATATATAATAAGGTGCGCAATGTTTCCGGTTGAATGTTGTCGGCATCTCGCCAAATATCTTCAAAGACCGAGCTGACAATGTCGTAACATTCGTCGTCGCTGACGATGTATTGTCGCGCGAAGAAGAATAAAGGCGAATAGTATTCGCGGAACGCTTTGTCGAATTCTTGTTTGCCGATCATGAGATATCTATGCTTTACATGCGTTGCAAAAATAATAAAAAAAACAGTTATCAATGGATTTTATTGAAAAATTTTTCCACAAAAGAGTAACTTTTTGTATCTTTGAATTGTAATAATGGTAGTGAAACCCAAAAAGAATAACAACCATGAACATCAGAAAACTATTGGCAATGCTCATGCTTCTTGCAGCCACAACGTTACCTTTGGCTGCACAAAACAAAGCACAAAAGTACAACATTGCATTCAGTTCGGAACCACTAAAGACCGTTTTTGAACGATTGGAACAGACTTCCGGCTACAAGATTCTTTATGCTTACGACGACATTTCGGCGTATAAGGTAACGGCAGAGTACAAAAAGAAGACCTTTTTTGAGATACTTGACGACGTGATCAGCGGCAAACCGCTCGATTATACGGTGAAAGGTCGGTTTGTTACCATTAAAAAGGCTGACGCAAATGCTAAAAACCGATTCGCCACATTGGAAGGACATGTGGTGGATGAGAACGGAGAGCCGCTGCCAGGTGTGTATGCTAAGGTGAAAGATGATGCAAATCTGGGCGCGATTACTGATGCAGATGGTAAGTTTTATATGCGTCTGACGCGCGGAAAAGCAACAGATATCGACTTCACTTATATCGGAAAAGAGACAGTTCACTATACTTACGGCGGCAAACATGACCAGCACGACCTCGTGATTGAGATGAGAGATGCAGCAGAATACCTGAATGAGTGCATCGTAACTGGTTATCAAGACATTCAGAAATCGAAGATGACGGGTTCGGCTATTACCATAAATGCAGCAAAACTGGACGAAAGATACACGCCAAACATAATGGATAACCTTGAAGGTCGCGTGGCAGGTCTGAGCACTTACGGCGGAAAGATGACCATACGCGGCACAAGTTCGCTCTATGCTGAGGCCAGTCCGTTGCTGGTTGTCGATGGTTTGCCGATAGAAGGTGATATAGAAGACATCAATCCTTACGACATAGAAACGGTTAATGTGCTGAAAGATGCTGCCGCGACTGCTATATATGGCGCCCGCGCATCTAACGGAATTATCGTCATTACGACCAAAAATGCAAAGGAAAAGGGCAAGATAAACATCGATTTCACAAGCAATCTCACCGTCTATGAGAAGAAAAATATGGATTATGCAGACAATTTCTACATGACTCCTGAACAACAAGTGAACGTGGAATCAGACTATTGGGAATATTATTACTTCAATAACGAAGGCGAGATCTATGATCCTATCTCGACAACTGCAAGCTATATGTCTTACGGTTTGTCGATAAGTCCACTTCAATATGCTTATTATCAGCTCGCAACCGGTGCAATAACGCGCGATCAACTGAACAGTAAGATTGCAGCTTTCAAGAAAAACAATTATGCGAAAGAATACGGAGAGAATGTTCTTCGACGCCAAGTGCTGCAACAATATAACCTGGCTTTGCGTAGCAGATCAGACAAATCGGCACAAAATCTCACGCTAAATTATAAGTATGATAACACAGGTTATGTGAATGCTTACGATAAACAAGTGAACATTAACTACAAAGGTATCTTCGATATCACCAAATGGCTCACGTCAACCTTTACAGTTAATGGCGTGATTGGACGCACAAAAGAAACGGGAAGCGACTATTTGCTTTCGGGATTAGGCACAGCCTGGAGTGCGCCTGCATACATTTCTCTCTACGATGACGATGGAAACTATGCGTGGACTAACGGAGGATTCGGCACTCCTTATAGTCCTTTTGAGCAGAATTCGGCTTTCCGTACGATGAGATACAATCCTTTGGAAGACCTTTATGAGGATACTGTCAACAAGAATTCGCTGAATCTGCGCGTTCATGCTGACCTCTTGTTTAAGATTATTGACGGATTAACCTTCAATACTCAGTTCGTTTACGAAACGATTTATAACAATTCGCGAGAATGTGCCACTGCAAACAGCTTCAAATATCGCCAGATGAGAAACGGATATACTACATTCGACAGCAATGGAAACTACAAATATCTTGTTCCTGAGAATGGAGGAATGCTCTTATCCAGCAATACTAGAGGCAATTATATGACATGGCGCGGTCAGATTAACTACGGAAAGACTTTCGGAAAGCATGCTATCAGCGCAATAGCTGGTCTGGAATTCCGCGAAACTAAGTATAAAGGTGAGAATGGTCTTATGCTTGGTTACGACGATATGCTGCAAACCAACTCAAATACTTCGGTTGATTTCTCAACGATCAGCACCATATATAACTCTCCTGTCTTCAATAACGGATATTATTATCCACAACAATATGCCTACAATCCATATATAAAAAACAGCATGATGCCTGTAACAGAGGAACGACATCGCTATGCTTCGGGTTACTTTAATGCCACATATACTTATGATGAGCGATACAACGTCTTTGCTTCTTTCAGAAAAGACTATGCCGATGTGTACGGATTGAACGTCAAATTCCGTGGAAAGCCGCTCTGGTCGGTAGGAACTGCATGGAATATTAATAATGAAGCCTTCATGAAGTCAGCCAAATGGATTGATGTTCTCAAGCTAAGATTCAGCTATGGTGTAACAGGTAACATCTATCAAGGGGCAACAAGTTACATGACTGCGGCAATATCTGGCAACAATAGCTATACTTTGCAAACAATGGCTGAGGTAGAAAGTCCAGCGAATCCAGAGTTAAAATGGGAACAAACGCGTACAACTAACGTGGGAATTGACTTTTCTTTACTTGAAAATAGGCTTCGCGGCAGCCTCGATTGGTATCATAAAGTCGGAAAAGACTTGTTTTCATACAAGAATTTGGCACCAAGTAGCGGCTTTACTACTATGTTTGTCAACATGGCTAGCATGAAAAATGATGGAGTTGAGTTGCAATTAACTTACGATTGGTACCGTTCTGCGAACCAAAAAGGGTTTAATTGGACAACAACTTATACGGCATCATATAATAAAAACAAAATAACGGACGTTGAAAATTCATCAACTTTAGCTTACGAACTGATAAATAATCCTTATGTTGTTGGTTATCCGCAAAGTGCTCTTTGGTCTTATGTCTTTGCAGGAATAGACAATGAGACGAACAAAGGCGAGACATTGTGGTACGATTCTGATGGAAACGTAAATCATAATGTGCAATCTACGGATGCTTCTGCATTGATTTATTCAGGACAAAGCGAGCCAAAGGTCATCATGGGTTTAGATAACACGCTGAGATATGGCGGTTTCTCATTAAGTATTCTATTGGCTTATTATGGAGGTCACGTGATACGAGCGCTAGCTGAAATGGAAACTGCTTCAGGAAGCATGCCAATCTCAGCCATATCAAGCTATTTCTTGAATGCATGGACGCCAAACAATCCGACGAATACGCCAGGAATTGGACGTTATGGCTCTACATCTATTGGATGGGAACCTACATATGCTGACATAGCTGTGCGCCCAACTGACTTTGTTAAGATAAGAAACATCGTGTTAGGTTACGAAGTTCCGAAGGAATTTGTAAGAAAACTACATCTCGAAAGGGTAGCATTGCGTTTCCAAATAGATAATCCGAAGTATCTTTGGGTAAAGAATAGCGTGCATGTTGACCCCGAAACTCTTGGCGTTCGCAATCCAAGTGCTTACATATTCGGACTAAATATAAACATATAATATATAAAAGGTGGAAGTTATGAAAAAGAAATTTATATACGTTTTCTTTGCTTTGTCTGGTCTTTTTCTGTCGTCTTGCGATGACTATACGGACTTAGAACCCAAAGGAAAGAATATGCTTGCGACCATAGAACAGATAGAAATGCTGCTGAATGATGACTTTGATGATTATGGTTTGCAGGGAGGCAGCGATGAATTGCTTATAGGAAACGCTTATTCTGTATCAGAAAATATTGCCAATATCATAAGTCAGCCGCAGCAATCTCTTGATAAAATACTTCTGACATGGGACGAATCTGCCGACAGATCCGACTATACTGCGTCGGATAGTCGATATACTGCGTTCTATAGAATAATAGGAAAGATTGCAAATCCTGTTTTATCACGCATTGATGATGCTGAAGGTGATGCTACAAAGAAGGCACAACTCAAGGCCGAAGCACTCATTTTGCGTGCTTGGTTTGGCTATTTGGCTGTTTGTCATTATGCAAAAGCCTACAATTCTTCTACAGCTTCAACCGATGGAGGCGTGCCTTATCAGCTTGAAACCGATGATACTGCTACGCCATGTGTGCAATACACGGTGAAAGAAGTTTACGATTTGATAAACAAAGACATTGATACGGCGTTGTCTTTGAATAGTCTTCCCGACAAGAATATTAATCAAATGCGTGTTAGTAAGGCCTTTGCTTATGCAGTTAAGGCTATGGTTGCAATGTCGATGCACGATTATGACACCGCTTATCAGGCAGCACAACAGTCGCTTAGCATAAATAACACCGTGTCGGATTACAACAACTACGTGGTAGATAAGATGGGAATGAACTATCTTACGGGCGAATTCTCTGCATATAAGGAGCTACAACGTCCTTATCTTTCAATGGAAGAAGACCTCTTTTTCACCTACGATTCGAGTGCTTTCATAGGTTTCGCGCCGAACATTACGGCAGCTTTTGAAGACGGAAACGTCTTTCATGCCTATTATCCCAGCGACATCAATGCCTTTGGTTTCTCATATCTTGCAATGCAATGTGGCTTAGATATAGAATGTTGGTATTATAGCACCGACTTTTCTTTCAGTAAGTATGGTCTGAGAACTACCGATATGCTGCTCATTTTGGCTGAAATCGACATCAGAAAAGGCAATATCGACGAGGCAATGGCACAACTTGACAAGATAAGAGCGTGCAGATTGATGCCAGAATACTACACATCTCTCGCAGGAACGGTAACATCAAAGGCAGATGCTATTAAAAAGTTCAAGCAGATTGCAACTATTGAGAACTTCTGTACGTCTAAAAATTATCTGAATATAAAGAGATGGAACACTGAAAATAACGAATGGACCGAGACTATTACCCGCAACTTGTTCGGGGTTGAATACACATTGCGTCCTGATTCGAAGTTATGGATTTGGCCTTTCCCGCAAAATGAGACAAGTCTTAATCCGAATATCAAGCAAAATTATTAAGAAACAAATAAAACATTTAGTAAGATGAAAAGACTTTTTTATGCATTAATTATGCTCATTATGACTATGAACGCAAGTGCAATAAAGAAAAACAACGTGAGCGTTCTATACGTAGGAGGCTCGTCAAACTACGATTTAGGCATGGCTTCTCTCGATGAAGCCTCGCTGAAAGCGGACATATCTGCTCGAAAAGCGTCGTTTATGGCGTTGCTGAACAAGTATTTCACTCGCGTAAAGTGCATCGATGCGAGCGAATATGAGGCAAGCATGTCTGACGGATTTGATGTGACAATCATCGACGGAACACCCAAAAAGCTGAAAGATGAGTGGATTGAAAACGACGAAAAAGGCAATCCTGTGGCTTATCATAAGGCACAATATCTGCCAGATAACTTCAATCGCGCGGTGATAACCATAGCAGATGCCACCGACAATATGGGCAGATCTCTTGGAAGTAAGCTCGATTGGTACTGTCTTTGCTTATCAGGTTACGCTCATTCTACTAACTTTGATCATCCCATTTTCAAGGGACCTTACAAGGTTAAGCCTAAAATGGAGATGCGAAAAACGCCGGCTGAGGCAAAGACTTACACGTATCTCTGCGACGAACCGCTGCCAGAAACGATGCCGATGTGGTCAGTTCAGACAAAGGATTACGAGAATACGCCCGGTTATCGCATAGGTCTCGTGAGCAGAGAAGACGGATTTTTCGATTCTCCTGACGTAGAATTTATCTCAGGTGGCGTAAGTTCTAAGTCAATAGGCGCCGTAGCTATTGGCAGACATGGCAACTTTTTCTCGTGGGGTTTTGCAGCATCTCCTACAGATATGACCGAAGCAGGCCGTATGGCTTTCGTAAATGCTGTTGTCTATATGAAGCAATTTAATGGACAAACGCCCATTGCTCGCAAGTTTAATGATGCAATTGCCACGCGCAATCACGCACGATTCATGAAATATGTCTTCAGCAACGACTTCTATAATGAGTATGTTGAGACTGTGAAAAAGACGCAAACATTCCTCAATAACATGCGCGACTCACTCACAGAAGTGAAGAAAAACGGTGGCGTTCTCACCGAATCGCAGGAGGCTATCATGCAAATGCCGCGCCAGCAGATACCATCTCGCGCGCAGATCCTTAGCCAATATGGCGGATCTCTCTACAAAACGTTTGGTGATGATAAGGAAGCTGTGAACGAATATCTTGATAAAAACATCGACTATCTGTACCCGGATGCCAATCCTTTCAATGTAAACATCGACACAGATGCCAAACTTCTCGGCATTGCCAACAACAATAAGCAACTGCTTAACAAGGCAATCGGCATGTTGGAACGTGGAGAAGACACCGATGTTGCTAACAGAATTTTGACTCGTTACACCCTTTGCCGCTTCACATCTCCGCAAGAATGGCGCGCGTGGTACGACAAATATCAGGACAAACTCTTCTTTACTGAGAGCGGAGGTTGGCTTTTCCTCGTCAATTCTCGTGAGAAAGATGTGGTAGGTAACGACTATTCGGTGCTGAAAAAAGAGAAAGAAGCGCAGGTGAATGCAGCCATTCCAGCTCCAGAACAGCCCAAACAGGCAAGCCCAATGGCACAACCCTCGAAGACAACTCCTGTAGTTTTGGACGCCAATGCAGAGACATTGCCCGACGGAAACAAGGCAATCGTCATCACATCCAATATATTTACGGGCTTCCATATATACGCAAAAGTGGCAGAAACCGACCCTTTCATCGAGACAAAGATAAGCATCGAGCTACCGGAAGGATACGAAACTGATGGAGCTATGCAGCTTCCGTCGGTCATGTTGCTCAACAAAGAGAGCAAGACTACGGTCTATTCTGGTGAAAATTCGTTCGTTCAGAAGATAAAAGGCAACGGAAACGGCACTGCAAAAATAACGATTGAATATCAATGTTGCGACGATTCTGTTTGCTATCCGCCACAAACGGAGACGCTGGAAGTGAAACTTTAAAGCCTGATTTTATATTAATCGATGCCGGAGATGCGCCTTTGCTCTTCGGCATTTTTTATTGATCGTGGCGAAAAAATTCGCGGTTTTGTTTTGCTATTCGCGTTTATTGCATTATTTTTGCAATGCTATGACGAAAAGAGATGTTGACGAAATGTATATGAAGCGGTGCCTTCAGCTGGCTGAAAACGGTCTGCTGACGGCGCGTCCCAACCCAATGGTGGGCGCTGTTATCGTGCATGATGGGCGAATTATCGGCGAAGGCTACCACATAAAGTGCGG
>Ga0065709_1029671_pt1 | contig 14340 bp, 11 predicted proteins | sample Hoacrofraction14_2_FD_59096 | JGI IMG/M metagenome (GOLD analysis project Ga0065709, IMG submission 59096) | Hoatzin crop microbial communities from Cojedes, Venezuela, sample from fiber fraction 14 v1 | ecosystem: Host-associated > Birds > Digestive system > Esophagus > Crop | place: Venezuela...
CTTCCGGGATTTTGGGCGTTTTGAAGTCCACATTTCGAGATAATTTTGCTCCTTGTACCCGTGTATAGGTTTTAAAACCTCCCGCGCTGCAACCGTCTCTGTTTCAGCAACATTGATGATGTCTGCGTGAGGTGTGAGGAAATTTTTCCCAACTTTTGCTGATGCGCGCGCGAGGAGGTCTCGTAAATTACTGACAATGAGACATTTAGTTAGGGTATTCTTCGCTGCGAGAGGTGATTTTTGCCCATTTTCCACATAGTTAGAAGAAAATGTCGTCCATTTTGTCGAAGTCCAAAAACATCACATAATATACCGGCAGATACCATTTCCCCTTGTTTTCTTTCACTATTCTCTCGTTGGTAAGAATCAATGCATTCTGCACGTTATAATCCGGATTAGCAAGGAAATTGACGAGCGCTGTGCGACGAATAGTCCTTTCCACTCTTGACCCTGCTCCGAGGATGATGCTTCTGATTTATCGCATACTACACTTTTCAATAAAAAATGAGGGATTTTTGGTGATGTAATGGGCTGTCTACTTGGATCCACGCCCCCTCCGGAAGGCTTTGCCTTCCTCCTCCCCCTCGCCAGCGAGGGGGAGAGGACTAATCCTGAATGTCTTCAGTTTCTACGCTATTTCCCGATTCAGCAGTTTCCGGTTCTTCTTCCCCTTCCAACATTCCGTCCTTCATTTTTATCGTTCTGTCGGTGATCTGGGCGAGGCTCTCGTCATGAGTAACTATTACGAACGTCTGGCCGAACTTATCCCTCAGGTCGAAAAACAACTGATGCAGTTCCTGTTTGTTTTTGCTGTCGAGACTTCCTGATGGTTCGTCAGCCAGAATCACGGCCGGGTTGTTCATCAGAGCACGTGCCACTGCCACCCTCTGTTTTTCACCGCCCGACAGTTCGTTAGGCTTATGATGTCCGCGGTCGCTGAGCCCCATGAAATCCAGCAGCTCCTCGGCCCTCTTTTTCGCCTCACCGTGCGACGCCCCCCCGATAAACGCCGGGATCATTATATTCTCTATCGCCGTGAATTCCGGCAGCAACTGGTGAAACTGAAACACAAATCCGATATGCTTGTTGCGGAAGTCGCTCAGCTGTTTCGTGCTCAGCGTACTTACATCCACCCCGTCGACAACGACCCTGCCGCTGTCCGGTTTGTCTAGAGTACCGATAATCTGCAGCAGCGTCGTCTTTCCCGCGCCGCTCGGTCCCACGATACTCACCACCTCACCCTTGTTGATATGCAGGTCGATACCCCGCAACACCTCCAGCGAGCCGAAGCTCTTCTTAATCCCTTTAATATCTATCATCGTATATGTTTTTTAATCCATTCAATAATCGCCTCGTAGGCACTCTTCTCCTCCGTATGCTGCGGCGTGGCGAAGGTCATGCTCTCCTTGTTGTCGCCATACTGGTCGGGGTAGATAATCATCAGATTCGTACCCATGAAATGCGTCGTCAGCTCCTCCGGCAGCCGGTCGAGAGCCGACTTGTACGACACCGTACCCTTACGCGCCGTCACCACCACGAAGAGATGGTCGTCCTTGATTGTCGACGCCAGCTTCGGCATCTCGTTCCAGTGTTCCATCACCGTATACACAGCCCTCACGCTGGGATGATGTCCCCTGACGAACTCCTCGATCAGCACGAGAGTATCGCCGCGGCCGTGGAACTGTATCCTGCACTCCGTATTCTCCGCCAGACGCGACAGGCGCTCCATCCAACGGTAGAAGCCCGGGTCGAACTGAGCCCTCGACGGTACGGCCACCTGAATCTTCCTCAGAGTACTCAGCGGCTGTTGTATCCTCGCCAGAATGATCTGTCTGTTGAGTCCGTTATACAAACTCTGCGCGAACGGTCCCCAGAATCCCTTGCCGCTCTCCTCATGCTGGTGGAGACCCATGATAATCTCCGAGGCGTTAAACTCCTTGAAAGCATGCTTTATGCCGTTGGCGATATTCGCGGCCAGCCTCACCTGCGTCTGCATCTTCACGTCGGCCGCCGCCGCCACCTTCGTCACCTGTTCCAGCAGCCGCTGCCCCTTCAGCTGGTTGATCCTCGCGTCGACATCGTCGTACACCACGTTGAGAGCCACCAGACCGCGGCCGAGCTTCGGATTTCTCATCATCAGAGCCAGGGCTATCAGTTTGTCGGCATACTCCGGATACTTCACCGGGATGAGGAACTTCTCGTCATCCTGTTTTCCGTCGTTTTCCGGCTGCGTGTCCTTGTCGCGGAGGATGATCTTCTGGGCCGACTGTTCCGTCACTATCGACGAGATGATACAGGTGCAGAGAATCATTATCACCACACCGTTGAGCATATCGTCATTCACGAGAACCTCCCCGTCGTGGCCCTTCAGTTCCATGCCGATCATCACCATGGCGATGGCCCCGGCGGCATGAGCGCAGGTAAGACCGAACATCATGTGGCCCGAGGATATCGGCAGACGGAAGAGGATGCATGATATATATGCGGCGAGGGCCTTGCCCAGCGTTCCGAAGATCACGATGATGAGTACCACGAAGAGCATCCGCCCTCCAGAGAAGAGCAGACTGACATTGATGAGCATTCCCACACCGATAAGGAAATACGGGATAAACAGAGCGTTGCCGATAAACTCGATACGGTTCATCAGAGGACTCAGATGAGGGATGTATCTGTTGAGGATCAGTCCGGCGAAGAAAGCGCCGAAGATACCCTCCAGCCCGATGATCTCCGACAGCGCCGCACAGAAGAACATCACCGCCAGCACGAAGATAAACTGCATCACGGCGTCACTGTAACGATGCAGGAACCAGCGCGTAAGACGAGGGATGGTGAGTATCGTGAAGGCACAGTAGCACACGAACCTCGCGACGAACCACAGCCAGAACCACACCGTCACGTTGCCCCGTACCGACCCCACCACGGCGGCCAGCGTCACGAGGGAGAGAAACAGCGACAGCATCGTACCCCCGACAGACAGCGAGACGCTCGGTTTTTTCTGCAGTCCGTATCTCACCACGATAGGGTAGGCGATAAGAGTGTTCGACGCCATGATACATCCCAGCAGCAGCGACGCCTCGGTGGTATAGTGGAGAATCTGCCGTCCCATGATATACGTCAGCACGAAGGGGATGAGGAACTTGAGCACTCCGAAGATCAGCATCCTGTTGCTGTTGCGCCTGACGCTCTCCGTATCCATCTCCAGCGCCGCGAGGAACATGATATAATACATACCCACCTTTCCGAAGAGCTCGAACGAGTCGTCGCGGGAAAGGATGTTCAGGCCGTACTGTCCGACGAGCACTCCGGCGAGCACCATACCGATGATATGCGGTATCCTCAGCTTGCCCATGATGATCGGGGCGAGGAGAATGATACACAGCACGACGAAGAAGATCATCGTCGGGTTGGTGATCGGGAAATAGTATGATATATCCGGCATTTTTATGTATTCCGTTTCAATTCAGATGCAAAGATGCAAAAAAAATATCAAAAACAGGCGATATTCGGCCGAAAATTAGTAATTTTGCACCTGTTATATGTTTATTTTTAATTAAAAGACGAATATGAGAGTAGCAATTGTAGGTGCAAGCGGCGCCGTGGGACAGGAGTTCCTCCGCGTGCTTGCAGAGAGGGATTTCCCGATGGACGACCTTGTCTTGTTTGGTTCGCAGCGCAGTGCAGGAAGCAAATACACATATAAGGGCAAGGAATACGAGGTGAAACTGCTTCAGCATAATGATGACTTCAAGGATGTGGACATCGCCTTCACGTCGGCCGGCGCCGGTACGTCGAAGGAGTTTGCCGAGACGATCACCAAGTACGGTGCCGTAATGATCGACAACTCGTCAGCCTTCCGCATGGATGACGACGTGCCCCTGGTCGTGCCCGAGGTGAATGCCGAGGATGCTCTCAACCGTCCCCGCGGTATCATTGCCAACCCCAACTGTACTACTATCATGATGGTGGTGGTATTGGAGCCGCTGGAGAAACTGAGTCATATCAAGAGAGTGCATATCGCCAGCTATCAGAGTGCCAGCGGCGCCGGAGCGGCTGCCATGGCCGAACTGGAGCAGCAGTACCGCGAGGTCATCGACGGCAAGCCGGTGACGGTGAAGAAGTTCCCCCACCAGCTGGCATATAACGTCATCCCCCAGATCGACGTGTTCCAGCCCAACCTCTACACCAAGGAGGAGATGAAGATGTATAACGAGACCCGCAAGATCATGCACTCCGACGTGAAGACATCGGCGATGTGCGTGAGAGTGAGCTCTCTGCGCTCCCATTCCGAGTCGGTATGGATCGAGACCGAGCGTCCCCTGTCTGTCGAGGAGGCGCGGAAGGCTATCGCCGAGGCTCCGGGCGTGACCCTGATGGACGACCCCGACAACTTGGTATACCCCATGCCACTGGAGACAGCCGGCAAGGACGACGTGTATGTAGGCCGCGTGCGCAAGGACCTGGCCGACGACAACGGTCTTACGTTCTGGCTCAGCGGTGATCAGATCCGCAAGGGCGCGGCCCTCAACGCCGTACAGATCGCCGAATATCTCATCAAAGTAGGTAATGTGAAATAACGTGATTCAGACACGACAAACGATATGAAAAAACTGCTGTCCCTGCCGCCGAATCTGGTGGAATGCTTTCATGATGTCACGGGGCTCTCCCGCGACGAGTATTTTTGTTCCAACGACCCGGTAGGTCACAAACTGGGTTCCGGAGGCGGCACCGCCTGGCTGCTACGTCAGGCTGCCGGCTGGCTCGGCGGGGAACGCAGCATCATACTTCATGCCGGAGGACAGAGCCGGAGACTGCCGGCCTACGCCCCCTCAGGAAAGATTCTCACTCCCATACCGGTGTTCCGGTGGGAGAGGGGACAACGGCTGGGACAGGACCTCTTGTCGCTGCAGCTGCCTCTGTATGAGAAGATCATGGCCGCCGCCCCGTCGTCGCTCACCACGATGATCGTCAGCGGCGACGTGTATATCCGTAGCACCCAGCCCCTGCAGCCCGTGCCCGAGGCCGACGTGGTATGCTACGGACTGTGGCTCGGTCCGGAGATAGCAAAAGACCACGGGGTGTTCGTATCGTCAAGGAATAACCCCACCCAACTGAAGTGTATGCTTCAGAAACCGTCGCCCGAGACGCTGAAATCACTCCTCTCGGACAACTTCTACCTCACTGATATAGGTATCTGGATGTTCAGCGACAAGGCTCTGAAACTGCTCGTCGACAGGTCGACCCGCGACGGAGAGATCACCGAATACGACATGTACTCCGACTTCGGGTGCGCCCTCGGTACCGATCCCGCTATCGACGACGAGGAGATAAAGAACCTGAAGGTCGCCATCCTGCCATTGCCGGGAGGAGAGTTCTACCATTTCGGAACGAGCCACGAACTGCTCTCGTCTACACTCGCGGTGCAGAACCTCGTCAACGACCAGAGGGATATCATACACCTCGACATGAAACCGCATCCCGCCATCTTCGTGCAGAATGCCGTGACAAAGATAAAATTCCGGCCCGAAAACAGAAACGTATGGATAGAAAACAGTTTCGTGGGACCGGAATGGTCTGTATCTCAGGAGAATATCATCACCGGAGTGCCCGAGAACGACTGGCAGATAACACTGCAGCCCGGCCAGTGCGTCGACATCGTGCCCGTTGGAGACGAAGACTATGTGGTAAGACCCTACGGATATAACGACAAATTCGCCGGAAAACTGCAGCAGACACCGATGTTCCCCGTAGTGAGAGACATCAAGGAGATGGGCGAAATCCTGAAACGGATGATCGGAGACAAGGACTTCGACGCCGCGGCCCTCGGACTGCCCCTGCTTTCCGCCGAAGAGATAACAGCCAAAGCCAACCTTAGGAGGCTGACGCAGCAGAGAAAACGCTTCCGTGCCGACAACTGGCCCGCTCTGGCCGCCAACTACGAGCACAGCGTCTTTTATCAGATCGACCTCGAGGACGCCGCCAAGGAATTCGCGGAGATGAACGTGGCGATGCCCGCTCCGGCAGCCGGTGACGCCCCCCTGATGACAAGGATCCACGACGCCATGTTCCGTTCGGAACTCCACCGGCGCCGCGGCGAGGAATACGAGACGGAGGAAAAGAAAGCCTTCGGACTGCTCGGCGACGGACTCACTGCATCGGTGAGGGCCATACCGCAATGCCCGAAGATGAACGTATACGGCGACCAGATAGTATGGGCCAGAAGCCCTGTGCGCATCGACCTCGCCGGTGGGTGGACCGATACCCCTCCCTACTGTCTCGTCGAGGGAGGTACGGTGATCAATGTCGCCATAGAACTCAACGGACAACCGCCGCTGCAGACATATATCCGTCCCTGCAAGGAACATCATATCATCCTCCGGAGCATCGACCTGGGAGCGGCGGAAGAAATAACGGAATACGGACAGCTGGACCAGTTCAACAAGGTGGGCAGTCCTTTCTCCATCCCCAAGGCGGCCCTCGTGCTTGCCGGTTTCAGTCCCCGCTATTCGTCGCAGCCCTTCGGGACGCTGCAGAAACAACTCGAGGCCTTCGGCTGCGGTTTTGAGGTCACTCTGCTCTCCGCCATCCCCGCCGGCAGCGGACTGGGCACCAGTAGTGTCCTCGCCGCCACGGTACTGGGAGCCGTCAATGACTTCTGCGGTCTGGCGTGGGACAACAACGAGATCTGCCGCCGCACCCTCGTGCTGGAACAGATGCTGACTACTGGCGGAGGCTGGCAGGATCAGTTCGGCGGCGTCCTGCCGGGACTGAAGCTGCTCCAGACCTCCAAGGGCTTCGACCAGAGTCCCGTGGTGAGATGGCTGCCCGATGATATCTACACCCGGCCCGAATACCAGCAGTGTCATCTGTTATACTATACCGGTATCACCCGTACGGCGAAGAAGATACTGTCGGAGATAGTGAGACGGATGTTCCTGAACTCCTCCGGACAGGTGGCAATACAGAGAGATATGAAAGCCCATGCGATGGATATGTACGACGTGATACAGAGAGCCGACTTCAGACAGTTCGGCGCCCTGATCCGCAAGACATGGATGCAGAACCAGTCTATCGACAGCGGCACCAACCCCCCGGAGGTGAACAGACTGACGACGCTCATCGACGACCTCTGCCTGGGTTACAAACTGCCCGGTGCAGGCGGCGGAGGATATATGTATATGGTGGCCAAAGACCCCGAGGCGGCGGTGAGGATAAAGAAGATACTCACCGAGCACCAGCCCAACAAAAACGCCCGTTTCGTGGATATGTCGCTCAGCCGGCTCGGTCTGCAGGTGTCAAGAAGTTAAACCGTCGCAATAATGGAATTTTTTACGAAAGTAAAGATTGACGACGCCCCCTTCCGCATCGAGCCATGCGAAAGGATGCTCTTCGTGGGCAGCTGTTTCGCCGACAGCATCGGACAGCGCTTCAGGGAGGAGAAATTCCGCGCCGTGGTGAATCCCTATGGGGTGATGTACAATCCGGCGAGCATCCTCCATACCGTGATGCGGTACGACGGCGAGGCCCCGAGGGTGGCGGTGCTCACTCTCGGCACTAATCACGTGTATGTGCTCAACGAGACGGGAGAGATCGTCGACAACTGCCGGAAACGGCCGCAGCGCCTGTTTACCGAACGGATACTCTCGGAGCAGGAATGTCTCGAGTATCTGTCGGATACGGTCATCGAACTGAAGAGCCGCCGCGAGGATGTGAAAATCATCATCACGGTGAGTCCGATACGGTATGCCAAATACGGATACCACGGCAGCCGGCTGTCGAAGGCCGTGTTGCTGTTGGCCGCCGACAGTCTTGTGAAACTCTACGGCGACTGCTGTTATTATTTCCCCGCCTACGAAGTGATGAACGACGAGCTCCGCGACTACCGTTTCTACGCCCCCGACATGCAGCATCCGTCGCCCCAGGCCGTGGAATATATCTGGCAGGCCTTCAAGGAGCACACCTTCAGCGACGCGGCCAAACAGTTCATCGAGGACTACCGGCCAGTGAAGGAGGCATTGGGCCACCGGCCTTTCAATCCCGACTCGGAGGAATACAAGGCCTTCCGTGCCGAAGCTGAAAAACGGTTTGAAGAACTGAAGAAAAGATATCCCGGACTGGAATAAACGGCAAGATAGCATAAAAAGCGGTTTTTGATTTGGCCGTTTCAAATTAAATAGCTATCTTTGCAGATGTTTTTGAAGATTATTACTGGTAATGACATATACTATTGAAAAGATAACGACCCTTCTCGGGGCGCATCGCTACGGAGACAAGGACGCGAACATAGGATGGCTGCTTACCGACAGCCGTTCGCTCTGTTTTCCCGAAGAGACGCTTTTCTTCGCGCTGAAGTCGGAGAGAAACGACGGTCACCGCTATATCCCCGACCTTTACCGCCGGGGCGTGCGCTGTTTCGTCGTCGAGACGGTGCCTGCCGACTATGCGGACACCTATCCCGGCGCCAATTTCCTCAAGGTGGTGAGTTCGCTCGAGGCTCTGCAGAGACTGGCGGAGCGCCATCGCGACGAATTCCAGATCCCCGTGGTGGGAATCACGGGCAGCAACGGCAAGACGATAGTGAAGGAATGGATATACCAGCTGCTGTCGCCCGAGATGGTGATCACCAGGTCGCCCAGGAGCTATAACTCGCAGATAGGAGTGCCCCTGTCGGTATGGCTGGTCAGCGAACAGACGCAGCTGGGTGTCTTCGAGGCGGGTATCAGCCAGAAGGGCGAGATGGAGGCTCTCAGGGATATCATGCAGCCTACCGTCGGGGTGCTGACGAATCTGGCCAGCGCCCACCAGGAGAATTTCTCGTCGATGGAGGAGAAATGCGAGGAGAAACTCAAACTATTCCACAACGTCCGTGTCATCGTATATCCCGCAGATAACGAAGTCGTCGCCTCGTGTATCGCACGGCATGCCGACTTCCGCGGCGAAAGACTGTACTGGTCGAAGAAAGACTCCTCGGCCCCGATGTTTGTGAAGTCGGTGGAGAAGAAGGACAGTTCGTCGCACATAAGATACATATTCAAGGGAGTGGAAGGAGAGTATGAAATACCGTTTATCGACGAGGCGTCGGTGAACAACTCCGTCACCTGCGCCACGGTGTTCCTCTTCATCGTGTCGTCGCGCGGCATGAATATCTCCGAACAGCAGAAGAAACTGTCGGAGGGTATGGCGCGGCTCGAGGCAGTGGCCATGCGGCTCGAGGTGAAAGAGGGCCGGCACGGTTGCACGCTCATCAACGACTCGTACAACTCGGACATCAACTCCCTCGATATAGCCCTCGACTTCATGAACCGACGTCCCGACCACAAGGGGCGCCGCCGTACGCTGATCCTCAGCGACATATACCAGAGCGGACTGTCGACGGACACCCTTTACCGCAGTGTCAGCGACCTGGCCGTGAAGCGCGGCGTGGAGAAATTCATCGGCATCGGACAGGATATATCGTCGCAGGCCGACAAGATACAGATAAGGGACAAGTTCTTCTTCAGGGACTGCGAGAGTTTTATCCACAGTACGGTGTTCGAAAACATGCGCGACGAGGTGATCCTCCTCAAGGGAGCCCGCCGCTTCGGTTTCGACCGGCTCACCGACCTTCTGGAGCTGAAGGTGCACGAGACGATACTGGAAGTGAACCTCAACGCCGTGGTGGAGAACCTCAACTACTACCGTTCGTTCCTCAAGCCCGAGACGAAGCTGGTGTGCATGATCAAGGCCGACGGTTACGGTGCCGGGGCGGTGGAGATCGCCAAAACGCTGCAGGACCATCGCGTCGACTATCTCGCCGTGGCGGTGGCCGACGAGGGCGTGACACTGAGAAAGAACGGTATCACGAGCAATATCATGATCATGAATCCGGAGATGACATCCTTCAAGACGATGTTCGACTACGACCTCGAACCGGAGGTGTACAGCTTCAGGATTATGGACGCTCTCATCAGCGCCGCGAAGAAGGAGGGAGTGACGGCGTTCCCCGTACATATCAAACTCGATACCGGCATGCACCGACTGGGCTTCGACCCCGAAAAAGATATCGACAGACTCATCGACAGACTGAAACACCAGAATGCCATAATACCGAGGTCGGTGTTCTCGCATTTCGTCGGGTCAGACAGTGATGACTTCGACGAATTCTCAAAGGTGCAGTACGGTCGTTTCGAGGAGGGAAGCACGAAACTGCAGGCTGCGTTCAAACATAAGATTCTCAGGCATATATGCAACAGCGCCGGAATAGAGCACTTCCCCCAGTGGCAGATGGATATGTGCCGTCTGGGACTGGGCCTCTACGGCATCAATCCCCGCAACAACAAAATACTGCATAACGTCAGTACCCTGAAGTCGACGATACTGCAGATTCACACCGTGGACGCCACGGAGACGGTGGGCTATTCCCGAAAGGGAACGCTCGAGAGGCAGAGCCGCATCGCCAAGATCCCCATAGGATACGCCGACGGACTGAACAGACATCTCGGTAACAGACACTGTTACTGTCTTGTCAACGGGCAGAAGGCTCCCTACGTGGGGAATATCTGCATGGACGTGGCGATGATCGACGTCACCGACATCGACTGCAAGGAGGGCGACACCGTGGAGATCTTCGGCGACAACCTTCCGGTGACGGTGCTCAGCGACGTGCTCGACACCATACCCTACGAGGTGCTTACGCTGGTGAGCAACCGCGTGAAGAGAGTTTATTATCAGGATTAATATACTAAAGCATAAAAAATAAGAAAATGAGTCAAATCCAAACTACTAAGATGACTAACTATCGTTGGGTCATTTGCGGGATGCTCTTCCTCGCAACAACAGTGAATTACATGGACCGGCAGGTCTTGTCGTTAACATACCCGGGCGAAGGAGGTATCCAGAACGAGTTCAACTGGACTGATGAGAATTACGGTACCATCACCGGTATCTTCTCTCTGGCATACGCCATCTGCAACCTCTTCGCCGGACGCTTCATCGACTGGATGGGTACCAAGAAGGGTTATCTCTGGGCTATCTTCATCTGGTCTACCGGTGCTATCCTCCACGCTTTCTGCGGAATAGCGACATCAGGAATCGTGACAGGCAACTGGCTCGAGGGTTTCGAGGGTGCCAAGGAGTGTCTGCGCGCCTTCAAGGACTCCGGCGCCGCTGATGCCGGTCTTGCGATATCGACAGTGAGTATGTGGCTCTTCCTCGGCTGCCGTTGTATCCTGGCGCTGGGTGAGGCCGGTAACTTCCCCGCCGCCATCAAGGTGACGGCCGAATATTTCCCGAAGAAAGACCGCGCCTTCGCCACGGCGATCTTCAACAGCGGTGCTTCCGTAGGTGCTCTCGTGGCTCCTTTCACCATCCCCGTGCTGGCCAAGTACTTCGGATGGGAGATGGCGTTCATCGTTATCGGTGCCCTTGGTTACGTGTGGATGGGCTTCTGGCTCTGGCTGTACAAGAAACCGAAGGATAGCGAGAAAGTGAACGAGGCCGAGCTGCTCTATATACAGCAGGATGCAGAGAATGAGAGCGAGGAGGTGAAGGCATCGCAGGATGACGAGAAACCGATCAGCTTCTGGAAGTGTTTCACTTTCCGTCAGACGTGGTCGTTTATCGTCGGTAAGTTCATGACCGACGGTGTATGGTGGTTCTTCCTCTTCTGGACGCCTGCATATCTGAAGTCGCAGTTCGGTATCAACCCGAGCGATCCTCTCGGTATCGCCCTGATTTTCGTGCTCTACCTCATCACGATGCTGAGTATCCTCGGCGGCAAGCTGCCTACATACTTCATCAACCGCGGTATGAATCCTTATGCCGGCCGTATGAAGGCGATGCTTATCTTCGCGTTCTTCCCCCTGGCGGGACTCTTCGCACAACCGTTGGGAGGTATCTTCAACACGCCGTGGTTTCCCGTGATCCTTATCGGTATTATCGGTGCTGCCCACCAGAGCTGGTCGGCGAATATCTTCTCCACCATCGGTGATATGTTCCCGACATCTACCATCTCTACCATCACCGGTATCGGTACCATGGCCGGCGGTATCGGCTCTTACCTTATCAACACCGGTTCCGGAAAACTGTTCACCTACGCTGAGGAGACGAATCTCCATGCTCTCGGTTTCGAGGGCAAGCCTGCCGGATATATGATCGTATTCTGTATCTGCGCCGTGGCTTACCTCATCGGATGGGTGATTATGAAGTCGCTGGTTCCCAAGTACAAACCGGTGATTGTAGACTGATAACGAAAGCTCGTATGAAATAATAAATGACGGCCCGGGAACTCCGGGCCGTCATTTATCGTTTGTGGTATCGGGGAGGAAGAGGGGGAGAGCCTTTATCTCTGATCTTTATCCAACAGGGACTACAAGAACTTCTGCCGCTTGAGGGCTTTCAGCAGTTCTTCGGTGAGTGCCTCGTTGTCTTTCTTCGTGTATCTGATATCTGTAAACACTTGTGCGAGAGTCTCTTTGTTGTTTATCTCCACGAAGTGTTTGTTTTCGGGCAGAGACTCCTTCTCGTGGTAATACTCGTCGATAAGCTCGGGAGTATAGTCGCGGTAAGTCTCGTGGTGGATGACGGCCTTCAGCGGCAGTCTGTCCGACAGGGCTGGCTCCTCGTCAGGCCATCCGAGGGTGATCGTCGCCACCGGCATCACCAGTTCGGGCAGCTGCAGCACGTCGATGATGGTATTCGGCATATAAATAGTGGTACCGAGGAAGCAGCAACCCAGTCCTTCCTCCTCCGCCAGATTGCAGAACGTCTGTGTGAAGAGCAGTGCGTCCGTGGCTGCATTCATGAAAGAGAGGAAATTCTCATAACCGGGCACTGCCTGCCGGCACTCCGCCCACTTGCTGCTGCGCCGGAAGTCGGCACAAATCGTCAGTACCACGGGAGCCTCCGTCACCATCGGTTGGTTGAAGTGTGCCGGGGCGAGCCGTTCCTTCATCTCCTTGTCGCGGCTGATGACGACGCTGTACAACTGCAGGTTGCCCATCGTCTGTGTTCTCTCGGCCTGCGAGAGCAGTCTGCAGAGCAGTTCGTCGCTGACCTCTCTCTGAGAATATTTCCTTATTGATCTTCTCGTTTCTATCGTTTTCATATATCAAAAATTTTTTTGTTTTACTTTCTGTCTGCAAAGTTATACAATCTTTTCCTAAACAGAAAACTTTTATATCGTAATTTATATCAAAGTTTTCCAAAAAAGATTTCTTTATGTCGATTTTTAGTATTATATTTGCAGCGTAAAGGTAAATCGTCTTATGGAACAGGAAAAAACATATACCTTGGAGTCGGCCTTCGCTAGTTCGATAGAGCATCTGTCGGCCGAAGTGGAGAGACTGGAAAAAGAAGGAGGCGCGGCCGTAGTGAAGCCGCTTCTCGATCTCTGCCACAAGCATATCGCCCTGGCACGCCAGATCGTGAGCCAGCAGGAAGTGACGGAAGAGCGTCCCACCGTACTGGAGTGCGACGTGGTGAGATTCCAGAACAACAAAGACAAATGGGTGGCCTTCGTCGGTCTTCTCAACGGTTATCCGTACGAGATCTTCACCGGTCTGCAGGACGACGAGGAGGGTATCGTGCTGCCCAAGACGGTGACGAAAGGAAAGATCATCAGGCAGACCAACGAGGACGGCAGCCACAGATACGACTTCCAGTTCGAGAACAAACGGGGGTACAAGACCACCGTGGAAGGGCTCAGCGAGAAGTTCAATCCTGAATACTGGAACTACGCAAAGCTGATTTCCAGCGTCCTTCGTTACCGCATGCCGATCGCCAACGTGCTGAAACTCGTCGGTTCGCTGCAGCTGAAGGACGACAGCATCAATACCTGGAAGAACGGTGTGGAGAGAGCCCTGAAGAAATACAACCCCGGTTCGGTGGATACTGAAGAAATCTCTGCGCAGTGATGGAGATACAGTCATCGGCAGTATACATAAAGAACCTGCGCGTCAGAGCCTTCCATGGAGTGATGCCTCAGGAGCGACGGGTCGGAGGAGACTTCGTAGTGTCGCTGAGGGCCGAGTATCCCTTTGCCGCGGCTCTCGACAGTGATGATGTCGCCGACACCCTCAACTACGCCGCCGTGGCCGGTCTGATACGGGAGGAGATGGCGACCCCCTCGGCACTGCTCGAACATGCGGCGGGAAGGATAGTGCGCCGCCTCTTCGCGGAATACCCGGCGATCAGCCGTATCGACATCGATCTGAGGAAGGCAAACCCGCCCATGGGGGCTGATTCTGACGGTGCTGGTGTGGAATTACACTTAATAAATGATAACACTACTGTCCAAAGAAATTTCCGAACAGGTCTAACTGACCATAATTCGGGTCAATCTCAGGACATTTTACAGGTTTGACA
>Ga0065709_1029672_pt1 | contig 14326 bp, 9 predicted proteins | sample Hoacrofraction14_2_FD_59096 | JGI IMG/M metagenome (GOLD analysis project Ga0065709, IMG submission 59096) | Hoatzin crop microbial communities from Cojedes, Venezuela, sample from fiber fraction 14 v1 | ecosystem: Host-associated > Birds > Digestive system > Esophagus > Crop | place: Venezuela...
CCGCGGCGCCGCCCAGCAGCACGGGAAGCCCCACGTGCACCTGCCCGTCTCCCGGGCGCTCCTTGCGACCCGCAACCACAAACATCGTCATGACCACAAAGTACAGGTTGTACAGCACCCAAAGCAGCACCACGAGCAGCTCCGGTGCCTGCTTGATGACCATGAGCGCCACCACGCGCACGATGCCCACCACAGAGAGAGCCGCGAGCACGATGAACGGCGCCATCAACCGCCAGTTGATCGAGCGCTGCCGCTTGCCCTTCTCGGTCACATGGAAGGTCGAGAGCGAGATGCCCACGCTCTCGGCGAGGATGGGCACGAGCAACGACGGAAAGACCGCGCACTCGTAGATGCCCGTCCACCTGGACGAGGTGCGCCCGCGACTCAGCACGCTAAGCGACAGCTGGCTCATCACGAACATCGGCAGCCAGACAAGCAGCAACCCCTCGACGTCGCACACGTAGACCACCATGCCAAAGACCGCGTACGCGAGGGGCACCAGCATGTAGACCAGCCGCTTGATGGGTCCGTACCAGTAGAACGCGGAGCTCCAGTAGTTGATGCGCTGGATGGGCGAGAGCTCCTTGTTGGTGCACACGTGAATCTTGCGACTCGTGTTGATGACGCCGCGCCCCCATCGTATGCGCTGCTTCACGTAGCTCTCCATGTCATCGGGCGCCACGCCGGACGCGAGCGGCTCCCCAACGCCCAGCGACACGAAGCCTGCCCGCTCGAGCAGGACGCCGGTCGCGAAGTCCTCGGTGATCGCCTCGGTGTAGAAGCCGCCGATCGCCTCGAGCGCGCGCCGCGAGAGCATCGTGTTGCTCCCGCCGTAGATGACGGCGTTGGAGCGCGTGCGCGAGGGTTGCACGACCCGGTAGAAGAAGTCCTGCTCGTTGGGAATGCGACGCTCGCTGTAGAGGCCGTACTGGAAGAGGTCCGCGTTGTAGAAGCTCTGCGGCGACTGGACAAAGCCGAGCCAGATCTGGTCCGCCTCGGGGATGCCCTCGTTGCGCCGCTCGCAGTCCACAAAGTACGGCACCATCTTCATGAGGAAGTCGTGGTGGGGAATCATGTCCGCGTCGAACGTCACCACGTAGGGAGAGGTGGAGTGCGCGAGCGCGTGGTTGAGGTTGCCCGCCTTGGCCCCCTCGTTGTCCGGCCGGTCGAGGTAGTTGACCCCCATGTCCTCCGCGAGCTTGCGCATCGACGCACGCCGGTTGTCGTCGCAGAGGTAGATGTGGACCTTGCTGGAGTCGGGGTAGTCCATGTGCTTGCAGCCGTTGATCGTCTTGTAGAGCAGTGCCTCGTCCTCCGAGTAGGTGCAGACAAAGACATCCACGTGCGGGTACTGCTCGTCAGGGATGACGGGCAGGGGGTAGTGCGCCGGGGACGAGAGGCTGGCAAACTGCACGAGCGCCTCGGCCATTCCCAAGATCTCAAAGACCAGCAGCACGATGTTGACCACGATGTTGAGAGTTCCGTAGAAAACGGGAAGCGTGTTAAAGAGACGCCAGATCAGGTAAGTGCCCGAGAAGTACATGCTCAGGACGTAGACCACCTTCACCATGAGCGCACGACGACGATCCGCCGCGCTCACCGAGCGGTCAACCGGGTACGCGTCCTCGTTGAGACGCAGCATCCGGTCGTAGGTCGGCGGCACCAAGTACGCCTTCCTCATCCTCAGACGGGCAATCCCAATGGAGACGAGCACGACCCCCAATGCCACGACCACCAGGACGTCACGGACGACGTAGCGATACAAGAGCACCGAGAACAGCGCCCCGCCCAGAAGCGGCGTGGATGCGCGTGCGACCTTGCGCGTGACCCGCATGTTCTCAAGCGAGTAGCGCTCCTCCTTTGATGGTCCCCGGTACACGAGCACGTCAAAGGCGATGCGCACGAGATGGGCGACCACGAGCCCCACGTACGTGAGATTGAAGAACACGATGATGGCCTCCGTGCCCTCGAGCGCTAGGTCCTCGCTCAGGACGAGGCCCGCCAGCGCGTAGACCGACACCGTGAGCAGGTAGATGCCCACGGTGTTGCCGCGCCTTCCCGCGATGGCAAGTGCGGCCGCTCCAAGAATCGCCGTCACCTTGAGCAACGATGCGATGCTTGCGAACGTAAAGTAGAAGTTGCCCGTCCAGTGGGGGTAGTTCATGACGATGCGGTCGATGGGCGTTATGGCACCCGCGGACTTGTGCAGGACCACGTGGGTCACGGACATCTTGGGCAGGTGCTGCGCGAGGGTGTTCGCGCTGACCTCCGAGACCCCCGACTTCTGTATGAGGCTGGAGCGCCCCGCCAGCAGGTAGGTCTCGGCCTGGGCGTAGTCCCCGCCCGCGATCGAGAGGGTGACGTCCGCGTCCTCGTCCACCGACGTGTTGATGAGCATGACGTGCAGGTTGCCGTCCTCGTCGTTGAGGGCCGCATGGCACGAGACCCCCGGCGTCGACGACTCCGACGCCACGAGCGACGAGCCAAAGCTGCCGCCCTTCTCGTCATAGTTGGTGTACATGTTGATGGCCGCGAGCGTGAACTCCTCGTCGTACCAGAGGTTGGCGTAGTAGACCCCGTAGGTTGCCGCCGCACCGAGAAAGTCCGCCTCGGCGACCCCGCCGGAGATATGATCGCCCCCGCCAAAGCTATACTCCGAGAAGCCCAGCTTGGTATCGGGGCAGTACGTGTCGATGGACCGCTGCAGCGCGGGAAGCACGGGGACCACGTTGGGGTTGTCGCGCACGAAGTCGCTGTTCTCGACGTAGGTCTGGTCGTAGAGGGTACGCACTGAGTCCACGCGCGTGCGCTGGCACTCGTCGTAGACGTGGTCGCAGCGCACGGTGCCACAGAGCTCGCTCTTGGCCTCGGAGTAGTAGTGGAGGTCGAGCACATCGAGCAGGCGTCGCCCGTCGTCCTCTCCCGCTTGACGCATGGCGTCGAGAAAGTAGTCGATGTACCACCCGTAGCCGCCCTCGGCCTGTATGGTCGCCCAGTCGCTCGCGCCGTTGAACGTCAGGTACGCCGATGGTTTGCAGAGGGCGGGGCCCGTGACGTCGGCACCCGGGTCGAGGTCCTTGACGGTGCGCGCCAGGTCGACGCAGAGCTCGGTCTCCTGCTCGGCGGTGACGCGGCGCTCGGCCACGAGGGGGTGGTTCTCCGACCACAGCGTGGGCTCGTTGTCGAGGCCATACGACTTGACGCCGGACTCCGCCGACGAGTCGCCCACCGTGGTCATGAGGTAGTTGACGTACTCGTCGTTGTAGACCACGCCGTCGCTCGCGTCGGGCGTGAGCGAGAGCTCGCCCTCCTTGCGGTTGACCACCTGCTTCCAGTGCGCCGGGTCGTCCTGGGCGAGCACCGACAGCTCGCCGTCGGTGATGCTCGACGCCACGTACCCCGCCATGGGAAGCTGCACCTGCAGGTAGGGGATGCCGTGCGTCGCCGCCTCGTGTGCCTTGGTCGTCACAAAGGACGCGGGCGAGCTCGTCGTGGCGCCGCGCGTGATGCTTATGAGGTAGTCGTCGGAGTAGTTGTGGTAGTCCTTGCCCGCGTTGGACGCGTCGGTCTCCCAGTTGTAGGTCGTAACGCGGTTTCCTCCCAGGCGCAGCGACCCTGCGTGAGCCACCGAGTCGAGGTTCACGTCGTTGTTGACGCCATAGATGTATGGCGAGATCTCGCCCTTCACCTGGCCGGCATCCACCGTCACGTCTCCCGTGACGGTGCCCGAGGCGCCTCTCACGAGGTCGCCGCTCACCAGGTACGCGATGACGCCACCGATGGACACGACGAGCGCCAGCGCGAGAACGACCGTGCGCACACGAGCGGAAAGCCCGAGCCGCGCAGTATGCGAGTTCTGTGACATGGGTCTCCTTCGATCGACGCCGCGCCGGCGAGACTCCCACCCAAGGCGTCGGGGACTCCCTCCTCGACTACTCGCTCGCCGCCTCGCCGAGAAGCGCCGTGGCATCCTTGATGACTTCGGCATGCGCCTCGAGCATGCCGCGCACGCCATCCACGAACTGCTGGGGCGCGGACTTGAACCAGCTCAGCATCAGGACCATGCGCACCCGCGCGAAGGCGTCGATGATGCGCTCGTGCCGCGCGAGCTCCTCCTCGTCGTCGGTGCCAAAGTAGGAGCGCATGAGCGCGCCCCACATGGCCACGAGCGTGTCGGCGTCGATGCCGTACAGCTGCATCGCCGCCTCCTTGCGCAGCTCGTGCGACATGACGTAGCAGGCGTAGGCACCGGCGAGATCGATGGCCGGGTGCCCAAAGCCGGCGTCGACCATGTCCATGAGCAGCAGGTCGCCGTCGCGTACAAGGATGGTGTGCGGCGTGCAGTTGCCATGCAGGATCGAGGACGCCTCGGGAAGCGCCTCGTAGAGCTCGACGGCAGGCCGTACCTCCTCGTCCGTGAAGAGCCCGCGCGCCACCACGTCCTCGAGGCAGGCAAGGCCCTGGGCGCGCTTGTCGGAGAACTGGCCCTCCTCCGCCGTCGTCGCGTGGAGGCTCTTGAGCAGCTCCCCCACCTTGGCACCCCACTCCTGCGGCGTCCCCTCGCCTGAGGAGACCGCCTCGGCGACCGTGGTGGCGTTGGGCGCCTCGTAGAGAATGCCATAGGAGGCGCCCACGTGCACGGTGCCAAACGAGATGAGCACGGGAGCACCTGCGACGAGCGCGTTCTGGGTGTTCTCGCGCTCGCGCTCGACCAGCGAGAGCGGGTAGTCCTGCATGTAGACGGCAAGCACCGTGTCCTCGTCCACGCGATAGGTGAAGCCCTTCATGGTCTTCGCGAGCACGTCCAGGCCCTCGACGTCAAACTCCTTGAGCGTCTCGTGGACGTCGAACATTCGCGAGAACCCCGTGTCCTCGAGAATCTCGGCCACGTGCGGCGCGGCCTCTCGAATCGCGATCTTGGTGGCGTGGGCACCCGGCGCCGCGAGCTTCCTCAGCTCCAGCAACGCGCGCAGGCCCGCGCTCGAGATGTACTCGACCTCCTTGAAGTCGAGGCTGATGGGCGCGTCGGGATGTGCCTCGTATGCAGACCTCAGGTCCTTGCCCAGCGCCTTCGCGTTGGAGGAGTCGATTCTTCCCGCGACGTATGACGTCGTGCGGCCGCCCTCAAAGACGCTCTTCACCGTATAGTCGGACATGTGCGCTCCTCCCGCATCGGGTCATGTGGACGAGAAATGCTTTCACAAAAGACCTTAGCACACAGGGCTGAGAACGCGCCCGCACATCGGCGCAACCCTCGTGGGCCCCCGTACTCGGCGCAGGCACCCCGTTAACGATTGCCGGATACCCGATCGCAAGATATGGTACCGTTTTCACTGGATACGCACCGCCGGAGACGCACGCATACGTTCCGCCCCGACATTGGAGAGTGCCCTCATGAAGATCGACATCAAGAGCTTGCGCAATCTCGACCTCAAAAGGACCAAGCGGCTGTTTGCGCTGGAATGGCGCACGGCCTTGGCGTTCCTGCTCATATGCGAGGTGGTGGGCGCGCTCATCGCCATACCCACCAAGATGCTGTTTGACCTCGGGCTCAGCCTGTCCGGGTACGCCTACATCGGCAACCACAACGTGCACGCGCTTCTCCTCTCCCCCGCCATGTGGGTCTTCGCGCTCTTGGCCATCGTCGTCCACGGGCTCTACCAGTTCTTTAGGAACAGCGCGCTCATCACCCTCTCCTATGCGGCGCACACCGGCCACGACATCGACCTCATCACGCTCATGCGCGTCGCCGCACGTCAGGCCCTCCGGCTCGTCCGGACCCCCAAGAACCTCGTGCTTCTTCCCATCGCCCTGTTCCTCATGCCCATCACCAACACTACCGCCATGACCGGCGTGGTCGACGGGTTGAACATCCCCGAGTTCATCGGCCAGGACCTCATCAAGATCGGCGGCCCCGCCTACGCGGGGTATATCGCGATCTGCGTCGTGGGGATCGTCCTTGGGTTCTTGCTGAGCTTCACGCTCCACCAATACGCGCTCGACGAGCGTGACGGGATCTCGGCGGCAGGGCACTCCGTGAAGCTGGTCCTGCACAACGTGTGGTTCGCGGCAGTGCGCATCGTCATCTGGGTCGTCGGGCTGGCGCTTACCTTTGCCCTGCTTGGCTGGCTGTCAGAGCCCGTCACGTGGGTCGCCCGCCCTCTGCTCAACGCAAACACGACGGTGGCGAAGGCCGCCCTCATCGTGGGCTTGGCCGCAAGCGTCGCGTTTGTCTGGATCTTATGCTCCCTGCTCGTCTACCTCGGTGCCTGCTGGATGACCCAGACCTATCTCGGCATCCATCGACGGGCGGGGCTCGGCGAGCCGGGGTGCCCCGCGCTTGCCAGCGCGGTCCTCGCGAACAGGCACGGAATCCCCGCCAAGCAAAGGACCGCCGCTCGCGTCGTGGTCATCATCCTCAGCCTCGGGCTTCTGGGCTACTCGGCCCTCTGGGGCGCCGGGACGTTCCTCGATACGGATGATGACGAAGGTGCGTCCGGCCCCAGCGTCGAGGTCATCGCGCATCGCGGTGGCGCCGCCGAGGCGCCCGAGAACACCATCCCGGCCTTCGAGCGCGCCATCGAGGAGGGCGCGGACTGGGTCGAGCTGGACATACGCCTCACGAGCGACGGGGTGCCCGTCGTCTGCCACGACGCCAACACGCTCAGGCTCACGGGCGAGTACCACGAGGTGTGGAACACCACGTACGCCGAGCTGCTCGAGCTGGACTTCGGCCACTCCTACACGGCCTCAGACGAGTATGCGGGCACCAAGATCTGCACCCTTGATGAGGTCCTCGAGGTTTGTAAGGACCGCGTCCGCATGAACATAGAGATCAAGGCCGACCCTCGCACCCCCGGCATCGAGGAGAAGATCGTCGACGCCATCAACGCGCACGGCATGCGCGACCAAGTGGCCATCGCCTCCATCGACTACGACAACCTGGTCAAGGTCAAGCAAATCGACCCGGACATGCGCACCATCTACGACATGGTCATCGCCTACGGGGACATCTCGAGCATCCCCGACGTCGACATCTGCTCGGTCGATGACTTCTTCATCACGGCCGACCTCGTCGAGAACGCCTCCAAGTCGGGCATGCCCCTGTACTCCTGGACCGAGGACAGACGCGGCGCCATGCTCCAGCTCGACGCCCTCGGCGTGGACGGCCTTGTCACCAACTACGTGGTCATGGCCCGCCAGGTCTCCGACGAGCCGAGCCTCGACCGCGTGCTCGAGGAGCTCTTCAAGTAAGCGGAGCGACGGCGATCAAGCGAGCGGCGCGACGGCGACCGTGAGGTTGTCGCGCACGCTCACCCGCCCCTCGGCAATGAGCTGGAGCGTGTCCGGATACAGGCGGTGCTCGATCTGGTGGATGTGCTCCTCCAGCTCGTCGCGCGTCCAACCCTCCTCGACGACCAGCGCCTCCTGAGCGATGATGGGGCCGGCGTCGTAGTCCTCGTTGGCAAAGTGGACGGTCACGCCCGTCACCTTGACGCCGCGCCCGTAGGCGTCGTCGATCGCGTGCGCCCCGGGAAAGCTCGGGAGCAGCGCGGGATGGAGGTTGACCACGCGGTTGGGGAAGCTCCCCAGGATGGGCTCGCGCACCATGCGCATGTAACCCGCCATCACCACGTACTCGCAGCCGTGGTCCTTGAGCTCCTGCGCGATGATCATGTCGGCCGCGATCGGGTCGCGGTAGACCTCGCGCGAGAGCGTGAGCGTCTGGATGCCCGCCGCCTCGGCCCGCTTGAGCCCGTAGGCGTCGGGCCGCGAGCTCACCACCAGCTCGACCGAAGCGTCGAGGGTTCCCGCGGCGATGCGGTCGATGATCGCCTGGAGGTTGGTCCCGCTGCCCGAGATGAGCACGCCCAGCCTGATGCCTGTCATCGGTAGGCCACCTTTCCCTCGCCCGGCACGCACGCGCCCATCACAAAGGCGTCGAAGCCCTCCTCGGCAAGCGCGGAGCGCACCTCATCGACGTCGTCCGCCGAGCAGATCACGCTCATGCCCACGCCCATGTTGAACGTCTTGTAGGCCTCGTCGGGCGTGAGGGCCGCCGCGCGCACCATGTACCGGATGATCGGCGGCACCTCCCACGCCGCGCCGCCCGATGCCTCGATGGCGTCCCAGTCGCAGCCGTACGCGCCGCCACGACTTACCACCGCGTCGACGTCGTCCGGGAGCGCGCGGTTGAGGTTCTCGGTGATGCCGCCGCCGGTGATGTGCGCCATGGCGTGGACCGGCGCGCCCTTGGCGAGCACGCGCGTGAGCGCGCCCGCGTAGATCGTGGTGGGCGCGAGCACCGCCTCGCCCACCGACTGGCCGCCCAGCTCGTCAAGGGGCTCGAGCAGCTCCTCGACCGTGCGTCCCTCGATGGCAACCTTGCGCACGAGGCTGTACCCGTTGGAGTGGACGCCGCTGCTCGCCAGCCCCAGGATCACGTCACCTGCGGCGACACGATGCGCGCCGAGCATGCGCGGGCGGTCGACCACGCCCACCACGAAGCCGGCGAGGTCGTACTCGTCGGGGTCCATCACGCCGGGGTGCTCGGCCATCTCGCCGCCCACGAGCGCGCAGCCCGCCTTCTCGCAGCCACGCGCGATGCCGCCCACGACCTCCGCCATGGCCTCGGCCGAGAGCTTGCCCACGCTCACGTAGTCCAGGAAGAAGAGCGGCTCGGCCCCGGCCACCACCACATCGTCGGCGCACATGGCCACGAGGTCCTCGCCCACGGTCCCGTGGCGGCCCAGCAGCTGCGCGATGGCGAGCTTGGTCCCCACGCCGTCCGTGCCGGACACGAGCACTGGGTCCTCCATGTCCTTGAGCGCCTTGGCCGAGAAGAGCGACCCAAAGCCGCCGAGCCCGCCCAGTACCTCCGGGCGGGTCGTGCGCGCGACCAGGGGCTTGATCGCCTCGACCGCGCGGGCGCCCTCGTCAACGTCCACGCCCGCGTCCGCATAGCTTACGTGCTCTACGTGCTCCGCCATGTCTGTCCCCTCTCTTCTCGGCATCCTCAGTAGTCGTAGTCGAAGGCCATCTGCAGCCGCCAGGCCGCCTGCGGCAGCTCCCGCGGCACGTAGCCCTCGAGGAACTTGCCCCTCGAGAAGTCCTCGGGAATGGCGACCGGGTACTCCCCACTGTAACAGGCGCAGCAGCGGCGGTCGTCGGGGACGCACGCGAGAAGCCCCTCCAGCGAGAGGAAGGCGAGCGAGTCGGCGCCGATGAAGCGACACACCTCGCCGGCGTCCTTCTGCGCGCTGATGAGCTGGTCCTGCGTGTCCGTGTCGATGCCGTAGAAGCACGGCCACCTGACCTCGGGGCAGTTGATGCGCACGTGGACCTCGGTCGCGCCGGCCGACTTGAGCATGGCAACGATCTGGCGCGACGTGGTACCCCGCACGATGGAGTCGTCGATCATGACGACGCGCTTGCCGGCGACGTTGTCGCGCAGCGCGTTGAGCTTGAGCCGCACGCCCAGCTCGCGCATCTCCTGCGTGGGCTGGATGAAGGTCCGCGCCACGTACCGGTTCTTGACGAGGCCCTCGCCAAAGGGAAGCCCCAGCTCGGCCGCGAAGCCCTCCGCAGGCGGCACGCCGCTGTCCGGGACGCCGATCACGAGGTCCGCGTCCGCCGGCGCCTCCTGCGCGAGCCGCCGGCCCATCTCGTAGCGCATCGAGTAGATGGAGCGGCCGTCCACCACCGAGTCCGTGCGGGAGAAGTAGACCTCCTCAAAGACGCAGCGCGCCGGCTCGAGCGGCTCGAGCCCCACCTCGCTCACGAGGCCCTCCGGGGAGAGGCGCAGGATCTCGCCCGGCCTCACCTCGCGCACGAAGCGCGCGCCCACGATGTCGAGCGCGCACGTCTCGCTCGCAACGACCCAGCCCTTCTCGGCCCCGTCCTTGGTCTTGGGAAGCTCTCCGAGCACGAGCGGGCGGATGCCCCGCGGGTCCCTAAAGGCGTAGAGCGCGTTCTCGCGCGCGAGGGTCATCGCGTAGCCGCCCTCGAGCATCTCCATGGTGCAGCGGATGCCCTCGCGCAAGTGATGGGTGCGACGCGTGAACTCCCCGATGAGCTTGGCCGCGACCTCGCTGTCGGTGTTGGACCTAAACGGGACGCCTTCGCGTATCATCATCGCGCGCAGTTTGTTGCTGTTGACGAGCGTCCCGTTGTGCGCCAGGGCGATGATCACGTCGTCGATGGTCGAGAGGTGCGGTTGCGCGGCGTCCCAGCCACGACCGCCGCTCGTGCCGTACCGCACGTGGCCCACGGCGACCCGACCGGGCATGGCGGCGAGGTCCGCGTCCTTGAAGACGCTGGTCACGAGCCCCAGGTCCTTGCGCACCACGACCGTGTTGCCGTCCCCCACCGCGATGCCCGCGGACTCCTGCCCGCGGTGCTGGAGGGCGTGCAGCCCAAAGTAGGTGAGACGGGCCACGTCCCGGCCCGGGGCCCAGACGCCAAAGACGCCGCATTCCTCGTGAATCTCTCCCGACACCGTCACCCCCGCCGTCGTCAGATGGCCGCCCCGGGCGCGCTCGCTCGCGCCCGCCGTCGCCCAAAGGTCACCCCGGACGCGCTCGCTCACGCCCGTCGCCGCCCGATGGTCGTCCCTCAGGCGCCCTAGCTCACGCCCGCTTCGCTCTTGGGAACGCATACCAGGATCGTCCTGCCGTAGCCGTCCTCGTAGTTGCACGTGACCAAGGTGAGCGCGTGCGACACGTTGCTGATGATCTGCGACGCGTTGGGGTTGGACGCGCGCGTCCCCTCGCCCGCCAGCCGGTCCTGCAGGTAGGTGTGGAACTCGTCGTAGCTGGCAAAGTCGAAGGTCCTCACGTCGACGTCGGTCTCCTGGGTCCAGTACAGGAAGAGTGGCATGAGCTCGTAGGTGGCGTCCTCCGTGACGTACCAGATGGTGCTCACCTCGTCGAACTTCGACTGCTCCTCCATGGCCGAGATGGGCTGGAACATGGTCCCGTCCTTGAGGTGGTGGCCGTAGATCACGCTTTGGGCGTCCACCATGCCGGGCGCCGTGTTCTCGTAGTCGAGAAACACCTGCCCGCCAATACTGTAGTCGCCATAGGCGTTCTGCCGCAGGTACTTGTTGTTGTCACCCGCCTGGTACACGGGATAGCTGACGCTCGTCCCCGGTACCTCGATCCAGCCCACGACCTCGTCGTTGACCGCCTTGAGCGCCGCCCAGTCGACCGACGGCGCCCCGTCGCCCGCCTGCTGCGCGTACTGCGCGAGCTGCTGGTTGTTCTGCTCCTGCTTGTAGTAGCGCCACCGTGCGTAGCCCCACATGCCGGCCGCCACGAGCAGCAGAGCGACGCCAATCACGATGAGGATGTTGGATATGACGTTCCGGGCAGACCGCGGTCGCTTCGACGCTGCTTGGCCATCCGTCTGGGCTGACTTTGCCATGAGTTATGCCTCCGCCATCTGCTGCTTGAGCCTCTCGATCTTGGCTCGGTATGTCTCGTCGGTCGCCCCCAGGACCTGCGTCGCGTAGATTGCCGCGTTCTTGGCGCCGTTGATGGCGACGCATGCCACGGGCACGCCCGACGGCATCTGGACCATCGAGAGCAGCGAGTCCATGCCGCCCAGGTCGCTCGTCTTGATGGGCACACCCACGATGGGAAGCGGCGTGTACGCTGCCACCACGCCGCCCAGATGGGCCGCCTTGCCGGCAGCGGCGATGATGACCGCGATGCCGCGGCCCTGCGCCGACTCCGCCCACGCCTTGACCTTCGACGGTGCGCGATGCGCGGACGCGACGACCACCTCGTAGGGCACGTCCAGCTCCTCAAGCTGGGACACGCACGCCTCCATCACCGGCAGGTCGGACGTCGAGCCCATGATGATGCCCACAGCGGGGCGCTCGCCCTTGCTCCGTACGACCTTGGCCCCACCGTCGTTGGCGTCTGCCATGACTCTCCCTTCGCCGCGCTTCTTCCTCAAACAACAATCTCCCACTTTACCCAAAAGCGCCCCGCTCCATCGCGCGCGTCCCCGCGAGCGGCCCGATAGTGCATAAATGTTTACAGAAAAGCATATACTGTGAAGAGCCGAGAAGCCCGCGCACCGTCCCCGTGACAACGACACGGCCCCACGCGAAAGGACATGATGACTCGCAGCAGCACACGCCTCACGCACAACCCGAGCCTTTGCGCCCGGACACGGAGGCTGCTTGTGTCGCTCGCGGTCGCGCTTGTCACGACGCTCTGCTGCGCCAGCTGCTCGTCGGGCGCGGAGACCGTGGCCACCGGGCCGAGCTACTCCCCGCCCTCGACCATCAACGACGCGACGTACGACGCGAGTGCCGCCTACACCAGCAACGGCGCCTCGATCGACACGTCCCATGCCGCGAAGGGCTACGTGGGCATCTCCGCGACCAGCGCGTCGCGCCTCAAGGCCACCGTCGCGACCGGCAGCTCGACCCAGCAGGTGTACGACCTCCCCAGCGACGGGACGCCCATCATCGTGCCGCTCAGCATGGGCGACGGCACCTACGAGATCCGCGTCATGCAGAACACCTCGGGCGACCGCTACGTCGAGCTGTGCTCGACGTCGGCGTCCGTCACGCTGGAGACGGAGTTCGCCCCCTTCCTGCGCCCCAACATATACTGCGACTACACGGACTCCAGCAACTGCGTCGCCAGGGCGCGCGAGCTCGCCGAGGGCTGCGAGAACCAGGCCGAGATACTCAACGCCGTCTTTGACTACATCACCCAGAACGTAAGCTACGACACCGACAAGGCGAGCGTCCTCGCCGACCAGAGCGGCTACCTGCCCGACCCCGATGACACGCTCTCCTCGGGTACGGGCATCTGCCTGGACTACGCCTCGCTCGGCGCCGCGATGCTAAGATCGCAAGGCATCCCCGCTCAGATAGTCACAGGCACCGTTTCCCCAGATGACATATACCACGCGTGGATCATGGTGTATATTAGCGGCACGTGGCAGACCGCACAAATAAGCGTGGAAGACAGCACGTGGTCACGGGTCGACTTGACCTTTGCCGCAGGATCGGGCCCCACTGACCGAGTGGGAGACGGCAAAACATACACGGATCGGTACGTCTACTGATGAAATGCTATAGAATGGCGATATTGTGAAGGATCCGACAGGGGTTGTACCAACGCCAAGACCCAAGGGTTCGCAAGAGACAAGGGGCACGTCAATATGGCTGAGACCATGCTAGAGAGCAGCGCACTGAGCGCATTTTGCGGCAGCATCGCCGTCATGTTGTCTGCGGGCATCCAGCTCGACGAGGCAATGCACATGCTCAGCGAGAACCAGGAGGACTCGCAGTTCAGACAGGTCTGCGCGGCGATGTACGACGACCTCGCCGACGGAAAGCCCCTGTCGGACTGCATGGAGGCGACCGGGTCCTTTCCCACGTACGCGGTCGAGCTGGTGCGCGCCGGCGAATCGTCGGGCCGCATCGAGAGCGTCATGCGGAGCCTCGAGCTGTACTACGACGAGGAGGACCGCATCTTCACCAAGATTCGCAGCTCGGTGGCCTACCCGGCCGCGCTGCTGTGCATCATGGCGGTCATCCTCGCCGCGACCGTGTGGTTCATCCTCCCCGTCTTCGTGGGCGTGTACCAAAACATGAGCGGCCAGCTCACCGCAGGGTCGTTTAGCTCGGTGGGCGTCTCCATCGGCATCGGGTGGGTCGCGCTCATCCTCACCGTCATCTGCGCGGTCGTCGTGCTCTACTGCTCGATGCTCGTCCGCACCGAGAAGGGCCGCGAGCGCTTCCTCAACATCCTCGGGAAGATTCCCCTCACGCGCGACGCCGTGGCGCAGCTCGAGCTGAGCCGCTTCACGATCGCCCTCGCCGCCTACGTGTCCTCGGGCATCACCAACGAGGACGCCCTCCAGCGGGCCAAGGACACCGTCGAGCACCGGCAGCTCTCCGAGAAGCTCGACCGCGCGCACGCCGCGATGGTCGACATGGAGAACCCCCGCAGCCTCGCGCAGGCGATCGCGGAGAACAACATCTTCGAGCCCTTCTACGCGCGGCTGCTCCTCGTGGGGTCGCAGGCGGGCAGCATCGACGAGATTCTCTCCAAGCTCTCCGAGACCTTCTTTGACGACGCCGTCTTCCAGATCGACAACGCCGTGGACGGCATCGAGCCGGCGCTCGCCGCCTTCCTCACGATCGCGGTCGGGGCGACGCTCATCGCCGTCATGCTCCCGCTCATTGGCATCATGAGGTCCATAGGGTAAGGGGTCGCCATGTACCACGAGAAGACGACAGCTCAGGTGAAGAGGCGCAAGCGGCAGCACGTCACCGTCGCCGTGGTCGTCGTGGCGG
>Ga0065709_1006151_pt1 | contig 14325 bp, 8 predicted proteins | sample Hoacrofraction14_2_FD_59096 | JGI IMG/M metagenome (GOLD analysis project Ga0065709, IMG submission 59096) | Hoatzin crop microbial communities from Cojedes, Venezuela, sample from fiber fraction 14 v1 | ecosystem: Host-associated > Birds > Digestive system > Esophagus > Crop | place: Venezuela...
TACAATTGTACGAAAAAAAAAAAAAAAACGCAATACTTTTCAGCATTTAGTCCCGAATTTGTCACAACTTTACCGTCCGGAAAATATTCACGATTTGTGAAGTTTCATATTCAATCATTCCACATCCATTTCCTGAATTTCCTCTTGCATTTTAGCCCTGCCTTGTGAGACAATATCAAGAGGGAAACAATGACATGGAGGGATTTACTTTGGATATCGCTCGTATAATAGAGATATATAACATCGTCCGGGATCTGGAAACGGAAGCTCTGCCATTTCTTAAGGAAAAAGATTTCGTAAACGCCGGTTTTAAAGCCGCTCACGTTTTAGGCATTGACCCGCAAAAAATGGTTCATGATACCGTGAGCAAATCACTCAATCTGGTGATGGGGACCGGAGACGCAGACGCAATCGGTAGGATTCTGAGTGAAAAAGTACCATCCATTGCCAACCTGTTTCAGGACTTTATGAAAAAGAACATTGACAAAGAAGGATTCACCCGATCTCTTCAGACCAATGCCCAAAACGCTCTTAATGAATTTACTCAAACGCAGTACAACATGAAAATACCGCGCGAACAAATATGGACGTTCATCTACGTTGCCATCGTCTTCATTTGCTTTACCAAAGTGTATGAGCTCTGCCGGGCCGCGCATGATGAAGCCAAAGCAATGGCCGAATATCGGACCAGGATTGAGCAAATCACCAATGAATCCATTCGCGAAATCAAAGCAAACCGCCAGCACATGGAAGATATGGTCAATCAATATTTCACAAAGCATCTGACAGCATTTTCCACCTGCATCGACTCCATGAACGCCGCACTGCTGGCGGACGATCCAGACGGCTATCTTTCCGCGAACGCGGATCTGCAGGAGCTCTTCGGCAGAAAAACCACATTCCGCACCATGGACGAATTCAACGAATTGATGGGTTCCGACGAATCCTTCAAATTATAAGGAGGTTATGGCCATGCCTATTTGGGATCAATTCAAAAAAGCCCTGGATGACACCGCCAAGGTCGTGCAAAAGCAAGCGCAAAACCTTGCCGAAAACGCGGGGACTGCCGTTCAAGGGCTCGCAGAAACCGCAGGCAATGCTGTGGGGCAGGGCGTTGACGCCGCCAAAAAAGCCCTCAACATTCCGACCGGAAAAGAGGAATTCCAGCCCGATCCGGACATCTATGATTTCATTCAACTGCTTTATTATGTCATTACGGTGGACGGTGAAATCACTGAGGCAGAAGACAAGAAATTCACCGAACTGGCCACTGAACTGGACGAAAATTATCCCGTTTACAAAGAATCCCTGATCAACGGCTGCCTCAGCCAAATTGAGCTGAACAACTCCGAATACGGTCATCAGATCGCTGTAAAGCTCGGCGTACAGGCCATTCTTCTGAAGAAAGAAAGAAGCTTCAGAGAAAAGAAAATGATCTTCTGGGACATGCTTTCTCTGGCGTATATTGATTCCTTCAGCACCGAAGAGCAGGATCTGATACGTTTCGTCCGTGAAAAACTCTCCCTCCCGAAAACGCTTCTCGAAGAAATGCAAAATTATTGCTCCGCCATCAAGGAAATCAATGACGAAAAAGAACTGCTTCGTTCCAGTCCCCGCCCGTATAACGAAATTGAACCGCTGGTCAACGAGCTCACAGACCGTCAGGTCGCAATGACGGATGCCATCACAGAACTGCTGAAAGATGAAGATAAGGAGGAACAATAATATGCCGCTTCCTTTGTTGATTGTTGTTCCCGCACTGATTGCCGGTGGTGGCAGCGGTGCTTATACGCTGACCAAAGGCGTCTTGGGCAATAAAAAGGCCAAAACCATCAACGAAAACGCGAATCAGCGGATCGAAGACGCCAAATACACGTTGGAGCACTCCAAGGACGCCTGCGCCGTTGCGCTCGACCGTCTGGGCGAATTGAAACTGAACATGCTGGGCAACAGCGTCAATCGTTTTATTGACGCCTTCGGTCAATTGAAAAACGTAGAACTGACCGATTCCGTTGGTCTCGAAGAACTGCGCAATTTTCATATTGACCGCGCCTCCTTTGACGAAATGGAAGAGCTCGGTCAGCTCTGTGCCGCTGTTGCCGGCGGAGCCGCGGCCGGTCTCGCCGGCGGAGCGCTGGCCGCAATGGGTGCTTACGGCGCAGCCGGAGCGCTGGCGCATGCGTCCACCGGCACCGCCATTGCGGCACTGGGCGGCGCGGCCGCCAAAAACGCGACACTGGCTTTCTTCGGCGGCGGAGCGCTCTCGGCGGGCGGTCTCGGCATGGCCGGCGGAGCAATGGTCCTCGGCGGAATCGTCGCCGCTCCTGCGCTGGCCGTCTGCGGCTTTATCGTCAATCAGAAAGCCAAAGCACAGCTCGAAGAAGCACTGGCCAATGAAGCCAAATCCAATGAAATTGCGGAACAGCTGAACACTGCCGCTTTCCAGTGCAACGCCATTCGGCGCAGAACCTATATGTTCTATGGATTCCTGTCCCGTCTGGACGCAAAACTGCTTCCGCTGGTTTTCCAGATGGAAGACATTATTAAAAATGAGGGCGTGGATTTCTCACAATTCACGGACGAATCCAAAAAAGTCATTGCCCGCGCCGCCGCGACCGTGCTGACCGTCAAGTCGATCATTGACACGGCGATCCTGACGCCCGAAGGCAATCTGACCGATGAATCTCTGAAAATCACGGAAAGCATCGGTCTTTCCCTCACCTGACAATCAGGCACAAAACAGGCACGGTTCGTCTTGAACCGTGCCTGTTTATTTATTCTCTTTACCCCTTCCGGCTCTCCGCGATCTCCTTCAAAATCCTCCGCAGTTCCTCCGCCTTCAGGGGCTTCGTTGTGAACTGATTCATCCCGGACACCTTCGCCTTTTCCATGGCGTCCGTGAAGGCATCCGCAGTCACGGCGATAATCGGAATGGTTTCCGCGTCTTCCCTCTCCAGTTTCCGGATCGCGGCGGAGGCTTCATATCCGTTCATCTTCGGCATCTGAATATCCATAAACACCGCCATATAATCCCCGGGCTTGGACGCCTCAAACATCTGAACAGCCGCCTCGCCGTTCCCGGCGTGGTCCGCCTGTACGCCGATTTCCTCAAAGATTCTTTCGGCGATCATGGCGTTGATTTCATTATCCTCGGCGAACAGAATCCGGCCTTCCACCTTTTCCGTGTCCGCAACATTCTCCGCCGGTTCCGCGTTCGTCAGATCTTCCGATGTGTCCATCGTCAGCTGTACCTTCACCCGCGTGCCTTCCCCGCGCCGGCTGTGAATCTCAATTTCCCCGCCCATCAGGTCAATCAACTTCTTCACAATCGGCAGCCCGAGCCCGGTGCCGCTCGACGCCTCCGCTTCCTTTCTCAGCGGATTATCCGTTTCCTGCGCGAATTCCTCAAAGATATGCTTCTGGAATTCCTCACTCATGCCGATGCCGTTGTCTTCAACCTCAAAATCGAACACCATCCGGTTATCATCTTTCATATGGAAATGCGTCCGGAAAACCACGCGTCCGCCACGCGGCGTATATTTTACGGCGTTGGACAAAATGTTCAGCGTCACCTGATTGATGCGCACCTTGTCCAGATACGCGTATTCAAACGGCGGATTCTCCACCTCCACCACACATTCCTGCCCCTTCTCCTCGCACATCGGCTCCACGATATTCCGGATCTCGGACAGATATTCATGAAACGCGTACGGTTCCGGATGCAGTTCAATCTTTCCGCTGTCAATCTTCGCGATGTCCAGCACGTCATTGATCAGACTCAACAGGAATCTCCCGGACGTCCCGATCTTTTCCAGATCGACCGCCAGCCTCTCCGGATCCTTCTGGTCTTTTTTCGCGAAATCCGTCAGATTCAGAATCGCCCCGATCGGCGTCCGAATATCATGGCTGATTCTCGATAAAAACTCTGACTTTGCCGCGTTCGCCCGCTGCGCGTCCTCAAGGGCCTTTTCCAGTTCCGCCTGTCTCCGGGTTTCCAGTTCCACGCTCTTGGTGATATCCGTCCCGACAAACAGCATCTGCCCTTTATCTCTGTCCAGCCATGTGCCGCGGTACTGCCGATATCTGGTTTTTCCTTCCCCGTTAATATATTTCGCCGAAAGAATGATTTCGCCCTCCGCGTCGAGCACGTTTGCGACCCGTTTCCGATCGTAAGTCCGCATGAAGGATTCCCTTTCCTCCACGGTATCCAGATAGGAGTTTGCCATCAGGTCGGCCATTTTTACGCAGGAAATCGTGTTTTCCTTCACCGGCGCGTCATCCCCGCCGCCAAACCAGTGCCCGGCCACCAGCGTCATGGTGTCCGTCTTAATGTCCACCGTGGCAATAAAGTCATTTCCTTCCATCGCCACTTTGCGCAGCAGTTCATTATCCGTGATCAGCTTTTCATTCAGCGCTTCCCGCAGCCGGCTTTCCTGCTCCTTGGCTCTCAGCAATTCCTCTTCCTGTTCCTTGATGGAGGTAATATTGCTGTACAGAACATAATAATACCTGATTCCGCCGGAAAAGAACGGAGAATAGCTGAACCGCGCCCACACAAAGTCCCCGTCCGGTTTGACCAGTCTCAGGCTCATCGTCCCGTGGTCCGGATGCTTCTGATAATATTTCAGAAACTCCGGCCGGTCCTCCGGAAACAATGTATTCACGGCGTCGCTGTATGCCTCACGGACCTCCTCCAGCGTGGCCCCGACCATATTGCATAATTCATCGGAGCAGGTCACAAAAGGCATATAATCGTCGTTTCCATCACCCCGGTACACCGCCACCGGCGCCGGGAACGCGGCAATCTTCCGCAGAAAATCCTGATCATCCAAATTCCCCGGCGCGCTGTCCAGCACAAGGCTGTCCACCTTCGTGTAATGCACCGCAATGATCCCCTCATCCTTTTCCGTCGAATCGATGCGGTACCACGCGTATCCGTTGGTTTCCTCGTTATGAATCCGGAATGTCCCGGACTGATCCCCGCCGTTTTCAAGCATCACCTGAATCTGCATTTTCCGTCTGGCCCGGTCCTCCGGATGCGTGCGCTCCGCCAGCCCGGAAATATCGCTCCAAAGCAGTTTCTCCCGGCTTCCCCCGATCAGGCGCAGATACTTGTCATTCGCCGCGATCATCACGGCATGCTCGGAATCCTCCCGCCGGAACATGCAAATCCCGACCGGCGCAAACTCAATCGACCTCCGGAGAAGAATAATCCGCTCTTTTTCCGATTCAGGCAAATTCATTTTTTCAAGATCCGCGTTCACCTTTTCACCCCTTCCGGAAACATCACGGTCCGCTCACTGTCCATCCGTCTTGGCGCTTCGAAAACCCTTATATGCTATAGGTTTGGCGCCGGTTTACATCACTGTTCCCGGTACCCCCCCCGGCTAATTCCGCAATGGTCTTCTTCAACAGTTCCATATCCAGCGGCTTGGCCACATGCGCGTTCATCCCGGCGTTCAGCGCCCGCTGCACGTCCTCCACAAACGCGTTCGCCGTCATTGCGATGATGGGAATGTTCTCCGCCTCCGCGCGCTTCTCTTCGCTCAGGCTTTCATCCTTTGCCATCGCCCGAATCACCCGCGCGGCTTCGTTCCCGTCCATCTCCGGCATCTGGATGTCCATCAGAATCAGGTCATATTTCCCGGGTTCTGCCGCCCTGAAGGCCTCGCTCACCAGGCGGCCGTTCCCGTTCACGTCCACCTCGGCGCCATTCAGTTTCAGCACCTCCGTCAGAATTTCCGCGTTCAGCTCATTGTCCTCCGCGGCCAGGAACTTCATCCCGGTGATATCCGCCGCTTCGACCTCGTTCCGGTTTCCGCCTTCCGCGTCCTCCCGCTCGCCTTCCTCGTCTTCCTTCAACGGCAGATACACCGTGAATACGCTCCCCCGGCCGACTTCGCTCTGCACTTCAATCGTGCCGCCCATCATCCGGACCAGGTTCTTCGTAATCGCCATGCCCAGACCCGTGCCCTGAATATTCTCGGACGCGCCGGCCCGCTCACGGCTGAACGGCTCAAACACATGTTGCAGATATTCCTCGCTCATGCCGCGCCCGTTGTCCGCAATCCGGAATCGAATCACGTCATACTGGTCCGACCGCTCGCCGTATTCGTCAGCGGTCATGCTGATTTCTCCGCCCTCCTGCGTATATTTGGTCGCGTTGGACAGAATATTGATCAGAATCTGGCGCATCCGCTGGCTGTCAGCAATAAACCGGTCGCGTTTCACGCCGCTCGTGTCCATGGTAAACTTTTGATTTTTCTCTTCCATCTGCGGCCGGATAATACCTTCAATCGTCCGCATGCTCTCGCTCAGACGGATCGGCTGATTATTCAGCTGGGCCTTCCCGCTTTCAATCTTGCTCATGTCCAGCACGTCGTTGATCAGCCCCAGCAGATGATCGCCGGAAGCGAGAATCTTCCCGGCCTCGTCGCGCACGCGCTCCGGATCCTCCGCATTCTGAATCATCAGATTCGAGAACCCGATAATCGCGTTCAGCGGTGTCCGGATATCGTGGCTCATCCGGCTCAGGAAATCGGACTTCGCCATGTTCGCGGCCTCCGCGGCGTCCAATGCGCCCTGCAGAATCCGCGCGTTTTCTTCCTCGCGCGCCACGGCGTCCGTCACATCCCGGATAATAAAGCTCAGATAGTCGTTCATCCCGTCCAGATACCGGTAATTCACCTGCATCCGGCGCCCGTCAAGCGTAAACTGATAGCTGTACACGGGCTTTGTCTTCAGCTCACCCACAATATAATCCACGTCGGTATGTTTCGCGAAATCCTCTTTCTGCTCTTCCGTGGCAATCCGGTCCAGCATATTGCCCATTCCGCCTTCCACGGTCATGCCCTGCGAAATGCCCGCCGCCGGTGCCTCCAGATAATAATGATCCACACGGTGCGTCTCAACGTCCACCGTGCCGTAGGCATAGAATTCCTTCTCGGACAGCTGTGCGGTCAGTTCTTCCTCACGCACCTGCAAGTCCACATCCACCGTGTACGCGATCATTTCCACGTCAGACGTCTGCGGGTTGCGCATCAGCTGGAAGAAAGTCTGCACCCACAAATACTTCCGCCCGTCCGTCTTCCGGCGGTAAATCATGGAGAATTTGCTTTCCCCGGCCTCAAAGCGCTCAATCAGGCGCTCCCGCGTGCAGTCCGTCTGGAAATATTCCCGCTTGTCCCGGTCAATCACAATCGCGCCGACCTTTTCGAGCAGTTCATCCGCGGTCTGTGCATCAAGAATATGCTGGGTAAACTCGGTCGCCCCGTGGCAGTCGCTGCACAAATTCTGCGTCAGGTTCAGGTGATACGCGCACCGGGAGTTCGGATTGGTAATCAGCAGTTCCTGCATAATCCGGTCAAACTCCGCCTGCCGCTCCATCTGCCTCGTCGCGTCGGTGTAAATGGAATAAACCCGGTATGTCCCGTCCTTCTGCTTCACCGTCCGGCTCAGACAGCTGAAATACTGCCCCGTCGGCTCCTTCGGCGTTTTCAGGCGGAACACGCTCTCCGCCACTTTGCCGTCCCCTTCGCACAGGCTCATAAAATACCCGAACACGACCGGCAAATCTTCCTTCGGAATTGCCTCCAGCAGACCCTGCTCGGTCCGCCCGTCGTTCAGATCGCCGGATTCTTTCCGCCCGAGTACTTCATCCTCCGTCATGCCCAGCATCTGGCAAAAATATTTGTTCACCCATGTGAACCGGCCCTCGTGCCCCTTAAAGTATCCGGACACAATGCCGGCCGTCACGGAATCCAGCATGGACCCCAGCCGTTCATTCTTATTCCGTTCTTCCTCCGCGCGCCTGCGTTCCTTTTCCAACCGCTCAATATGCTTCTGTTCTTTCCGGTAATTGCTCGTCAGATCCCTTTGCGTCGCGACAATATCCTCTTTCAGATCATCCAGATAGAAATAGCTGATTTCTTTATGCCGGATTTCTTTTCCTTCCGGAATGTCATAAATATATGTGTATTCCCCGTTTTCGTTGACCATCTGCTGAATGGTCTCCAGCGACAAATCATTCGCAAACTGATTTCGCGTTTCCTCGTCTTCAATCCGGTCCAGATGATTCTTCAGAATTTTATGATATTCAATAATATCCCATTCTTTTGCGCCGATCGAGTGCACAATATTCCGGTAGGCTTCATTGGCGCTGATCATCGTCGCGCTTTCATTCTCTGCATTCAGCAGCAGCACGCAGTCGCTGTTCCGCTCAAAGGTCAGCTTCGTCACACGCTCCATGACCTTCTGCCGGTGAATATCCCGGACATAAAAGAACGCCATCAACTCATTCGTCTCCGGGTTTTCGCGGAACACGGTGCGTGTCGCGACCCACCGGACGCCGTTCCCCACCTTCCGGCGGTATTCAATGGTAAAATCAAGATGCCCCGCGGCGTGCTCTTCCAGGAGGCCGAAATGATTCAGCCTGCGAATATATTCCTTCCGCTTCTCCGCGTCCAGAATGGTCTGCGCCGCGCTGAGCAGCAGCGATTTGGTTTCCTCTTTCTGATCTTTAATCCGCGGTTCCACCGCCAGCGCCTCGTCCAGTATCCACTTTTCATACGTATCCGCGTAGGCCACGCCGCTGTTTTCCCGGCTGCCGGCACTGTCCCGTGTGTCCTTGGTCACATTGACATACACCGTTCCGAGAATATCCTTGCGCAGCGTTTCCGCCGCGGCGATTTCCTTTTCCAGCCGCGTCCTCGCGGTCTCATAATCGCCCACGTCAAAGAAAACGATATACACCCGGACCATCCCGTCTCCGATATTTTCCCCTGTGGCCCGCGCCCCGAACCAGCGGTACGACCCGTCCTTCACGCGCAGACGGAGCTTGATTTCCCTTTCCTTCTCCCCCTGAAACATCTTCACGCCCATCCACTGTAGCGCCTTCCGGTCACAGGGGTGGACCGTCTCAGTCCAGTGCCGGACGTCATCCACCCGCCCGATCCCGGTCACTTCGTAAAAACGCGAGTTCATCCGGGCACTTTGAATCCCGTTCTCCGCGCAGTCAAACACACCCATGGCAATCGGGGATTTCTCCCAGTATGCCAGAATCATATCCTGATCTTTGTTCGGTCCGGCACTCATGTGTCATTCCTCCGTCATTGCTTTTCAGCTTTGCATATTCCCGCTACTCTAATTAAATCACACTTTGCCCGCTCAATCAAGGAAAAATTAAAAAGGGCCTGCCGCCCGGCAGGCTCCGAAGTGAATCCGTTTACTTCAAATCCGTCCGAATAATGTAAACCGTCTGTCCGCTCATACCGTCCGCGATCAAATCGTATCCCTTCGCGTTTTCAACCGCGTCCTCGGTATTTTCGATCAGGTCGGTCCATTCCTTCACGTCGCCGTCCAGCCATTCCAACGCTTCCCCGGCCTTTTCTTTGATTTCCGTCTCCAGCGTATCGCTCAGCGTCTGCGTTCCCTCATCATGAAGCTTCTTTGCGCCGTCACTCAAATCACCCAGTCCGCTGGCCAATGTCACTGCGCCTTCTGCCGCCTGCGTAACACCTGCGGTATAGTCGCTCACTCCGGTCACAAAAGTATTCACCTGATCCAGCTGATCCTTGAGCGCCTTCAATGCTTCCGACGCGGTCGTTACCCGGGCTACCGCCTCAGTCACGGTCTCATTCTCTTCCATGGCCGCGTCCGTGTTTTCGCTGACCAGCTGTTCAATCTGTTCGTCCGTCGCCGCGGTAATCTGTGCCTGCACGCTTTCGTCCGCCACCTGCGCGGTCACGGCCGCCTCAATCTGCTGTGCCTGCTCCGCGGTCACCTGTCCGGCGCTCACGGCCGCCACATACTGCTCAGCCGTCAGGTCCAGTCCTGCGCCCTGCAGCACTGCTTCCAGCACCTGAGCCTTCACGGCTTCTGTCACCGCCGCCTCAACCTCGCTCCGTCTCGCTTCGACCTGGGGCCGCACAACTCCCTCCACCTGCGGTCTCAGGCTTGCCTTAACCGTCTCAGGATCCGTCGCGGCGATCAGAGCATCCATCGTCTCCGAATAATTTTCCGCCGTCAGTGTCGGCACTTCAATCCCCAGCGCTTCCAGCCCGGCGGAAGCAAGCTGTTCGTTCGCCGTGGACAAAATCGCGTCAAAAATCGCGCTCGCGCCCTGATTCAACGCGTCATTATTCGCCGTAATCTGACTCAAGCCGCTGCTCAGGCTGTCCGCTCCGTCCTTCGCTGACGCCGCACCGTCCGCCAGACTCTGCGCGACATCATTCAAATCGCCGATCCCGGTCTTGATTTCAGTCAGCTTTGTGACAATTTCACCCGCTTCGCCTTCCATCTCCGGCGCTTCCGTTCCGTCGCGCAGAGCGGTCAGCAGCGTACGGATATCATCCAGCTGAAATTCATCTTCAATGTCCAGCTTTTCTTTTACCAAATCCATCGCCGCGCTCATCGGCTCGGAAGTTACGAAAGTCATCATCCAGTCCAAATCCGCGTTCTCCGCTTCGAATTCCGCGCGAATCACGGTCGGCATTTCAACCTTTTCATCCACACCGGCCACAGCGAATCCGACCAGAACCTGACTGCCGCTTTCCGTAATCACCTTCCCGTTTTCCACGCTCACATCGCTGATCCCGTCGCCCAGCGGCAGCGCGACCACCGCGACACACGGCGTCTCTCCATCGGTATCAAAGGAAACCTCAATTTCCGCGTGACCGCTCTTCCGGCTCAGTTCCTCCGCGGTCACTTCCGCGCCGTCCAGCATGATTTTCACCACCGGCACCGCCGCAATCTTTTCCTCCGATGTTCCCTGATAAGTAATATCATTCCCGTTTGCCTGCCAGATGAGCGTTTCCCCGTCCAGCGTAAAGGTTTCATGCCCGGACACATTCTCAATATCCGTCAGTTTCGTCGCGTCCGTAATTTCTTCCAGTTTGTCCGCGTTTTCCAGCCGGATATTGTCCGTCAGACTTTCAATGTTTCCGTCCGCGCCGGCCACCACATACACACGCTCATGTTTGATCGTTTCCGCGCCCGCCGCGCTGCATGTCAGCGCAAATGTCAGCGCCATCACCATGGAAATCAACCGCTTATTCATTTTATTTTTCCTCCTTGGTTTTCGTAATCTTCCGCAAATCCAGCGTTGTCCTGATCAAAACCGGGTCCAGCAGCATCAGCACCGCCGGCAGCAGGAACAATACCACAACCACCGAGCACAGCGCGCCGCGGGAAATCAGCAGACACATGGACGAAATAATATCCACGCTGGCATACAATCCGACACCGAACGTCGCGGCAAAGAACCCGAAGCCGCTCACCAGAATCGACTGGGCCGAGGACGCGACCGCGTTTTCCACCGCTTCCGTCCGATCCAGTCCTCCGAGCCGGTTCTGCTTGTATCTCGTGGTCATCAGAATCGCGTAGTCCACCGTCGCGCCCAGTTGAATGGTAGATACCAGAATCGGCCCGACAAACGGCAGAATCTTGCCCGTATAATACGGAATGCACAGGTTCACCGCAATCGCCAGCTCAATCACGCCCACCAGCACCACCGGCAGTGTCAGGCTCTTTTCCACAAACAGGATGATCACGAAGATCGCCAGAATAGAAATCAGGCTGACCACCGTAAAGTCGCGGTCCGTGCAGGCAATCAGATCCTTCGTGCAGGGCGCTTCGCCGATCAGCATCCCGCCCTCGTCATACTTCTTCAGAATTTTATTCAGCTCGTCAATCTGTGCGTTCACCTCATCAGAGGACACAATGTATTCCGAGTTGATCAGCATCAACTGATACCCGCCGTTTTTCACTTTGCTGACCACTTCATCCGGCAAAATGCTTTCCGGAATCCCGGCGCCCAGCAGACTGTCCAGCCCAAGCACGCTCTGTACGCCGTCCACCCCGCGCATTTCCTCACTCATCTCGCGGACATCCTTCTGGGACACATCCGCGTCCACCAGCAGCAAATGAGTTGTGGACACATCAAAATTCTCTTTCAGCTTTTCGCTTGCGATCACACTCTCAAGTTCTTCCGGCATCACGGAACTCATGTCATAATACACTTCCGCATGATGGTATCCGTAGAACGCCGGGAACACAAGCAGCAGAAGAATCACGCACAGCAGCTTATAATGCTTTGTCACAAACCGTCCGATGCCATCCAAATCCGGAAGCAGCGGCTTATGGGATGTCTTCTCAATCGCGCCATCCAGCAGGCGGATCACGCAGGGCAAAAGCGTCACCGTGCCCAGCACGCCGAGAATCACACCCTTGCTCATCACAATGCCCAGATCCTTGCCCAGCGTAAAGCTCATGAAACAAATCGCGACAAACCCGGCCACCGTGGTCAGGCTGCTTCCGACAATGGAGGAAAGCGTCAGCTGCATCGCCTCGGCCATCGCCTCATCCCGGTCCTCGATTTTTTCCTTCTGTTCCTTATAGCTGTGCCACAGGAAGATGGAGTAATCCAGCGTCACAGCCAGCTGCAGCACCGCGGCGACCGCCTTGGTAATGTAGCTGATCTCGCCGAGGAAATAATTGCTGCCCATGTTCCACAGGATGCTGACCCCGATGCAAAGCAGGAAAATCAGCGGCAGCAGGAAGGAATCCATCGTAATCACCAGCACCAGGCAGCACAGCGCCACCGCGATGCCGACATACACGGCTTCCTGTTCCTCAACCATCATCTTGGTGTCCGTCACAATCGCGGACATCCCGGCGATGAAGCACTTTTCTCCGGCCGCCTTGCGAATGTTCTCAATCGCTTCCATCGTGTTTTCGGAGGAAGATGTATCATCGAAGAAAATCGCAACCAAACGGCACTCGCCGTTTTCAAACAGGCTCCGCCATTCGTCCGGCAAAATCTCGCTCGGCAGGCTTCCCTTCGTCAGCGAAGCCCATCCGATCACGCTTTCCACATGGTCAATTTCAGAAATTGCCTCTTCCAGATCCGCCTGTTCGACCTCGCTCAGCCCGTCCGTCACCATCAGGGAGAACGCGCCCTTGCCGAATTCCTCCAGCAGGATATCCTGCCCCTGCACGGTCTCCAGATCCGACGGCAGGTAGTACAGCAAATCATACTTGGTCTTCGTGGCCGACATCCCCATCACCGAGGGAATCATCAGCAGCAGGCAGAGGATGATCACCGCCACCCGGTGCTTCACCAGCCATTGACTGAATCGTTTCAAGTTGAACCCTCCTTAATGAACGTGTGTTGACTTTCTCAACGCAATGTAGTATATTTATATTGTCGTTCAATTTCAATAATCAGTTTAGTAACAGAACGACTGTTAAAAGACATTTTTGAAAACTTTTGACGTTACTCAACACTAACATTGATAATTGTCGAAAAGAGGTCATTTCCATGAGTGAAACCAAACCTGCCCGCCACGCGGAAGACCGCCGCGTCCGGCGCACAAAGAAAATGCTGCTGCAGGCACTGACCACCCTTCTGCGGGAAAAGCCCGTCAAGGATATCACCGTCCGCGAACTGGCAGACCTGGCAGATGTCAACCGCGGCACCTTTTACCTGTATTACCGTGATGTCTACGACATGTTGGATCAGGTGGAAAGCGAGCTCTTTAATCAGTTTGAAACTCTGCTCACCGCGCATCATCATGAAATGATCACCGGCACGAAGAATTTTCTGCTCGATCTGTTCACTTTTATCGAAGAAAACAAAGAGCTTTGCGGAGCTCTTCTGAACATTAACGGGGATATCAGCTTCGTCCTCCACCTGAACGAAGTTCTTCGAAAGGAATGCATGGAAGAATGGAAAGCCGTCCGCGGCGACATTATCGAAACCGGTTTCGATTACCATTACACCTTCGTGGTATTCGGCTGCATCGGTCTGGTACACACTTGGGTCAATAACGGCTGTCAGGAACCCGCCGAAGATATGGCGGACCTGGCCGACCGGCTCATCCAGCACGGTTCCATCCCCGGCTGATTTTTCCCAAAAACGATTTACGGCGGAGCGCTTCATGGCTCCGCCGCTTTTTTTCAGTAAGTATACGCCCGGTCGCAAATCGCCATCGTCGATTCCCGATGAGATACAAGAATGATACTCTTTTTCTTTTTCTGCTTTTCCAGCGCCCGCAGAATAATGCCCTCGTTGATACTGTCCACGTTGCTGGTCGGTTCGTCGAGCAAAATCAGCTCGCTCCCGCTCAGAAACGCTCTGGCCAGCCCGATCCGCTGTTTTTCCCCGGCGGACAGCCGCTCGCCGAGCTCCCCGACTTCCGTGTCGTATCCGTTTTCCAACCCCTGAATAAATTCATGAATGCTCGCCATCCGGCAGGCTTCCTCGATCTCCTCCTGTGTCGCGTCGGGTTTGGCGATGAGCAGATTATCCCGGATACTGACATTGAA
>Ga0065709_1029673_pt1 | contig 14309 bp, 12 predicted proteins | sample Hoacrofraction14_2_FD_59096 | JGI IMG/M metagenome (GOLD analysis project Ga0065709, IMG submission 59096) | Hoatzin crop microbial communities from Cojedes, Venezuela, sample from fiber fraction 14 v1 | ecosystem: Host-associated > Birds > Digestive system > Esophagus > Crop | place: Venezuela...
GACATACTTTGCGTCATTCCGGCATCGACCGGTTTCTGATGGAATACCCGATTGGTGTATTGGAATCCCGGTCAGAATGGAACAGGGGATGAGCATCCGGATTTGCCGCAACCGCGGCATCAAAAGTATCGAACACAAGCGGGTTGTCATTCCGGTCCCGGATCACGAATGCTGCAATCCGGCGGTCATAGAGGTCCAAAATTGCACTGAGATGGATTTTGTGCTTCTGTGTGCCTTCATACCATTTGAATTCGGTCACATCGGTAAGCCATTTTTCATTCGGCTTACTGGCATGAAAATCGCCTTCAAGAATGACGGGAAACTCCATTTCAACAGAATCCGGATACACAACATCTCCATAGCCAATATCAATCCCCACAGGAATACTGGTCCTGTCCAAATATCCCACGACTGAAATACGAAGGCCGTGGTATTCTTTGAATTCCGTTATATTGTGTATTTCCAGCGAGTTAAGATCAAAAATGATTGCATCGTCTGTTTCAAGGGCCAAAATCTCCCTGAAAATATTCTCCATTTCTACCTTGCTGTTGGAAATGCTGCGGGCAAGAAAAATCAATATCAGATGTCGAACGGGCATAATTTTGTTCAAATACTGCATACAGAAACATACCACCCTTCAAAACAAAATGATTCGCATACCGCGGCATAAAAATCCTGTAAATCATTCTCTCATTCCCATAGTATATGAGGACTTGCTGAAAAGAACGACGGGATACTTTGGCATAATTTTTAAGTCTTGCCTTGACCGATTCAGCACTTGTCACAGAAGCACCTCCATATATGTTCTCAGTGTCTTTTCACAGCGAAGTTTTTTGAATACTCATAAAGCCGGTCAATATGCCGGTCTTGCCGGGCAAGATAATTCTTCAGAATTTCTGCCGTTTCTTCAATTCCAACCTTATTGCGATAACAGACAATATCGACAACTGTTTTTTCAATATCAAAAATATGAAAAACATTGCCTTCTTCAATGATTTCACACACGCCAATGTCCATGCGAACCGGATTAAAATAATGAATACTGAGTTCCGGCCATTCAGGCAGAGTGCTCACCTTTTTCTTCCTCTCAATCGCCACGTCCACCTGTTTTGGTATATACGTTGTCAGATCATAATACCGGGCAGCACTCAGCAGGCACACGACCCCCTCCGGCGCAAAAGCCTCCGCTGTGTAGAAGTCGTTTTCTTCGCCGCGGTATTTCAAATTCTCATAAGTTGTGCGATTGACACGTTTCATAACACCTTGATCCACAAGTTTCCTCATCTTGTAATAAGAATATCCAAGGTTTTTAAGCTCGTCTGTCGTGATGAATTTTCTGTTTTCAGGGATAGCCGTCATGTTGAATCACCTCCTGCAACAATTGTTTATCCTTCGTCTATATGACACCTTTAGCAGGAATGGATTTCAGCTATTTTCGGCAGTTAGTTTTATATGCCGTATTTCATTTAAATTAACTTGTTTTAAATACTTTATATAAAACCCATGTGCCAAAAAACACGTTGTCTGCGGTGAAGAATTTTTTGCTTGGATTGACTTCTGCCATACCCTTCATCTCATCATCATACAGCCCTCCTACATGAATTCATCTATCTTCGGCAGTTATTTTATCCGCCGGATATTATTCAACGGAATCACCCCGGGGCGCAATCATCAAAAAAAAGAGAGCCGAAGCCCTCTTGTGTGTTATTTCGTATTCATGCAGGCATCGAGGGCCGCAAAGAAACCCTTGATGTCTTCGCCGGTGGTCGCCCAGCTGGTCGCCAGACGCATGACAGTATGACTTTCATCCGCCTCTTCCCAAAAGCCCATGGACACCTTTTCGGACAAGGCTTTGACAGTGTCGTTGTCAAACACCGGGAACACCTGGTTCGTCGGGGAGTTGACCTGAAGCGTAATGCCGCGCTGCACAAGGCCATTCCTGAGCGCTTTGACATGCGTTAAGGCATGGGTGGCGGCTTTCATATACAGGTCATCCGTAAACAGGGTGTCGAACTGAACGCCCATCAGCCATCCCTTCGCCATCAGGCCGCCCATTTGTTTGACCATTGTAAAGAAGCCTTGCGGTGCGCCCTTCGGGAACACCAGCGCTTCGCCGAGATATGCCCCGCACTTTGTGCCGCCGATATAAAACGCATCGCACAAACGGGCGAGATCTTTCAGCGTCACATCACTTTCCTCACAGGCCAGAGCGTACGCCAGACGGGCCCCGTCCACATACAGTGGTAAATCATGTTCAGCGCAAATCGCACTGAGCGCTTCCAGCTCTGCTTTGGCGTACAGCGTGCCGTACTCGGTCGGGTGGGAGATGTACACCATGCCCGGGTGGACCATGTGGTCATGGTTCCCGTCGTTCTTGAAGTTTTCGAGCCAGGCGTTGAGGTTGTCTGCCGTCATTTTCCCGTTCACATGAGAAACAGGGAGCACTTTGTGTCCCGTGGCTTCAATGGCCCCGGCTTCGTGCACACTCACATGCCCGGTGTCACAACTCAACACCCCTTCGTAGAGTCTTAACAGGGAGCGGATGACAATCATATTGGTTTGCGTGCCACCGCTCAGGAAGAACACCTCGGCCTCCGGCGCATCACACGCACTGCGGATTTTCGCCTTCGCACTTTCGCACACCTCGTCGAGCCCGTAGCCCGGATAAGCGTTGGCATTCACTTTTGTAAGAGCGTCGAGAATTTCCGGACACGCCCCGTGGTTGTAGTCACTTTCGAGATGAATCATGATACTTTCTCCATTACATTTAAAATCTTTTCGACACACTCTTCGTATGTGCCATCGTTGATAATATGCACATCACAGGCCGCAAGGTATTTGTCTTTGCGGGCTTTGGCCAAAGCGTAGAGCTTCTCCGGTCCGTCCTTTAAGAGCGGCCTTGCACTCGTGTCGACATCGTTGACGATGTCTTCCAGCGGGCGGTCGAGGAAGAAAATAATCCCATTCTGACGTAAAAGATCAATATTCTCATCGCGCAGGATGACACCCCCGCCGGTAGAAATAATCTGGTCGGTTTCTTTGGCGATGTCACGCACTGCCTCGGTTTCGCAGTCCCGGAAGTAATCCTCACTCACCGCAAACATTTCATGGATTGTTTGGTGGAACTTTTCCATCACATAGTCATCCATCTCCACGACCGGACGTCCAAGCCGGTCACCGAGATGACGGGACACCGTGGATTTCCCGCTGCCCATGATGCCGATCAGGACGATGTTTTTCATCCGGCATGCCTCTCATAGTTACCCAGAAGACGGAATGTGTACGTGCACGCGCGGAGCTCTTCAACGCAGGACTGGACGTTGTAGTCCTGCAGGTTCCCGTCAAGATCGAGGTAGAAATAGTATTCCCACGGATTGCCCGGGAGCGGGCGGGATTCGATACGGGCCATATTGATGCGGTGGGCCTGCACAATCTGCATGACTTCATACAGCGCCCCGACTTCATGACGCAGTGTAAACACCATCGACAGACGGCTCGAGTCGTCACTGATTTCGATGTCTTTCCCGATGATAATGAACCGGGTGTGGTTTTCCCCGATGTCCTGAACAGCCTCGGCCACAACCTCAAGGTTGTAAAGCCCGGCGGCTTCTCTGGAGGCGATGGCGCCGAGGGTCGGGTCCATCATCACGGCCACGAGTTTGGCGGCCATGGCGGTGTTCGGGTAGGTTTCTTGTTTCATGTGATACTTGTCGAGGAACCCTTCGCACTGCAGTAAGCCCTGCGGGTGGGAGTAAACGGTCTGGATTGTATCCAGCGTCGCCCCTTTCACCCCGAGCAGGCACTGCTCGACATTCACCGACTGTTCACCGATGATGCGGAAACCGTACTTCGTGATCAGGTCGTAGTTGTCGTTGATGGCCCCGGTGGAGGAGTTTTCCAGCGGGAGCACGCCGTAGTTGATTTCCCCTTGTTTGAGGGCGATGAACACGTCCTCAAAGTGCGGATAGTTCACATCGACCACCCGGCCGAAGAAACTGTTCAGAGCCGCATAGGAAAATGAGCCCGGCACGCCCTGATACCCCACGATGACCCCGTCTTTTTTCGGCGCCTTGAAGTGCATCGGCTTGCCTTCGATGAAGGAGGCCTGATAGCGCTTGGACAGGTTCATGTTGGAGATAATGAAGTTGCGGGCATAAAACTCCAGCGACTTGTCTTCCAGCTTGGCCAGGTTTTTATTGATGACTTCGGATTCCCGGTCTTTCTGGAAGATGTCCATGTGATGGGCTTTCTTGTATTCCACCACGTCTTTGGAGGCTTTCATGCGCTCCTCAAACAAACGGATCATTTCCGTGTCGATCCGGTCGATGTCTTGTCTTGCGTCTTTGATGTCTCTCATACGTTCACCTCATCCAGCACGCACAAGGCCGCCATGGCTTCCACCACAACCGCCGCCCGCATCACGATGCACGGGTCGTGCCGTCCTTTGATTTCCAGTACTGCGTCTTCCTGCGTTTCCACATTCACGGTGTTTTGCGCCTTCCCAATGCTTGGGGTTGGCTTGATGCCCACCCGGAATAACAGGGGCATGCCGGTGGTGATTCCGCCAAGCAGGCCACCGTTATGATTGGTCGTGGTCACGATCTGTCCTCTGTCATACGCGTAAGCATCATTCGTCTCACTGCCCTTGCCGAGCGTGATATCATCGAGATCCCCAAAGCTCAGGGACTTCACGGCCGGAATGGAAAACATCAGGGACGAGAGATGCGACTCGACGCTGTCGAAAAACGGTGAGCCGATGCCGGCATCGAGGCCGGTCACCACGCACTCTATCTTACCGCCCACCGAGTCCATCTCACTGCGCGCCTGTGCAATCACGTCTTTCATCGCCTCATACGCCTCATCATTGATGACCGGATATTCCTTCGCGGCCAAGGCTTCAAGGAAGTCTTTGTCCGGATGTAAAGGCATCGCGTCATCGCGCACATCTTTGACCGAGAGCACATGGGAGCCGATATAAATGCCCTTGTCTTTCAGAATTTGTTTGGCAATCGCCCCGGCGAACACAATCGGCGCGGTCAGGCGTCCCGAGAAATGTCCGCCCCCGCGGACATCGTTATACCCGTGGTATTTCACATACGCCGGATAATCACTGTGCCCCGGCCGCATGAGTTTTTTGAGATTGTCATAATCCCCGGAATGCTGGGAGGTGTTGGCAATCACTGCGCACAGCGGCGCCCCTGTCGTCACCCCGTCCAACACGCCCGAGAGAATCTCGAACTGATCGGCTTCTTTCCGTGATGTGGACATCGCATTTTTCCCCGGCGCCCGGCGGGCCGCCTCGGCCCGGATAAAGTCTTCATCCAGCTTCACCCCGGCGGGTAAGTTTCCGATGACGATGCCCAGCGCTTTTCCGTGGGACTCCCCGAAAATCGAGAGTTCGATGTTTTTTCCCCAGTTGGCACTCATGCGCACTCACCTCCAAGTTTCTCATAGTCGTCGAAGAAATGCGGCCAGCTCTTGCGGACACATTCCTGATTGTCGATATGAATCGGTCCGGCGGACCTTGCGGCCATAACCGCCGCCATCATCGCCATGCGATGATCGTTATACGATAAGACGTCACAGCCTTCATACACCGCAACCCCGGTGATGACGATTTGATCTTCGCCTTCCACGGCCAGGCCATGGGCCCGGTTGATGGTGTCGCAAATCGCATGGAGCCTGTCGCATTCTTTCAAACGCAAACGTCCGGCGTTTTTGATCACCGTGGTGCCCTGTGCCACCCCGGCCAGGGCCGCCACCGGCGGCATCAGGTCCGGACACTGCCCGGCGTCAATCACCGCGCCATGCAGGTTTCCGGCTGCGACTTTAAGGCCTGTGTCTGTCACTTCCACAAAAGCGCCCATATCCCGGAGAATGTCCAGTATCACCCGGTCGCCCTGACGGGAGTTCAGGTTCAGATTGGTCACGGTGACATCCATGCCCATTGCGCCAAGCACAAGCGGATAAGCGGCCTGAGAGAAATCCCCTTCGACTTTGTAGTCGTGGGCCTGATATGTCTGAAAGCCCGGCACAGCGAATGTCCCGGCGTCAAAGTCAGCGTCAATGCGAATGCCGAAATCCTTCAGCACATCGAGTGTCAGATCCACATAGCCCCGTGAGGCAAGCGGCGTCGTAAGGTTGATCACAGAGTCCCTGTCCAGAAGTGGTAATGCGTAAAGCAAACCTGTGATAAACTGACTGCTCACATCCCCGCGGACGTCATACGTCCCGGCATGAAGAGAGCCGCTCAAAGTGAGGTCCAGCGTCTCCTGAGACTGATTGTCCCAAACGAGTCCCTGGGCTTTGAAGATGTCTTCATACACATCGAGTGGTCGCGAGGCGAGTTTCCCCTGCCCGGTAAAACGGGCACGCATGGGTTGAACCATGGCAACCGGCATCAAAAACCGCAGCGTTGAGCCGGATTCCCGGGCGTTGATCAAAGCTTCGGCAGGAACATCTCTCCGGCCTGTAAGTGTGATGTCGTTCCCGTCAATCGTGTAAGAGGCCCCGAGGGCCACAGCCGCATCGAGCGTGGCTGCGATGTCTTCGCTCATCGACACATCACGGATGACGGATGTGCCGGGGGCAAGGGCCGCCGCCAGGATGGCCCGGTGGGCCAGGGACTTGGAAGTCGGAACCGCAATCTCTCCTCTAAAGATTGCCGGCCGGCATGTGACGGCGCTCATCAGATGACCTCCTTTTCGAGGATCATCTCCCGGCTGTCTTTGAGCAGGTCGTAATCCCCGATGGATTTTAAAATAACATAGGTCAGGTTATTGTGGATGTTTTTCTTGTCGCGGCTGATGGCATCAAGAAGCAGTTCGGACTTCACCCCGGCTGCGAGCGGAAGGCCGTAATGGCTGAGCACATCCTGAATACGGGCGGAGGTGCCCGGCGCAGTCAGACCGCGTTTTTCACTGATGTCGGTGATGGCACGCATCCCGATGGCCACGGCTTCCCCGTGCGAGTAGCGTTCGTAGTGATAATACTGCTCAATCGCATGCCCGATGGTATGGCCGAAGTTCAGGCACAAACGGTCGCCGAAGTCATACAGGTCTTTCTCCACCACATCGCGCTTGATGTCAACACAACGGGTGATGATCTCATCGATATTCTGAAACAGGTCGTCGAAGTTGTCGTAACCGGCGAGCTGGTCAAAGAGGTTTACGTCTTTGATGCAGCCGTACTTGATGACTTCCCCCATCCCGTCGGTAATAAAACGTGGATCGAGGGTTTTAAGTGTGAGCGGGTCGATGAGCACCATGCGCGGGTGCTTGAAGGCGCCGGCCAGGTTTTTGCCTTCGGCGAGGTCAACAGCGACTTTCCCGCCGACCGAGGAGTCGACCTGGGCCAGAAGGGATGTCGGAATCTGGATCAGGTTCACGCCGCGAAGGTAGGTGGCCGCGGCCATTCCGGCCAAATCCCCGATGACCCCGCCGCCAAGGGCGATGATTGTATCGGTTCTTGTCATATGACCTTCGAGAAGAGCGCTGTAAAGCTCCGGGAGAATGTCAAAGCGTTTGGATGTTTCCCCGTGCGGCACGACGATGTCAATGACCGTGTGCGTTTTGGCAAGGGCCTGTTTGAGGGCGTCCCCGTAAATCGGAAAAACATTGTCGTCGGAAACAATGGCAATTTTCCCCGTGCCGGCCGCTTCCGCAATCAGCCCGGGCGTCCTGGCCATCAGCCCCTGTTCAATCAGAATGGGATAGCTGTCTTTGCCTAAATTCACTGTGAGTTTCATGGCGCATCCTCCTTTATTGACAAAAAAACTCCCTCCCCTGTTAAGGGCGAGAGAGTTCGCGTTACCACCTTAATTCATGTCCGCGTCACCGCCGGACACCTTACCAAGTACTGACATACTTTGACTCTGTAACGGGAGTACCCGTCTTTGCCTACGTATCAGCGAAGCCGCTCCAAGATGAATTCAACTCTCCGGTCACGATGCCTTGCACCAGACGGCATCTCTCTCCGCTTTCCGGACAATCTACGTTTCTTTTCCACGCGTTTATGTCGATATGGCCTGATTTTATCTTACTTGACATGTTTTGTCAATGGAGCCGCAGAATTTAAGGCACTGAAAACCGGCGCCCCAAGGTGCCGGTCCTGTGTTATTAGAAATGATAATATTCCAGAAAAGCTTCGTTTTCCTCCCGGTTGAAGAAGTCGCGGAAGAAATACACATCCACCCGTGTGATTCTCGCCAGGCCCTGATGGTAAAACACCACCCGGTCCCTGTCGTCATAAAACATCACATCACAATCACTCAGCTCTGTGAAGAACTTCATCCCGTCAAACAGGTGCAGCACCTTGTCCGCACTGACCTTGGTTTCGGCCGGAAACGGGAGCCGGACGTCGTCACTTAGCGGCCACACCTTGCCTGTGACGGCTTTTTGGCGCAGGATATCGAGAAGCTCTTTGACCGCATCCACGTCATGCAGGTCAATCATTGTCAGATCCAGATGTCTTTTCATACAACGCCTACTTGTACTTATCGTTGGCGTTCGGATCGGCCGTGATCGTTTCGTCGTCTTCCTCGATCTTGAGGATTTCGTTTTTCATGACGGTGCCGATGTACTGCTTGGACAGGGCGACATCGTCCTCGTCCGGTTTCATCACATACAGGCTCTTGGACACATTGGCGAGCACCAGGTCGGCGGTGCGGTAGTCCGAACCGTCCAGACGGTCACTCTGGATGTCCCAGGACGCCATATCATCAAGTTCCATATTGATGAGGGAGCGGATTTCATCCGATGTCATGTTCGTTTCCATGGAATCGGAAACAGCGCTGAAGACGTCGTTGAGCTTCGTGATCGAGCTGGCCGAGGTCAGCTTCTTGACGATGGCTTTGATCATAAGCTGCTGGTTTTTCATACGCACGCGGTCGCCGTTGGCGAAGGAGTGACGCTCACGCACGAAGGCCAGAGCCTGATCGGCGTTAAGGTGGTTCCAGCCTTCCTTGATCGTGTAGAAACGCACGCGGGTTGTGAACTCGCCGTACGGGTTGTAAATATCAATGCCGTCAAGGGCATCGATGATGTTCATAAACGATGTGTAGTTCAGGCGCACGTAGTAGTTGATGTCAATGCCGAGCAGGTTCTCGACCGAGTCAATCGTGCACGTCAGGCCGTTGATGGACGTATGGGTCAGCTTGTCTTTCCCGATAACCGAGCCGTCACTGACGACATCGACGTAATAGTCGCGCGGAATGGACGTCAGAAGGGCCTGCTTGGTGACCGGGTTGAACGTGATGACCATGTTCACGTCGGAAAGCGACATGGCCCCGCGGAACTTGTACGTATCGACCCCGGAGACGTAAATATTGAACGGTTCCTGGGTGACTTCGGCGGCGTCCGCCTCGGCTTCCTTGATGGTCAGGTAGTAGGTCGTGATGATTTTCGTTTCATCATCAAACTTGTCCTTGATGTCTTTGTAGTCCGACCGGCTCGTCTCGTTCATGATCAGCGCCTGATACTTTCCGTCGTACAGGGCATTGATCAGTTCTTCATCCGTGTCATACGTTGTGGCCGTGATGGTCGTGTCGGTGTCGTTGGACACTTTCGTCACGATCTGGTTGAGACGCACAACCTCGGCGGTGTTGTCGGTGTTGATGCAGGCAAAGCTGTAGTCCGCAACGTCTTCAATGGAAGAGGCGGAGTCATCGGCCAGCACAACAACGGAGTAACCGACTTCCTCATCCCCGCCCGACAGCGAGCTGAGAAACGACGAGGCGATGATAACGTTGTAGTTCGCAAACACCAAAGCCAGGCACAGAGCGAACTGCACGAGTTTGGCCACGATATTCTTCTTCGTATGGCGGTACACCCGGCGGCCATCCGGACGCTTGTAGACGGCTTTTTTCTGCAAAGCATACAGCAACACGCCCAGAAGCACCAGCACCACGGCCAGGATAATCATATATTTCGTTGGAATGACCTTGGACAGGAACAACGCCACACACAAAATAACGGAAAGCAGCGCATACACCAACATCAAAAGACGCCGTGAAAAGACGACCTTTAAAATACGGCCCAGAATCAGGCCAAGTTTTCTCCAGAATTGTTTGAAACGTTGAGACTTCATAACATTTATTCCCTTCAAACTCATATGAGTTTATTATACCGATTGCCTGTGATAATACAACATTTGTTTGGCAAAGGTGCCCGGATTTTCCCGATTGCGGTTGCAATTTGGGCGCCGTTTGTGTATGATGATTGTACGCTGAAGAGGCCCTTGTGGTGAAATCGGTAGACACAGCAGACTCAAAATCTGCCGGCTTTAAACCCGTGCCGGTTCGAGTCCGGCCAAGGGCACCATATAAGCGATAAAATCCCCTGCTTCCAGGGGATTTTTCTTTTACTTCTTCGTCACAAAGATATGGGCCAAAGTGCCGACCAGCGCTAAGAGCAGCACCGGCAAAATGGCGACATGCAGGTGGAATTCATACACCGAGCACACATACGCCGCTATGGCGTACACGATGATGAGCCCCATCAGGCCTTTGAGCGACAGGAGCTTTTCCGACAGACGCCCGGTGTTCATGAGCGTCTTGAGCGTGTTCAGTGTGAACAGCCCAAGCACAAGCAGGATCACCCCGTCGATCACCCGCCACCACGCATGGGCCGGCATCGGGATGAAGTGATACACCTGGGTCACATAACCCGCCGTGCCGTAAAGCAGCCCGCCGAGAAGCCCGGCCAGACCGAGTTCCAGCCACACGTTGAGCTCTTTGGACTTGAGATAATGGAACAGGCCGATCAATGTCAGCACCGCCCCGAAGGTCAAATCGCCAAAGAACACACAGGCAATAAACAGACACAGGGCCGCGTAGAGCACCGTCGTATCCTTCACATCACTGCGTGTCACCTTGGAAATACTCTGGAACGGGATCACCCAGTTTGGATTATTCACAAGCACGACCGGGGCTTCCACCCCGCCCTCGTTGTACAAATCTGCCGGCAGCACGCTGACCACCGCGGAGTCAATTTTGGAGAGGTCACTTCTGACCTTGTCCAGATTGCCTTCGGTCACGAACGCATGCACGGAGCACCGGCCGGACATGTCGAGGACATAATCCTTACAGGCTTCCTTCTTTAAGAGGGCCTCGAGGGTGCTGTTCATTTTCGTCAGGGCCACGGCGCTCTCGTCGCAGAGCACTTTGAGTTTCGCATCGGCCGTCATGGCGTATTCGTTCATCAGACGCTCTTCGTTTTTCAGTTCTTTCAGTGCGTCACTGTTCGTGCCGTGCACGATGTCCGGAATCTGGAATTCTTCGAAGTTCAGGGCCTTGAACACATTGTCCACCTCGGCCGCATTGTCTTTCGTCACCGTGTACATCAAGTGCACCGTGTCACCTTTGTCGGAGATGATCCGGTACAGGAACGGTTTGTCCAAATAGTAGGACATATTGTCCAGCGCTTCTTTGCGGATGGAGCCGAACTTCGTCACCACGAACGTGCCGTCCATGGCTTCTTCGAGGTTGATATCGAGTTCGTCCGCGTTTTTCAAAAAGTCAATCACGTCCTGATTTTCATCCCGGTCGTGGATGATGTCTTCGCGGATGTTCTGAAGTTCATCGATTTTTGCGTTGATTTCACCGAGCGTCGCTTCCGCCGCCTCAAGGTCCAGACTCTTGTCCGGATTGAGCGAAGTGTCGAGTGTGAGATGCAGTCTCTCTGCCGTCTCCAGAAGTTTGTCTTTGAGCGCACTCAGGCGGGTATCCTGCGCCGGGATACTTACACCTTTCACGTCATTGTTCATCATATCTGCTTTGATCAGCGTCACGTCATCCGTGCGGGACACGTAGTCCAGCATCTTGTCCAGATCGTCCCGGGCGAATGTCACGTCCAGCAAATGCATTGTTTCAATAGCCATAAAGCCACCCCCTGCCGGCACGCTGTGTCGGTTTCTTTTTCCGGCGTTATTGAACACCCAAAGCGGGCGGGTGTCAAGCGAAAAAACGGGATATTTTTTCAGGTCGGATATTCGAACATTCCCCGTCGGTATTTCTGTATTTGCGTTTTGAAAATCCCCCATTATAATAACCATATGAATACGAATGACCTGACAACACGCCTGCAGGAGATTTTTCAGGACGATTACGATGCCTTTGAGGCCGCCCTGGACCAAGAGCCTGCCCATGCGTTTTATCTCAACCCGGCCAAAGTCAATGACACTGTCCGTCAAACGTTGGCCCATAAACACCTCACGCCCCATCCTTATGTGAAGGATGCTTATGTGTATGACGACAACGGCTGGCGTCCCGGCAAGTCCCCGTACTTTTTGTGCGGGCTGTACTACATCCAGGAGCCGGCAGCGATGATGACGGCGGAAAGCCTGCCCATCGACCCCAGTGACATCGTGCTCGACATGTGCGCCGCCCCGGGCGGAAAGTCGTGCCGCACCGCCTCCCGCCTGTCTGATAACGGACTGTTAATTGCGAACGACATCGACCCTCTGCGCGCGAAGATTCTCTCCGGCAACGTCGAACGCTTCGGCCTGACCAACACCATCGTCACGAACGTCGACCCCGCCAAATTCCCGGAACGCTTCAACGGCTGTTTTGACAAAATCATGCTCGATGCGCCGTGCTCGGGCGAAGGTATGTTGAGGAGTAAGGCATTGGCGGAAGCCACCTGGTCACCGGAGAAGGTGGATCAGTGCGCTGCCATCCAGACCCGCCTGATTGACACAGCCGTGCGCCTGCTCAAACCCGGAGGGCTTTTGATGTATGCGACGTGCACCTACGAAACAAAAGAAAACGAAGACATCATCCGTTATGCCCTCAGTCATCATGACTTAAGCCCGATGCCTTTGGAACATCACGAAGGGATGGATGCCGGCATTGACATGCCGGAAGCCGTCCGCCTGTATCCGCACCGGTTTATCGGTGAGGGGCAGTTTTACTGCCTCCTGCAAAAAAACAGCGGCACAGAGGGCACGCTGAAAACAGCGCAGCCGGTCATTGCCAAAAAAGAGACCCGGCTCGTGCAGGACTTTTACAAGAGCGCGCTCAACGTCAGAATGCCACAGCGCCTTCACGTCAATAAGAACCACGTGTATGCCTGGCCGAACGTCTCCCCCGACACGAAAGGCTTAAAAGTATTACGGAACGGTTTGTATGTGGGCGAGCTGAAGAAAAACCGCTTTGAGCCTTCCTACGCCCTGGCCCTCTCACTGGGGGGAGAAGACGCCGGACTGTCCTATGACTTTGCGGAAGATGATGAGGCTTTGGTGCAGTACATCGCCGGGGAAGCGCTGGAGGCCAGAGGCGGACGCGGCTACGGGCTGATCACGTGTGACGGCCTGCCGCTTTCGTTCTTTAAAGAGTCAAATATGATCAAGAACCTGTTTCCGAAGGGACTGCGCCGGCGCTGATTTCGGTTTTTACCTATATTCAGGGTCGATTTTGCCTAATTTTTTTGCATTTGACATCGTTCTATGGTATATTTACTGTAAGTCGTATTATACGAAGGGGGATGTTTTGTTTGAAAGCCAAACAAGTCATAAGCCTCGCGCTCTCTCTGCTCCTGTGTGTGGCCCTGGCCCAGCCGTCCACCATCCGAGCTACGGACTTCGAAGGCAAGGAAAGCACGTACTTCAAATTATGTGCTTCCAAGAAGTGGATGAGCAAGTCCACGAAAAACCAGAAAACATGTCAGAAATTCAACAGCTACCTCAAAACCCGCAGTGAATCTCTGAAAGATGAGATCAGTTCCACCAAGGACGACATTGATGATACGGAAGCGTCCATCGACGAACTGACCACGAAGATTTCCAACCTCGCCGAAGACATCAGTGAGGCCGAAGAAGAAATCTCCTACATCAAGAAATCCATCAAAAACACAAAAGCCACCATCAAGGAAAAAGAAACGACCCTGAAGGAGCGCATCTACGCGATGCAGACGTCGCTGAACTCCAACATCTATATGGAATACTTGTTCGGCGCCACATCCTTCACCGACTTCTTCTCCAGAGCCGCGACCATCGGTGATATCACCGCCTACGAAAGTGAACTGGTCGAGGAAATCTATGAGCAGAAGGAAGAACTGGAAAAACAGCAGGAGACCCTGAAAACAACCAAGGCCAACCTGAAATCCCAGCAGGAAGAAGCCACGGCCCTCAACGAGGAGCTGAAAGAACAGCTCATCGCCCAGCAGAAGAGCCTGGCGGAATCTGAAGATGCCCTGGCCGAATCCCAGGAAAGCATCGAGACGATTGAGTCAAACATGGCGGAGATCAAAGCCGCCAACGCGAAGTCGAAGGCCAGCGCCGCAGCCATCGCCAAAGCCAAGAAAGCTCTGGCC
>Ga0065709_1029674_pt1 | contig 14304 bp, 12 predicted proteins | sample Hoacrofraction14_2_FD_59096 | JGI IMG/M metagenome (GOLD analysis project Ga0065709, IMG submission 59096) | Hoatzin crop microbial communities from Cojedes, Venezuela, sample from fiber fraction 14 v1 | ecosystem: Host-associated > Birds > Digestive system > Esophagus > Crop | place: Venezuela...
ATCCACGGCAAGGGCGAGGGCGTGCTGCGCAAAGCGATCTTGGATGAGCTGAAGCGGCGGTGGCCGCACTGCGAGGCGCAGGACGCGAGCTTCCGGGAGTATGGCTTCGGCGCCACCCAAATCACCATCCACTGATTTATTACCTCCGCCTGGTGTTTTCACCTCACGCAGACTAACGCAGACTAACGCAGACTCCCCGCAGATGATAATTTTTTGTCTGCGAGAGGTCCGCGTTAGTCTGCGTAAGTCTGCGTGAGGTTTAGGGGGTTATTCGGCGGGTTGGGGCTCGGTTTGGGGATCGGGGTCGGGCGGGGTCAACACACCCTCTTGCTCCTCCGTCTCCGGAGCGGCAAACATGTTGGTAATCTCCTGGATGCCGTTGATAATTTCCTGGATGCCGTTCTTGGCTTGGGAAACCGCCTGGCTGACGCTGCCAATCAAACTATTGGCTGCGCCCAGACCGCCGCTGATAGCCGCCGCGATTGAGTCGCCATTCGCCGCATCGTTGTCGGCAGTGAAGCCGCCCAGCAGCGCGCCGATGCCTTCCTTGATGTCGTCAAGATATTTGTCTTTCTGCTCCTGATAAGCCTTTTCGATGTCGTCCTTGCCGAAGGTGAACACGTGGTTGAAGAGTCCAACCGAGACGGTTTTCTCCTTGCCTTCCACCTTGACTTTGCCGACCGAGCAGACCACGTAGTTGTCCACCTTGAGGAAGTTGTCGAGCAAGCCGTTGGCGCCCTTGTCGGCGATGGCTTTGATGAAGCTGTTGATGAGTCCGGTGATGCCGACGTCATCCACTTTTTCCTCCACCCATTCGTTAGCTACCTGCGAGATGGCTTCGACGTGTTTGTCCTTGTCGGGGCAGGTCATCGCCATAGCGCCGAAGAGCACGGCGAGAATAAGCAGCGCGATGAGCCACTTCATGCCTTTGCCGGATTTTTTCGTCTCTGCCGGAGCGGCTTGGGCGCGCATCGGCGGCGGCGTGGGACGCGTGGTGGTCTCGGGTTGCGCTGCGGCAGCTTGTTGCTGAGTCTGCTGGTGCTGCATGAACTGCAGTTGCTGCATCACGTCGGTGAGTTCCGGCACGTCGGCAGCGGGGGTCCAGTCGCTCATTCCATCGGTCCACACCTCGGTTTCCGGGGTAATTCCCTTGTTGATGAGTTCATCTTTGGGGAACGGACCTTCCTGTTTGCCATTAATGATGAGATAAAAGTCCATAATTCAAGCGTTTTATGTGGTTAAACAGAAAATTTATTTGCTGTCATTTAGGTTAATACAAAAAACGTGCCCAAAAATGCCGAGCGACACATTTTTTCGTTTTTCGCCGTCACCCACGGGCAGGGTTCCCGCCGAGCACAAGCCGAAATTTTTCACCTGCAAGCCCTCGTTAACGCATTGCTGCGCACGGGTTTGCGGGGTGGCGGCGCTGTCCGGAGCGAAGTTCCAGCAGACGATGGCGGCGCTGTCTAGGTCGTTTTGGGGCATGGCAGCCGCCAGTTGCGCGGCAACCGCCTGACGATGGTCGTCGGCGGAGGGGTTGGTGAGCCACATGGCAAGCGCCAGCACGACAAGCGCCACCAGAGCCGTGAGCACGCAGCCTTTGCGTTTGGATTTCTTTTGCATAATCAGTTTATTGTTTCGTAAGATTAGGTCTGATTAGGATTGATTTTTCCCGTTTGCTACAGATTAAGTCGGATGTACCGCCCGCGAGGACGTCGAAAATACTCCGAAGGAGTTTATCCTCTTCGAGGAATTTTTATCTGCGTGAGGATTTTTATCTTAGGGTGAGGACTTTTATCTCAAGGTGATTTTTTTGGCTGCGACGGGTTCGCCGGTGAAGATGGTCGCCAGCTCGGCAAAGCGGTTGACATCCTCGGTGGTGAGGTAGCGGCAAGAGCCTCCGGTGGCGCATCGCGACTCGATTTCGGGATGGCGGAGGAGGTAGTCGCGCAGGCGGTCGGCGACGATGGGTCCCTGCTCGATGATGTTGACGCCGGGCGGCATAAACTTGCGGATCTTGTTGAGCAACAGCGGATAGTGCGTGCAGCCGAGGATGACCGTGTCGATGTCGGCATACTCGCTGAGCAAGGCGCGGATGTCTTTGCTGACGAAATAGTCGGCGCCTTCGCCCTCGCTCTCACGGTTTTCGACCAGCGGCACCCACATCGGGCAGGCGTGACCGTGGACATGGAAGGCGTCGCCATACATCTTCTCGATTTCCATGTCGTAGCTCTTGCTCTCGATGGTGCCTCGCGTGCCGAAGATGCCGATGTGCCCCGTGCGGGTGAGGTCGCCCACCGCCTCCACCGTCGGACGAATCACGCCCAGGACGCGGCGGGTGGGGTCCAGCAAGGGGAGGTCCACCTGCTGGATAGTGCGCAGCGCCTTGGCAGACGCGGTGTTGCACGCCAAAATCACCAGTCGGCAGCCTTCGTTGAAAAACAGGTGCTTGACGGCTTGCAACGTGAACTCGTAAACGATTGACAGCGAGCGACTTCCGTAAGGTGAGCGCGCATTGTCGCCCACAAACACGTAGTCGTATTGCGGCAGGGCGCGGCGAATCTCGCGCAAAATCGACAAGCCGCCGAAGCCGCTGTCGAAAACGCCTATGGGCATGCGCCCGTCAGTTCTCTTGTTACTCATATACCGACATTTGTGTAGTTCGCCGCAAATATACAAAAAAAATGACGCATTGATACATTCGCTATCAATAAAAAGCATTACCTTTGTAAGTTGTATAACCTAACTCCAAACAATTTCTCACGCAGATTACGCAGATCTGAAAAGATCTTTAAAAATCCGCTTGATCTGCGTGAGGTAAAAAAAAGCCCAATGAAAACGTACCTCGTCACAGGAGCCGCCGGATTTATCGGCTCGAACTTTCTGAAATACATCCTCGGGAAATACGGCAACAACGTGGAGGTGGTCGTGGTGGATGCCCTCACCTACGCCGGCAACCTCGCCTCCATCAAGGATGAAATCGCCCTGCCCAACGTCACCTTCGTCAAGGGCGACATCGCCGACCGCGACCTCATCACCAACCTCCTGGCGCAGAACGACGTGGACTACATCGTCAACTTTGCCGCCGAGAGCCACGTGGACCGCAGCATAACCAACCCCAAACTGTTTCTGGAGACCAACATCCTCGGCACGCAGAACATGCTGGACTGCGCGCGCATCGCGTGGATGGAGGGCAAGGACGAGCAGGGGCACCCCGTTTACGCGCGGGGCAAGAAATTCCTGCAGATTTCCACCGACGAGGTATATGGCTCGCTGACAAAAGATTACGAGCAAGCGCAGCCGCTGCAGGTCAGCGACGCCGTGCAGGACGTGATTGAGGGTCGCACCGACCTGAAGACCTTCGGCGAACACTTCTTCACCGAAGAGACGCCGCTCGCGCCGCGCTCGCCTTACAGCGCCAGCAAGACGTCGGCAGACCTGATTGTGCTCGCCTATCACGAGACCTACGGGCTGCCCGTCAACATCACGCGCTGCAGCAACAACTACGGGCCGTATCATTTCCCCGAAAAACTTATCCCGCTGATTATCAACAATATCCTGCAAGGAAAAGAATTGCCCGTCTATGGCAAGGGCGAGAACGTGCGCGACTGGCTGTATGTGGAAGACCACTGCAAAGCCATCGACATGGTGCTGCGCCTGGGCACCGTGGGCGAGGTGTACAACATCGGCGGCTTTAACGAGGAGAGCAACATCAACATCGTGCGCCAGGTCATCGACATCATCGCACGCATCATGCGCGTCGAGCCGCATTACCAGGAGCTGCTGCAATGCCCGCTGGAGGACATCAACTACAGCCTCATCCGCTACGTCACCGACCGCCCCGGGCACGACATGCGCTACGCCATCGACCCCACCAAAATCGCCACCGAGCTGGGGTGGTTCCCCGAAACGCCGTTCACCGTCGGCATCGAGAAGACCATCCGTTGGAACCTGGACCACCAAGACTGGGTGAAGAGCGTCACCTCGGGCGACTACCAGAAATACTACGACGACATGTACGCAAACCGCTAAAAAAACAACCACATGAAAGGTATAGTTCTCGCCGGAGGGTCCGGCACCCGCTTGTATCCCATCACCAAGGGCATCTCGAAGCAACTTATCCCCATCTACGACAAACCGATGGTGTATTACCCCATCTCGGTGCTGATGCTTGCGGGCATCCGCGACATCCTGATTATCTCCACGCCCCACGACCTGCCGATGTTCCAACGGTTGCTCGGCACGGGCGAAGATATCGGCGTCAACTTCTCGTACGCCGAACAGCCGCGCCCCGAAGGACTGGCGCAAGCCTTTATCATTGGCGAGGAATTTGTTGGCAATGACAGCGTTACGCTCGTTTTGGGCGACAACATCTTCTACGGACAGCACTTCACGCGCATGCTGCTGAACGCCGTCGAACGCGCCGACAGCGAGAACCTCGCGACGCTGTTTGCCTACGCCGTGAAAGACCCCAACCGCTTTGGCGTGGTGGCTTTTGACGAGAACGGCAACGCCACGTCGCTCGAGGAAAAACCCGAGCACCCGAAAAGCAACTACGCCGTCACCGGACTCTATGTCTATCCCAACGACGTGGTGGAAATCGCGAAAAACATCAAGCCCAGCGCGCGCGGCGAACTGGAAATCACGAGCGTCAACCAGGAGTTTCTCGCTCGCGGACAGGTGTATGTGCAGACCCTCGGTCGCGGCTTCGCCTGGCTGGACACCGGCACCGACCGCTCCATGCTCGACGCCTCCAACTTTATCGCCACCATCCAGACCATGCAGGGCGTACAGGTAGCGGCGCTCGAAGAAATCGCCTTCCGCAAAGGGTGGATTTCGGCGGAGCAACTGACCCAAATCGCCACGCCGTTGCAGAAGAATCAATACGGTCAATACCTGCTCAAACTTGCCAAGAATGGAATCTGAGACACTGCGACTTATCGACTTCAGCAAAGTGACCGACCCGCGCGGCAATCTCACGTTCATCGAGAGCGGTGAGCACGTGCCATTTCGGTTCAGGCGCAACTACTGGATTTACGACGTGCCGGGCGGCAAGTGGCGCGACGGACACGCCTTCCGCACCGCCGACGAGGTGATTGTGCCGCTGTCGGGCTCGTTTGACGTCATCACCAACGACGGCATCAACCCCTCGGTCACCCACCACCTCGTGCGCCCCGACCAGGGACTTTTCGTGCCACGGCTCACCTGGCGCAGCATCGAGCATTTTTCGACCAACGCCGTAGCGCTCGTGCTGTCGAGCACGCTCTACGACCCGGAGGACTATATCGAAGATTTTCAGGAATTTACAGAAGTCATTCGCCGTCAACCGAAGACGCCCAAAGCGGTGGAGGAAACGCCGGAAGAGACCAACGACCCGAAACATAACAGGCATTCGACCATCGATGACTGCGCCATTTATGAGCTCAGCCGGCACCACCACGACAACGGCAACCTGACCGTGGTGCAGAACAACGACGAGCTGCCGGTCAACATCCAGCGGACGTTCTACATCTACGACGTGCCGGGTGGCGCCGAGCGTGGCGGTCACTCGCATCGCGCCTGCTACGAATTTATCGTGGCGGTCAGCGGCGCCTTCGACGTCACCGTTACCGACGGCAAGCGCGAGCGCACGTTTACGCTCAATCGCCCCTACCAGGGCCTGCTCGTCGTGCCGGGCATCTGGCGCACGCTGCAGAATTTCTCCTCCGGCTCGGTCTGCCTCGCGCTCGCGTCGCAGCATTTCGACGAGCAGGACTATATCCGCGACTACGACGAGTTTCTGCACGAGAAGCAAAAATAACCCCGACACGTTATGAAAATTCCCTTTCTTGACCTCGCGCTGACCAACAGCAGCCACATCAAGGCGATGCAAGACGCTGCCTGCCAAGTGATTGCCTCGGGCAGATACCTGCGAGGCGAGCACACCGCCGCGCTCGAGAAAAACATTGCCACGCTGTGCCAAACCACCCACTGCGTCGCTGTCAGCAACGGACTGGACGCGCTGCGGCTCATCTTGCGGGCATACATCGAACTCGGGCAACTACAGGCGGGTGACGAAGTTATCGTGCCTGCCAACACCTATATCGCCACCGTCCTGGCGATCTCCGACAATGGGCTGAAGCCGGTGCTCTGCGACATCTGCGACGACACGCTCAACCTCGACTCGACGCTGCTGGCGAATCTCATCACGCCACGCACGCGCGCCATCATGCCGGTGCACCTCTACGGCACGCCCTGCTGCGACGCCTTGCTGCTCGACATCGCGCGGCAACACAACTTGCTCATCATCGAGGATAACGCCCAAGCCATCGGCGCGCTGAGCGACGTTGCCGGCATCCATGGCACCAAAGCCACGGGCTCGCTGGGGCATGCGGGCGCCATCAGCTTCTACCCCACCAAAAACCTGGGCGCGTTGGGCGACGCGGGCGCTGTCACTACCAACGACAGCCGCCTTGCCGACGCGGTGCGCGCGCTCGCCAACTATGGCAGCGACCGCCGCTACCACAACATCTACCGTGGCTTGAACTGCCGCATCGATGAGCTGCAAGCCGCGATGCTCAACGTCAAGCTTCCCGCGCTCGCCGAGGAGAACGAACGCCGCGCACGCAAAGCCGCCGCCTACGAGCAGGCTATCACCAACCCGCTGGTGACCACGCCGCGCATCTTCGCCAACATGACGCAGGTGTGGCATCAATACGTGGTGCGCGTCGGCAACGGCAAACGCGACGCCTTCCGCGAATACCTGAGCGACTGCGGCATCGGCACGGACATCCACTACGCCACGCCGCCGCACCGCCAGCCTTGCTATGCCGACATGGCGCAACTCCACTTCCCGCGCACCGAGGCGCTTGCCGCCGAGGCTGTCTCGCTGCCTATCGCCGAACACGTCACGCTCGACGATGTCGCTGCCATTTCGGCTGCCATTAACGCTTTTGGCGGTTAAGTAACCTTAAAATTATCGCCTAACACCAAAATAGTGTTAAAATTGAGCAAAAACTTGTCGAAAAATTATGCCGTAAAACATATTTCGCATTATCTTTGCATCGGTTTTCATGGTATTAGTTTTTAAGGTTAAAAATCGGGCCGCCGTGAGGCTGTGATGATTTTTACATTTTGTTTAAAGGTTTATGTTAATGGTATTTAGAAGGTTAATTAGTTAAGCTATCCCCGACGTCAAGTCAGGGATTCTTTTTTTATATACCCCTCCGTACCTTTTTATACAACCGGCGCCCTTGCTGCCCTACCCTCGCCCGCGGCTCCCGCAGCGCGCGTAGGTGTTAAATGCACGTTAAAATAGGAACGAGCGCACGCATTTTCGAATAAAATGCAGTAAATTTGTAGGCGTAATCACTTTTTTAAGAATTAACTACAACTTTTAAATAATGAAGACCAACGCAATCACCAAGACGTTACTGGCTGCGCTCGCGCTCGTTATGGGCGTGCAGGCAGCGCAAGCCGCTTACAGTATTCCCAAACGCGAATTCCGCTCGGCGTGGGTTGCCACCGTCTGGCAGTTAGACTGGCCGGGAAGCACTACCAGCGAGACTTCGCAAAAGGCGCAGCTGGACAGGATTCTTGACTCGCTGAAAGTCAACAACTTCAACGCCGTCAACTTCCAGGTGCGCTCGATGTGCGACGCCATGTACGCCTCGTCGTACGAGCCCTGGTCGAGCTACCTCACCGGCACGCGCGGCAAGGCGCCCAACTACGACCCGCTGACCTACATCGTCGAAGGTTGCCACAAGCGCGGCATGGAGTGCCACGCGTGGGTGAACCCCTACCGCTTCAGCACCGGCAGCGACTGGAACACCACGCAGGACCAAGAGCTGAAAAACAACGGATGGCTGCTCACCTACGGCTCCACCATCATCCTTGACCCCGCGCAGCAACGCACCATCGACCGCATCGTCGCCGTCTGCAAGGAAATCATCACCAACTACGACGTGGATGGCATCCTCTACGACGACTATTTCTACCCCAGCGGCATCCCTACTACTTCTGACGCAGGCGATTACACCGAGTGGCAGGAGTCCGGCACCTCGCTCTCCATCGGTGACTGGCGCCGCGAGAACGTCAACAAAATGGTGAAAGCCGTTTACGACATGATCCAAGAGACCCGCCCCGAGGTGCGCTACGGCATCTCGCCCGCCGGCGTGGCAGCGTCGAGCAAGACCGTGGCGGCGAAATACGGCGTTGACCCGTGCCCCAGCGGCAGCGACTGGCAGTACAACAGCATTTTCAGCGACCCGTTGGCATGGCTCAGCAGCCAGACCATCGACTACATCTCGCCGCAGGTGTATTGGAAAATCGGCGCGAGCAACGACTATAGCAAAATCACGCCTTGGTGGGGCACCGTCGCCGCCAAATTCGGCAGACACGTCTATATCTCGTCGAGCATCTCGTCGCTCACCTCCTCCAGCACCGACACCGAATACAAGGAGTACGCCGATGAGGTGGAACTCAACCGCACCAGCTCGGTGGACGGCAGCCCGGGCGCCATCTTCTACTCGATGAAATACCTCTACGGGCTCAAGCACGCGTCGCTCGGCAACTACCTGAAACGCAGCGTGTTCACCAAACCCGCGCTCGTTCCGCTGATGACGTGGAAAGAGGGCTACAACCCCGGCTTGGTGAAAAACATTGAGCTCAGCGAAGACGGCGTGCTCTCGTGGGAGGGCTACGAGAACGTGCGTTACACCATTTACGCCTTCCCCGAAACGATGAACACCGCCACCTTCTCGCACCAGGTGGACTACCTGCTGGGCATGTCCTACGAAACGCAATTCACCCTGCCGAGCGAGTACGTCGAGGGTTACCAATATGCAGTCTGCGTCTTCGACCGCGTGGGCAACGAATACGACGCTGCCTTCCTCAGCTACGACCTCAAGCAGCTGGACGCCCCCGTGCTCATCGCGCCCGACGCGGGAGCCACCGAGGATGCCCCTTTTAAGTTCGTGTGGGAGCCGGTGGATAGCGCCACGACCTACGTGGTGGAAATCAGCGAGACCGAGAACTTCGACGTGCTGCTGGAAAGCCACTCCACCACCGACACCACCCTCAGCGCGCTCGTTTTCGAGAAACTGCCGCACGCAGAGCAAATCTACTGGCGCGTGCAGAGCAAGGCATCGAAATGCTACAGCGGCATCAGCGAGACCCGCCTGCTGACGCCCATGCTCCTGACCATCACCAACCCCGAGGATGGCAGCGAAGAACTCGACCCGAACATCACCGCCACCTGGTATCGCTGCCACAGCGACAGCGTGGCGACGCTCGAAATCGCTAACGACGCCGAATTTGCCGACATCGTTTTCATGGGCAACTCCGCCACGGGCGAACTCGACATCCCTTCCACCACCTTTGAGCCGGGCAACACCTACTATATGCGCGTGAAGCTCACCGTCAACGGCGAGACCATGATTTCAAAAACCGTGGCGTTCACCACCGCCCACGCAGCCACCGTCTTCACCCACCCGCTCGACGGAGGCATCGTGGTGAAAGGCGAACACCTCGTGTTGCGCCCCCAGAATTGGGCGGAGAGCTACGTCATCGAGGTTTCCTCCTCTGCCACCACGTGGGGTCGCACCCGCTTTATCGAGACGGTGAAAGACGGCGCCTACCAAACTACGCTGCCCGCCGACTCCATCAAGGTCAGCAGCAAATACCTCGTGGACGGCACCACCTATTACGCGCGCACCAAGACCAACTACACCGATTTCGATGGCAACAGCAAGGTGACTGCCTACGGCGACGTCATCTCGTTCACCTATTACGAGACCGCGCCGACCGCAGAAACGGGTGATGTAAACGCCGACGGCGAGGTGAATATCGCCGACGTCAACGCCCTGATAAGCATCATCTTGGGCAATAGCACGGAGGAGGACTATGCGGGCGTGGCTGACGTCAACGGTGACGCGGAAATCAACATCGCCGACGTCAACGCCGTCATCGCCATCATCCTCGGCAACTAGTCGTTTCATAAGATTTGCTTCGCACAAGTTCGTTCGCGACTCGGCAGTACTCGAGCAAGCTCGGTACTGCTCTCGCTGCTCCGAACGGCGGGTAAGATTTTTTCTTGTGGGAGACCTCGAAGAGGTCAAACATAGGAAACCCCACGTCATCCGAGCTTGCGAGGTGACGTGGGGTGAAATGCCACCCTTGGGTTACGACGTCGAAGACGTCGCACAAAAAACGGTGCTCGTTGGGATTGTGCGACCTCTTCGAGGTCGGGTTCCGGTGGGGCTCCTCTACCCCACGTCACCTCCGCTTCGCTCCGGTGACGTGGGGTTTCCCTTGTTGGACGTCTCCGACGTCCCTCCCCAATTCCGTTTCATGAAAATATCATACCCAATCCAACCTGGCAATCAAAAATGAACAAAATAATCATACCCAATCCCACGGAAACGAAATCTGCGTGAGGGTTTTGTATGAGGAAATTTCACAGGAACAAAAAAAAGCACTAATTTTGCGCCATAGATTGACTAACAATGTAATACACGGCAATCCGCAGCGCAGCCAAAACCTGTGACAGAAAAAGTAAAACACATATTTAAGAGCCTGACAAAGCCGGTCATCGAGGAATTTCCGCTTTTCGTAACGCTCATCCTCCTCAATGGCACGTTTGTCATTTTGCAAAACCTACACGGCATGATCGACAATCCGGAAAAGGGATTCACCATTTTCGGCTTCTTTTGTCGTTTCTGCATCATCGTGCTGCAAGCCTACATCTGCACCGCAATAGTTTGGAAAGTTAACAAGAAATGGCTGAAAATTGCCTGTTATGCGTGGTTCTTTATTCTCGCTATTCTCGAGCAATTTCTTTGGGTTAATTTCTATGCCGGAATATGTCCAACGGTCTTGCGCTTAGTCGCGGAGACAAACACCGGCGAGGCGTCGGAATTCCTCGCCACATATTTGACAAAAAACACACTGCGCATATATGGCGTGCCGTTTGTTCTGCTCATTGCGGTGTGTGTGGCTGAGCATTTTCGCAGCGCCATCGCCTCGGCGCTTCGCCATCGGATGCCGCGACTCGCGATAGGCGGGTTGGCGCTCATATGTGTCGTCTGTGGGATTTATAGCTGTAAAGTGTATGTGCCTTTGTTCAAAGCCCATGATACTGATTATGCGAGTCGGTTCTTGGAGGCATACGACACCCCAAAAGATTTAAACACAAAAACAATAGTAGCCGCTTGTTGCATCCATTGGGCAAAAGAGGAGATGGCAGCGGCAAAAGAGGTCGTAAAGCAAACGGCAAATCTGCCGATAACCTGTAGCGATGAGGGGCCGCTCGATATCGTCTTCGTAATGGGCGAGGCGTTCAACCGCATGCACTCGGCACTTTACGGCTACGAGAAACAGACCAACCCCAAACTCACCGCGGAGCAACAAGCGGGCAATCTTTTTGTGTTTACCGATATGGTATCGCCGCTCAACCAAACTACTCCGGTTATTAAAAACACGCTCTCGTGCAATAGTCTGTTGGATAACGAATCTTGGTGGAACTCACCACAACTCAACCAGTTATTCAAACAGGCAGGGTTTCAAGTGCTCTTTTGGGACAACCAACATAGTTTTGCTCTCTTGACTTTCTTCACCTTTGGTCTGAATACTTTTTTGTACGATCCGGATTTGATGCCGATGCTATATACCGCCACCAACGACAAACCGTTTACCTACGACGGGGAATTAGTGGATGATTTCCGTGATAACGCATACGCGAAACTGAGCGACCGCAACCTCGTCATGTTCCACCTCATGGGCCAACACACCTACGTTGGCGAGCGCTATCCCGCTGTGCCAGAATTTCAACACTTCACTGCGGATAGCGTCACTCGCACCGACTCCTTTATCGACCGGCATGGCAAAGAGGTTATCGCCGATTACGACAACGCCACCCGCTATAACGACTTCGTTCTAAGCGAAATCATTGGAATGTTCCGTGGGCGGAATGCGGTGGTGATCTATTTTTCCGACCATGGCGAAGATGTTTATGATTACCGCGCCTTTTATGGAAGAGACCTAAACACCCACCTGTCAAAAGAATTGTTGCAGACCGAATATGCTGTGCCGATGATGATTTGGGTGTCCGACTCGTTCCGTGGGGCGCACCCGCAATATGTTGCCGACATCGCAGCCGCCGTCGATAAGCCGGGCATGCTCGACAACCTTTGCCAAATACTCTTCCACCTGGGAAGCCTGCAGACCGACTTCTATCACGCCGATCGCGACCTCCTTTCGCCAAGTTATCGCGTGCGCGACCGCATTTTGATGCGCGGCAACACCAACTACGACGCCGTGATGCGCGGCGATGCCAAATAAAATATGATATAGAAATTTTACAGGAACAAAAAAAAGCACTAATTTTGCGCCAACGAAAGCCTAGCAGATGAAGGTGAAAATACATAAAGAGGGACAAGATTTTCTTATCGTGCTGTTTTTGGTGCTGGTGGCAGTGTGCGTGCTTGCCTTTTACAGCATCGACTACAAGTCTATTCCCATCATTATCACCATCGTCTGCCTCATCCTTTTTGCGCTGGTGATGAACTTCTTCCGCCTGCCCAAGCGCCATTTCAAGGGCGACAACGCCGATGGTCTCTCGGTGGTCTCGAGCGTTGACGGCAAGGTGGTGGCGCTCGAAGAAGTCTATGAAGACGAGTACCTGCACACCCAAGTGATGCAGCTGTCGGTGTTCATGAACATCTTCAACGTCCACGCCAACTGGGTGCCGGTGGAGGGCGAAGTGACTTACGTCAAGCACCACAGCGGACGGTTTATCGCCGCCAACCTCCCCAAATCGAGCACCGACAATGAGCGTTCTGCCGTTGTCATCCGCCTTGCCGACGGACGTGAAATTTTGGTGCGGCAGATTGCCGGCGCCATCGCCCGACGCATCGTCACCTATGTGGAGCCGGGCGACAAAGTGGACATCACCGACTTTATCGGATTTATCAAATTCGGCTCGCGCGTGGACATCTTCCTGCCGCTAGACACCGAATTCCACGTGAAATTGGGCGACCACACCTGGGGCGGCGAAACATTGGTGGCGCGCCTGAAACCTCTCTCCGGCAATGAACATTCTGCGCAATAACATCCCCAACACCATCACTTGCCTGAACCTGCTGAGCGGCTGCCTTGCGGTGGTCGTCGCGTTTAAGTGTTATGACCAAGTGCTTTGGGGGCTGACCGGCTATCAGTGGGCATATATCTTCATCGCATTGGCGGCAGTGTTTGATTTCTGCGATGGCTTTGCCGCGCGGCTGCTGCACGCCGTCAGCGGCATCGGCAAAGAGCTGGACTCGCTGTGCGACCTGGTCAGCTTCGGGCTGGCGCCCGCGATGGTGCTTTACAACATGATGCTGGCACACGACGCAAGCCCCTGGTCGCTGTGCGCGCTGCTCATCCCCATCTTTGGCGCGCTGCGACTTGCCAAATTCAACGTTTCCACCAACCAAACCACCACCTTCACGGGTCTGCCCATCCCCGCCAACGCCATTTTCTGGATAGGCTACACCGCGTTTTATGCCAACCAGCCCGGGTTGCTCGTGCTGACCCTCGTCTGCATCGTCATCCTCTCGCTGCTGATGGTCTGCCCGCTGCGGATGTTCTCGCTGAAAATGCACAATCTGTCGGTGCGCGAAAATTGGGCACAGTTTTTGCTTGTCGTTGCTACGGTGGCGTTCGTCATCTGCTTCGGCTTGCCGGGTCTCGCCCTTGCCATGGCGCTCTACGTCATCCTCTCGTTTGTGAAGCGCGAAAAAAAAGCGTAAACTCTAAAAACTAATTGCAAGGTGGGCACATTGATTATCCTCCTCGTCATCATTTTCATTGGCTACACCCTCTATAGCCGATGGGTCAGTCTGCGCAACAGCTTCCGCGATATCCTCTCGGGCAACGGCAACTACGGCGGCAACGACAACACCGCCGGCACGCAGACCAACCGGAAACGCCGCAGCGCCAACACCGAAGGCGAGTATGCCGAATTTGAGGAGCTGCCCGGCACCATCACCGTGGAGACACAAGAGCAAATCGTCACCGAGGAGCAAGTGGTCGATGCCGAATACGAAGACCTCCCCTAACCCACTCCACTCCATAAAAAATAACGACCTCCGCAGATAGGATTGTCTGCGGAGGTCCGGTTTATTTGCCCTAAAATAGTAGTTAGAGTTTCAGGTCTTCGGCGCTCTTGGGTGCGGGCGGATAGTCGAGCGTGTAATGCAGTCCGCGCGACTCCTTGCGCTCTTTGGCTTGGCGCATAATCAGGTAACCCACATTGATGATGTTGCGCAACTCGCAGATGCGGCGCGA
>Ga0065709_1029675_pt1 | contig 14302 bp, 8 predicted proteins | sample Hoacrofraction14_2_FD_59096 | JGI IMG/M metagenome (GOLD analysis project Ga0065709, IMG submission 59096) | Hoatzin crop microbial communities from Cojedes, Venezuela, sample from fiber fraction 14 v1 | ecosystem: Host-associated > Birds > Digestive system > Esophagus > Crop | place: Venezuela...
GGAAGGCGTCTGCGACGCCGCAAATTTCGCGCCAAGTCTCGCGAGCGAGACTTGAAAAATTCCGCATATAAAATATGCGTAATTAAATATCTATTGCTTAAAGCATATGAAGGAGGGAAACACATGAAAAAGAAGAAGTTGCTAGCGCTTCTACTTGTCGGAACAATGACAGCATCACTTGCTGCATGCGGTTCTACAACAGAAAATGCCACAGACGAGACAGCGTCTACCGAAACATCAGCAGATGAAAGCACAGACGCAGACACAACAAGCAGTGAGTCTACAGACGGTAGTACTCTTTTGGAGGCTGCAGATCTTGAGGATATCATTCCTGAAGAAACTGTTACTCTTGATGTATACGATCAGCTTGCAAACTACTCAGGTGAGCAGATTGGTTGGTTTGCTCAGGTTATGCTTGAGAAATTCAACGTAAAGCTCAACATCATTCCTGAATCAGATGGTGTCTTTGATACACGTATGGAAGATGGCAACCTTGGAGACATCGTTATCTGGGGATCGGACGGTGACCAGTATCAGGAAGCTATCACAAAGGGAATGCTCTTCGACTGGGAAGAAGATGACATCTTAAGTGACTATGGCCCATATATTGAGGCAAATATGTCAGCAGCACTTGATAAGAACAGAAGAATCTCAGAAACAGTTACAGGCGAGTCTACACTCTATGGATTCGGTCATGCGGTTGCAACATCAGCTGATGAACCACAGTCCGCTATGTATACATGGGATCTTAGATTTGACCTCTATGAAGAACTTGGATGCCCTGAAATTGCTGATTTCGATGATATGGTAGATGTTCTTGAACAGATGCAGGCTCTTTGCCCTACAGATGACAATGGCAATCCAACATATGGCGTTTCACTCTTCAATGACTGGGACGGCAACATGGTTATGTTCGTAAAGTCTACAGCATCTGCTTACTACGGATATGATGAATTCGGTTTCGGATTGTATGATCCTGAAACACAGACATATCATGACTGTCTTGAAGAGAACGGACCATACCTCACAGCACTTAAGTTCTACAACACACTTTATCAGAAGGGACTCCTTGATCCTGACTCACAGACACAAGGATATGACGGAATGAGCGCAGACTACCAGAATGGTACAGCATTCCTCAACGTATTCAACTTCATGGGAAGTGCTCTTTACAACTCAGATGAACACCTCTCAGAAGGCAAGGCTATGTATTCTGTAATTCCTACAGATGCTCGTCCAATCGTTTATGGTCAGTCAATCTACGGCGGAAACCGTATCTGGTCAATCGGTGCAAACACAGAGTATCCTGAACTTTGCATGGCTATCATCAACTGGCTCTCAACTCCTGAAGGACGTATGACATCAGAGTATGGTCCTGAAGATGTATGCTGGTACTATGATGAAGAAGGCTACACATGCTTCACAGATCTTGGACTTGCTTGCAAGACAGATATCACAACAGATATGACAGAAGCAGGCTACTCAGGAACATTTGATGATGGTTCATTCAAGATGAACAACCAGACATGGGCTACAGATGCTGAAAACCCTGATTCAAACGGTGAAACATACAACTACCTCAACTGGAAGAGCTACAACGAAACATCTACATCAGATATCCTTGCAGCTTGGAAAGAATGGTCAGGATATGACACAGCAGATCTTTATACATATGCACAGGATTACATCCTTGCTCCGGGTACAACATACTCAGAAGGTTCTCACTCAGACGAACTTCAGGTAACATGGGACCAGGTTGCTACATGTATCAAGAACTACAGCTGGCAGGCAATCTATGCTGAATCTGACGAAGAATATGAAAGCATCGTTGCTGAGATGATTTCACAGGCAAACGCTTACGGCTATGAAGAATGTGTAGAATTCCAGGAAAACGAAGCTACAATCAGAGCAGCAGCTGAAGATGCAGCAACATCTGCATCCGCAGAATAATTTAAAATAAGTTTCATAAGTGTTTATATAGGGCGGGATGCATTGCATCCCGTCTTTATTGTTTAGAAATTACGGTTTTTGAGTTGAATTTAGATTGTAGAAGTATGCGCCAAAAAATAATATACTAATAAAAGTGAATAAGGCTAAAGAATAGGGGAAGAAATGAAAAAATTTTGGCGAATAATTCTTGTTTTTTGCCTGATCGGTACTATGATTTGCGGATGCGGTCAAAAAGAAGAATCCTACAGCAAAGAAAATTACGAAGAAGAGCTTACGATAGATGTGTTCGATACACTCGCAAACTATCAAGGCATTCAGACAGGATGGTTTGCAAAAGAAATCGAAGACAGATTCAACATGAAGCTAAATATCATAGCTCCAAATGTCAGCTATAACGGAGATGTGCTTCAAGATGTAAGGGCGGCATCGGGAAGTATAGGAGATATAGTTATAGTATCTGCCGAGAGCGGGGCTTTGGAGCAGATGGCAGAAAATGGGCTTCTTCTTGATATGACAGAATATATTGAAGATAAAGATATTTACGAAAAATACAAAAGTCAAATAGATAATTTAAATGAAGGACTGGGCGGAATATATGCTATTCCGTCCGAGATATCGACAAGTGCAAATGAAGTTTCGAATATACTTGAGCCAACTTATGCACCTTATATCAGATGGGATTTGTACAAAGAGCTTGGATATCCTAAGATTTCAACTCTTGAAGATTTACTGCCTATCCTAAAACAGATGCAAGAACTCTGTCCAAAGTCTGATAGCGGAAAAGATGTATATGCATTTTCATTTTTTTCTGATTGGGATGATAATCTCATGAATGCGGCCAAACAGCCATGCTGTTTCTATGGATATGATGAGTGCGGATTTGCTCTTCGCTCTGCTGACGGAGAAGATTATATAGATATACTCGATGAAGACTCGCTATATATGAGAGTTTTGGAGTTTTACTTTGAAGCTAACAGCATGGGGCTTGTAGATCCCAAATCAAGGACACAGTCATATGCAGATGTGTTTGCCAAGTATCAGGACGGAGCAGTACTTTTTTCCCCGTGGCCATATCAAGGTCAATCAGCGTATAATACCACTGAGAACCTCGAAAGCGGCAAAGCCTTCATGGCGGCAGATATCGAAGATATGAGTATCTACGTCGAGGGGAGCAAAATAAATGGCAACACCAAAACCGTCATTGCTGTTGGAAACTCTTGCAAGGATCCGGATAGAATGGTTGACTTTATCGATTTTCTCTATAGCGATGAGGGCATATATTTAAATCAGGCATCGTCTTCCGGGGCGGCAGCAGGCATTCAAGGCATTATGTGGGATATAAAGGGAAGCGAGATAGCTCTTACGGATTTGGGGCAAAAAATATTCGTAGATAAGGAAGATACAATACTTCCCGGATACAAAGATATGGGAACTTATCTTGATGGTATATCACAGCTGAATTTCACTGCGGTGAGCCTCAAGGAAAAAGATACAAATGGTAATACCTACACGTATCTATTATGGGATAGTGAAAAAAACAAAGAAAAGAGCGAAATAGAAGAAGACTGGTCAGAGAAAAACGGTGGAGCTACGTGCACACTTGATATGCTTGATGCGGAAGGTAAAATCGCACTTGCAAATGCTACAGATAATACAAGCGCTGTGGAAGATTCAGAAATAAAAGAAATTAGATCTGCATGTAAAAAAATAATAGTAGAATATTCATGGGATATGGTTTTTGCCGGGAGTAAAGAAGAGTTTGATTCTTTGAAAGCAGAAATGATAAGTATCTGTAAGAGTCTTGGTTACGACAAAGTATATGAATATGACATAACTAAATATAATGAGTAATAAACATTGCCTTTAAGGGGGATGAAAAAAGTGCTGATGGAACAAAAAAGAACACATGTAGGAACTGTCATCATCGCAGATGATGAAGCGAATATCAGGGAAGGATTAAAATACATATGCGACTGGGATGAGCTTGGTTTTGAGATAATAGACGAAGCTGCAAACGGTGAGGAAGCGCTTGATAAAATACTATCTGAAAATCCAAGCGTTGTTCTCATGGATCTTCATATGCCAAGAATCCATGGAATCGACGTTATCAAAAAAGCAAGAGAAGAAGGTTTTAAGGGGAAATTTATAATCTTAAGCGGCTATTCGGATTTTGAATATGCCAAATCAGCCATAAAATACGGTGTAACAAGCTATCTCACCAAACCTGTTGATGAAGATGAACTAATTAAGACGCTCGAAGATATAGGTGATGAAATCAGAAAAGAGAATGAGATAAGCGGTAGCCTATCAAAAATAAAAATAAGAGCAAAAGATGTTATAGTATCAAAACTTCTCCAAGGAGATAGGTTTGATGATGAGAGTGAAATGCGAGATGAAGCAAAGAGCGTAGGCCTTGATGATGACAAATATGAAGTCATAATATATGAAACATATCATACTGATAAAAATTATAGCGCTTATAACCTTGCAGAACTCCTCACATCTATGATTGATAAAGAAAGTATAGAAAAAGTATATATAAATAACAAAAACGTCATAGTTCTAAAAGGAGCAAAAGCCATAAACGGATTCGAAAGCTTCGTAGAGCATTATGAAAAAAGACCTCTTCAAGAAGGAAGCCCTCTTGATTCCATATTTATGGCTTACGGAAGGATTGTCGATGATCCTTTGCAAATTCATATATCATACGATGATGCACAAAGGCTTTGCGATAGAAGATTCTACTGGCCAAAGAATACTCATACAATAGGTAAATATGAAGGCGCAGCAAATGACGTATCTTATATAAAAATAAGTGAAAACAAAATAATGGAATATGCAGGCAATATCAGCAGTCTCCTTCAGGCAGGAGCCGCAACAGAAGTGGAAATGGAGCTTTCCAATGCTTGCAAATATCTAAATATGGCAAATTGCAAAATTGGACAAATGAGACTAGTGCTTACAGATTTCTTTTTGAAAATAAGAGATGAAATATTAAGCTCATATCCTGAATGTAAAGATGATTTTGACGGAAATGCTGAAATAATTGAAGTCATACAAAATAGATTCTATATGTATGAAATCATCGAATATTTTGAAAAGACATTTGCCAAAATACTGATGAGAGTAAGAGGAAGAGGCGGCGCAGATGTGACCATGCAAGATGTCACATCATATATAGATCATAATTTTGATAAAGGACTAACCCTTGAAGGCGTGGCACCGATATTTGGATATAACAGCGTATATCTTGGGAAAGTATTCAATAAAACAGTAGGGGTCAGCTTTAATACATATCTAAATGACAAGAGAATTGATGAAGCTAAAAAGCTTCTCGATTCATCGAAACTTAGAATATACGAAATAGCTCATAAAGTTGGTTATAACGATGTGGACTATTTCAGCAAAAAGTTCAGATTAAAGGAAGGAACAAGCCCCGCATCTTATAGAAAGCATAAGACCATCTAAGTGATGGCTATGATATCAAAAAATAAACACGAGAGGTATGCACATAATGAACAACGAAGAAATCAAAGAACTGATAAATAAAATGACGCTCGATGAGAAAATCGGCATGGTACACGGAGCAGAACTATTCAGGACAAAAGGCGTTGAAAGGCTTGGTATACCGCCGCTTTCCATGACAGATGGCCCTATGGGCGTTAGAAATGAGTTCTGCAAAGATAACTGGGCAACAGAAAAGAATGCAACAGACAATGTAACATATCTTCCTTGTAACAGCGCGCTGTGTTCAACATGGAACAGAAGCCTTGCTTACAAAATGGGAGAAGTACTTGGAAATGAAGTAAGAGGAAGAGGCAAAGATGTAAGCCTTGCACCGGGTATAAATATTAAGAGAAATCCACTTTGCGGAAGAAACTTTGAGTATTTCTCGGAAGATCCGTATCTTACGGGAGAGATGGCAAAAGAAGTTGTAAAAGGAGCTCAGTCCAAAGATATCGCATGCTGCGTAAAACACTTTGCACTCAATAACAAAGAGACAAAAAGACTTGAGTATAACGCAAATATAGATGAAGATGTTTTGAAAAGAATATATCTACGTGCATTCAGGAAAGTTCTAATTGATGGTGGTGCACTTAGCGTAATGAGTGCATATAACAAGTATAAAAATGTATTTTGCAGTGATAGCAAAGAACTCCTAAAAGATATACTTCGCGATGAATGGGGGTACGATGGAGCAATCATATCAGACTGGGGTGCAGTGCATGATACAGACAAAGCCGCACACTCTGAACTGGACCTTGAGATGTCTGTTACAGACAATTTTGACGAATATTTTTTGGCTAATCCATTAAAAGAAAAAATACTATCAGGCGATATTGATGAAAAGCTTCTTGATAAAAAAGTTTATCATCTTTTAACTCTCATGGATAAGCTAAATATGCTTGGAAAAGAAAGAAATAAAGGTGCATATAATGCGCCTGAAAGCAGAGAAATAACAAGACTTGTTGCACTTGACAGTATCATACTTCTTGAAAATAAAGATAATGTACTTCCTCTTGATGAAAAGAAGCTTAGAAACGTGCTTGTAATCGGTGAAAATGCCGACAGAATACATTCTAATGCGGGAGGATCGGCAGAGATAAAAGCGCTCTATGAAATAACACCTCTTATGGGACTTCGTATGGCTCTCGGAGGTAACTGCAAAGTTGATTTTGCTGAAGGTTATACATCAAGACTTAGCGCAGATGACCCGTCTGTATTTGAAAACGGCGGTACGAACTGGGATAGAATAGCCAAAATCCAGGAAACAGAAAAAAACTGGCAGGCAACATCACTAGAAAACGGCGGTGGCGGTAAACAAAAGACTGCGCCGGTAGATGATAAATTGAAGAGGCTCAGAAAAGAGCTAAGAGATAAAGCTGTCGAGATGGCACAAGACCCCAAATATGATGCAGTAATATTTGTCGGAGGGCTAAACCACGATTATGATTCAGAAGGCGTAGACAGAGCAAATATGTATATGCCATATGAGCAAAACGAGCTCATAGAAGAGCTTTCAAAAGTTAGAAACGATGTCATAAGCGTAGTTGTTACGGGAAGTCCTGTAGGTCTTGAAAAGGTAGCAGAAAACTCAAAAGCACTTCTCCTAATGTACTATAACGGTATGGAAGGCGGAAATGCGCTTGCATCTACTTTGCTGGGATATAATAATCCTTCGGGTAAACTCGCAGAGACATTCGGCCATGATGAAATGGACTACGGCGTATTTGCTATGTGCAAACGCTCAACAGATGATGAAGAATATTATGACGACGGATTTAAAGTTGGATATAGATTCAATGATACGGAAAATGTATCTCCTCTTTATCCGTTTGGATACGGAATATCATATACATCATTTGAATACAAAAATGCAGATATAGTATGTGAAGATAAAGATAAATATATAACGGTTGAAGTCTCAAATACAGGTGATATGGACGGTGCAGAAATATTGCAGGTATACGTAAAGAGAGAAGGCGTCGAAGTTGAAAAAGAACTTGCGGGATTTGAAAAAGTATTCATAGGAAAAGGTGAAAGCACAAAAGTTAAAATAAAAATTGAACTTGAAGACGAAACAGACATATCAAAGAAATTAAATGAAAATGATGTAACATATCTTATAGCCGCTTCGTCAAAAGATATCAGAATTACACTGTAATATATTTTTTAATACTAATTGTATTCTAAAAATGTTATTGAAATAGATATAATCTACTAAAATAATATATAAAATTAAAACAATATATAAAGACATAATAAAAAATAATATATATAAGAATAAAATAATATTATTAGTAATCATATTTTTGAATATCGGAGGGAAAGAAAAATGTTTTTTGAAGTAAAAGGCGGAAAGCTAATAGGCAAAAGACAAGGCGAAACTATATGCCTTGAGAGCTGGGGAGAGGATGCACTTAGAGTAAGAGGCACTATGTATCCGGAGTTTACAGGACGTGTTAATGCACTTGAAGAAGACATTGACAAGAAAAAAGCAGAAATCAAAATTGATGGCGGATGTGCAGAAATTAAAAATGGTAAAATATCCGCAACAATAAATGATGCCGGAGTAATCACATTTTTCAAAGACGGTAAAAAAATACTAAGAGAATATTTTAGAAGCTATTATGGCACTATCAGTAAAGAAAGCAGCTGTCTAAAACTAATAGCAAGAAATTATAAACCTATAATCGGCGGCGACTATAAGCTCACTATGAGATTTGAGTCCAATAATGGCGAGAGAATCTACGGAATGGGATGCTATCAGCAAGAATATATGAATCTTAAAGGATGCGTACTTGAGATGGCACAGAGAAACTCTCAGACATCTATTCCTTTTGCATACTCAAGTCTTGGATTCGGTTTCCTTTGGAATAACCCTGCTGTAGGAACAGCTTCTTTTGGCAAAAACTACACAGAACTCACTGCAGAGAGCACCAAAGAGCTCGACTATTATATCGTTGCAAAGGATACACCAAAGGAAATAACAAAAGAATATACCAAAGCTACAGGAAGAGCACCGCTTGTAAGAGATGATGTATTCGGACTTTGGCAGTCCAGACTTCGTTACAGAACACAAGAAGAAGTACTATCTGTTGTCAGAAGATACAAGGAACTCGGCGTAAAACTTGATGTCATCGTAATTGACTTTTTCCATTGGACAAGACAAGGTGACTGGCAGTTTGACAAAGAATATTGGCCAAATCCAAAAGAAATGATTGATGAGATTCATGCAAACGGTACTAAAGTTGTAGTATCCGTATGGCCATCTGTAGATAAGAAGAGCATACACTTTGGCGAAATGTATGATAAGGGATACCTAATCAGAACAGAGCATGGAACAAATCAGACATATGATTTCCAGGGTGACTGTCTTGAAATCGACTGTACAAATCCTGAAGCAAGAGAATATATCTGGAATATATGTAAAAAGAACTATGCAAACCTTGGAATAGATATGTTCTGGCTTGATAATGCAGAGCCTGATTTCGCAGTATATGACTATGATAACTATAGATATTACATGGGTACGGCACTTTCTTGCTCTAACGTATATCCAAAACTTTATGCCAAGGCATTCTATGACGGACAAAAACTTGATGGTAAAAATGACATCTTGTCACTTGTACGATGCGGCTGGGTAGGAAGCCAGAAATACGGAACACTTCTATGGAACGGTGACGTTCAGTCTACATTTGAATCTTTGAAAGATGCAATCGGACAAGGCGTAAACATGGGTATCGCAGGCATTCCGTGGTGGAACACAGACGTTGCGGGATTCATGAATGGTAATAAGGATACGGACTATTTCAAAGAACTCCTCCAAAGATGGTTTGAATTTGCTATCTTTACACCTATATTAAGACTTCACGGAGACAGAGAGCCTATGAATATCCCGGCGCTTGATACTACTAAAGACTGGGGCGGCGGATATCTTCACACAGGTGCAGAGACAGAAATGTGGGCATGCGGTGATGAAGTATACAAAGTACTTAAGAAAAACCTAGACCTTAGAGAAAGTCTCAAGCCATATATAAATGAACTCAACAAGGAAGCTCACGAAGAAGGCTATCCGATTATCAGAGGATTGTTCTATGAGTTCCCTGAAGATGAAAAAACATATGACATCGAAGATGAGTATATGTTTGGAAGTAAGTACCTGGTAGCCCCTGTCATTGAAGAAGGCGTAAGAGAAAGACAGGTATATCTTCCAAGCGGAACATGGAAAGATATAAGAAGCGGCGAGATAATTGAAGGCGGCAAAGAGATAAAAGCTGATGCGCCTATAGACAGCATACCTGTATTCGAAAGAGTATAAATTTGGAGATCAAAATGACAGATAAAGAGATAAAAGAAGAGCTTGAAAGAATAGATAAGCAAATAGAAAATGGCCCATTCAAAAATAATTGGGAGTCATTATCCAAAATTACTATACCTAAGTGGTATGAGGATGCCTGCCTTGGCATCTTCATACACTTTAGTGTATGCTCTCAAACTGCCTATGCGAACGAATGGTATCCAAGAAATATGTATATACAAGGCACAAGAGAGTATGAGCATCACATAAAAACTTACGGTCCTCATAAAGAGTTTGGACTTAAAGATTTCATACCACAGTTCAAGGCTGAAAAGTTTGATGCAAAAGAGTGGATAGATTTGTTCAAGGAAAGCGGCGCGAGCTATGTCGTACCCGTTGCAGAGCATCACGACGGATTCCAAATGTATGAAAGCAAAATCAGTAAGTGGAATGCCAAAGAGATGGGGCCAAAAAAAGATATAGTAAAAGAACTTGTCGATATGACAAGAAAAGAAGGCCTCGTTGCCGGTACATCGTCTCATAGAATAGAGCACTTTTGGTTCTTGTCTCATGGAAAAGAATTTGATTCAGACATAAAAGAACCTCTATCAAGAGATGATATGTATTGGCCATCTATGAAGGAACCCGAGGATCAATTTGATCCATTTTCGATTCCGACACCGGATAAAGAATTTTTGGATGATTGGCTCATAAGAACTGTTGAAATCATAGACAAGTTCTCTCCAAGCATCCTTTATTTCGACTGGTGGATACATCACGCAAGTGCGAAAGAACATGTCAAAAAGATGATGGCATATTATTACAATCATATGTATAGTATCGGTAAAGAAGGCGTTATAAACTATAAATATGGTTCAATACCATTTGGATGCGGAGTAGTAGATGTAGAAAGAGGACAGTTCGCCTATGCAAAGCCATATATATGGCAAACGGATACATCTATCGGTGATAATTCTTGGGGATATGTACCTGATAATGTATACAAGAGCGCAGATAGAATACTGGAAGATTTGTGCGATATTGTATCTAAAAATGGAAGACTGCTTCTAAACGTAGGACCTAAAGGAAATGGCGAAATCTGCGAAGAAGAAAAAGAAGTCTTGAAGAAAATAGGCAGATGGATGAAAATAAATTCCAAAGCCTTGGAAGGTGCAAAACCATTTGAAATATCTTCGGAAGGACCGACTAAAATAAGTGATGGATATTTTACAGAAAAGGCTACCGAATATACATCAAAAGATTTCAGATTTACAAGTAAAGATGGAAAGCTATATATTATTGCAATGAAAAAATCTACAGATAGTAAATATATAGTAAAAAGCCTTGCAAGAGCAAGAGATGGCAGCGCCAATCACTTCCTTGGAATCATAAAAGATATAAAGGAGCTTGGCGGAAGTGCTCTTACATGGAAACATGAAAAAGACGGATTATACATAGATTTCAAATCTGAAGAATCAGGTCCTGTAGTATTTGAAGTTACATTTGTTTAAAAAAGAGGATTTTAAATATGAAAAATATCATATTTAAAATCCTCCTTTTTCTTAATTTAGTATAGTATATTGAAAATACATTCTGCTTTTATTTACTCACCTATTGCGTCAGCAATAACTGCTTTTAGAGTATTGGCAGATTCTGTTAGAGACTTGCGTTCAGCGTTAGATAGCTCAATTGGAACGAGAGATTCTACACCGTCGGCACCTACGATTGCAGGCATTGAGATACTGCATCCATCTATTCCGAATTCGCCATGCTGCAAACTTGATATAGGAAGTATTGATTTTTCATCACGTATGATAGCTTCACATATTCTGCGGACACTCATTGCAATACCATAATATGTAGCATGTTTTTTCTCTATAATCTCATATGCAGAGTTCTTTACTTGGTCAGCAATAGCATCCATGGATTTTTGATGATCCATATGACCTCTCATCTCACAGAAACTATTAAGCGGGATACCTGATACATTTGCACTTGACCATGCAGGCATCTCACTATCACCGTGTTCGCCTATGATGAATGCATGTACACTTCGAGAATCTACGCTTAAGTGTTCACCAAGCAGATATTTAAGTCTTGCTGTGTCCAGAACGGTACCTGATCCAAATACTCTGTTTTCAGGAAGACCGCTTTCCTTGATTGCAAGATATGTGAGGATGTCAACGGGATTTGCAACTATGAGTAAGATACCGCCGACATTTCTCTTTTTGATTTCAGGAAGTATAGATCTAAATATTGCAACATTCTTTTTAACAAGGTCGAGTCTCGTTTCGCCCGGCTTTTGGTTCGCACCGGCTGATATGATGATGATTGCAGCATCCTTGATATCGTCGTAGTCGCCCGCATAAATTGACATCGGCTTTGCAAAAGGAAGACCATGTGAGATATCCAGTGCCTCACCTTCGGCTTTGTCTTTGGCCGCATCAATCAGAACCATTTCGGAGAATAGACCTGACTGCATGAGAGAAAAGCAAGATGCCGCGCCTACAAAACCACAACCAATCATTGCAACTTTACGTAAATTTACGTTTTTCATAAAAGCCATCCTTTCTGAAAAAATCATGTAATTGAATAGGAAAATCATCCGATAAATATAATGTGACAAAATCTTTTGGATAATCTGTCCTTTTATTTTATCGGACGATGTATAAATTAACATTACCTTAAATTTTCAAAAGGGGATTTTTATGAAAAAATATTATGTGACATTTGCAAACATATTTATGGTCTTTATGATAAGCGCGTCATTCTTGATTGCGCAAAGATTTCAGGCAAATCTAAATAAGGAAATGGCCAAAGACTATGCCAAAAACTATATCATGCTGTCAAGTTCGAATGTTGTGACGCATATCGAAGACTACGTAGAGCAAATGAGAGTTGTAGGTCAGATGATGGCCAACGACGTATTTCTTGAAACATGGATGGAAAATGAAGATGATGGCGGTCAGCATACTCGGGCTATCTACGACTATCTTAGAACATATAAAGAGCTAAACGGTTATGACGTTCTATTTTTCGTATCAAGTGAGAGCGGAGTAGGTTACTATAGCGATGGCAGAAGTAAATCTATTGCAGGTGACGCCGATTGGTATACGCAGTTCATGGAAAAAGATGTCGATGTAATGTTTGATTTTGGCACGGATGTGGATTCTACGGGGAATGAAATTATAGCTCTTTTTGTAGACTGCATAGTAAGAGATGATGATGAAAATATACTGGGCGTAATAGGTGCCGGTATGTATATTGATAATATAGTAGATATAGTAAATGAATATGATGAAACGATAGATTCAGATGCATATATAGTAGATTTAAATGATGATGTCTTTACATCAAGCTATAGCATATTTAAGACTGTACCTGAATGTGCGGCTATACTTGGTATATCAGAAAGCGACATAACAGATAATGCGACAAGCAGCGCTACATATATAGAACATGATGATGATATGATAATACTAAGGTATATATTATCAATAAATGTCATGGTTGCAACCAAGAAAAATGTAGCATCGCTTGCAAATGAGCTGTCTTATAGTGCGCAGGAGAGTGTATATCTTCTGACACTCCTCATGATACCTGTAATAATTGTATTTGTGATTCTCCTAAGAGCAATAGAAAGACGTATTGTCAGTTTCCAAAATACCGATGAACTCACATGCACATGTAATAACAGACTCTTTAAACAAAGATTTAATAAAGCAATGCGAAGAGATTATAAGATATCGAAATCACTTGTAATGCTCGATATCGATAATTTCAAAAAATATAATGATACGATGGGACATCTGTATGGAAATACCGTATTGCAGTTCATCGCAGCAGAACTAAAGCAAAGAGCAGGAGATAAAGGAATAGTCGGTAGATGGGGCGGAGATGAATTCATAGTATATCTGCCTATGACGCCTGTGGATGCTCAAAAAATAATGGACGAGTGCAATGTTTTTTTCCAAAACAATGATGCAAATATCAGGGCGTCGATAAGTATAGGCATAATAGAAGCAGAGAATGGCAAGACTCTTGAAAAACTCGTAAAACATGCGGATGAAGCCTTGTATATGTCAAAAGAAAACGGAAAGGCAAGAAGTACAATCTTGTAAATATAAATCTAAAAAAAGTATGAACTTATGCGTAGATGTTGACCCTGGATATGTATTATAATAAAATTTAAGTTTGAGTAATTAAAATCCCGTATGTAAAGAGGATACTAAAATGGATAAAGATGAAAAGAAAACAGATAGTGAGATGGATGAAGCGCTCATAAAAAAGCAAAAGAGAAGGCGCACGATTCGCTCCGTTATCATAGCAATTGAGATAATCGCGATTATGACAGAACTGGTTGTCTTGTTTGTTGTAACCAAACTTGAAAGAGTGCAAAGAGTAGATATATCGGTCGATGAACTCCAAGAAAATATGAGTGATGAAGTCATAGAGAGTGCACAAAACGGACAGATGAAGGGCTATACCAATATAGCACTGTTTGGAGTAGATACAAGAACAGGAGAACTAAAGTCCGGAACCAGAACAGAT
>Ga0065709_1029676_pt1 | contig 14285 bp, 10 predicted proteins | sample Hoacrofraction14_2_FD_59096 | JGI IMG/M metagenome (GOLD analysis project Ga0065709, IMG submission 59096) | Hoatzin crop microbial communities from Cojedes, Venezuela, sample from fiber fraction 14 v1 | ecosystem: Host-associated > Birds > Digestive system > Esophagus > Crop | place: Venezuela...
GGAGTCGGGGTGCTGTTGCATGATGCCAACATTGTAGCTGGTACTGCTGTCATTGTGACAGTAAGTACGCTAAGTCCAATTTTCTTGAAATCCATATTCATACTTTTTAATTTAAATATTCTGTCTTCTTTCAAATTGCAATGCAAATATAGGGTCATTTTTGTCAAAAGTGCCATTTTGTCCTAATATTTGTCGCTTTTTAACACTTTGACGTATCCCCTTAACGGCAGTTTAATCACCGGATGAAACTTTTTACATTATTTGAATTTATCAATATTTCAAAAAAAGTTGTTACTTTTAAAAAAAATGTAGTAACTTTGCAGCCGGAAACAGTACCCCGGTCTGTCGCCGGCATCGCAGGATGCAGGAGGAAAGTCCGGGCAGCACAGGGCGCTCCGCTTCTGAAAATGGAAGCTGTCGGCGACGGCAGGTCGAGGCAGAAGAAAACAACCGCCGGCCCTTGAGGCCGGTAAGGGTGAGAAGGTGGTGTAAGAGACCACCAGCCGGTGGGTGATCACCGGGCTGTGCCTTCCGGAGGCTGCAAGTTCGCGTATACCGTCGTATGAGGGTTGTCCGCCCGACGCCTCAGGGCGCGACGGAGGGTAGAACGCTTGAGCCGTGGCGTGAGCCGCGGTCTAGATAAATGACAGACACGGCCGGAAGGGCGAGAGCCGCCGGCTGACAGAACCCGGCTTACAGGGATACTGTTTCTTTTTATTATTAAATAGGTATATACGGCGTTTTCACCCTCATTAGATGAAAATCTTATTTTTATAGACTATTTTTTCATCATTGTAAAGGATAAAACCGTACCTTTGCAGCAGAAATCAAAACTTAAAATTATTATTATGTTGAAAAAACTACTTTTATTCTCTCTGGCAGTACTCTTCACTGCCACCGCTTCTGCCGACGGCAAGGAGCATTACATCCCGAATGAGTGGAAGAACTTCAATTCTTCGGACACCCTTCTCTACAGCAAGACCGATGCATCCAACAAGTACACCTGGTCGGAGTTGAGAAGCCGTGAGACGGACAATTTCATCGTTTACTGGGACAAGTATTACGGAAATACAGCCCCCGACCAACTCTCCACGAGTGATTATTACTATGTCGACATCGACTATCTGCTCAAGAAGGCGGAAGAATACTACAAACTCGAATGCGACATGCTCGGTTTCGTCGATCCCGAGACCTCCAATATCCGCAAATACAAGATCATGATCCTGATGAATCATACCCAGACATGGACATGCTACGGCGCCGGATACGATTTCCAGGTACCCGCTCTCTGGCTCAACCCCGCTACCTGCAAACCCGTAGGGTCGGCCGTGGCTCATGAGGTGGGCCACTCCTTCCACTATATGTGCTATTCGGAAGATTCAGAGTATGGTACCAAATCCGGCATCTGGACCGGTTTCCACGGACCTGTGGGACAGGGCGCCACCATCTGGGAGACGACAGCCAACTGGCAGGCTCTGCAGTCATTCCCCGACGAGATCATGACTGAGAGCTATCATTATGCGGTGTTCAACAAGACCCACAACTACGCGTTCACCCACGAGTGGCACCGCTACCAGGCTTACATGTTCCTTTATTACCTCTGTCAGAAATACAATGACATCCGTACCGTGGCCGACGTGTGGAACTACCGCGAGACTCTCGTGAAAGACTTCAACCAGGTGCTGATGGACCTTAAAGGACTCTCCGCGAAGGAACTCTACGCACTCCACTTCGAATTCGCGATGAGGGCAGTGACATGGGATCTCGACTCGTGCGTCAAATACCGCGACGGATATATCGGCAACTTCGAATACAACAAGATCAATCTAGGCAACAGCAAGTATCAGGTGGCTTATTCGAGCTGTCCCCAGGGAACCGGTTTCAACGTTATCCCTCTGAATGTTCCTGATGCCGGTACTACCATCACCACCCATCTCACCGGTCTTACCCCCGGCTGCGAACTGGCTGACGGCGATCCCGGCCAGTATATCGATGGCAATACCACTCTCGCCAAGGCCGGCGTCACCACATATAATGACAACAGCGCCAAGACAGCCCGCGGATTCCGTCTCGGATATGTCATGCTGATGAAAAACGGCGACCGCAAGTATGTATACACCGACTCCGTATACTGTCAGGGCAAGGAAGTTCTCACCGAGGATTTCCAGTGTGAGGTGCCCGAGGGTGTCGACCGTATGTGGCTCGTCGTGGCTCCTTCGCTCAAGCGTTACCAGCAGCATAAGTGGGATGAGAATATCAAGAACGACGACCAGTGGCCTTACCAGGTGCAGTTCGAGAATACTGACATCTACGGCGAACCGACCATCGACGGACGCGCTATCGCTGATGCCACTATCACATGGGACGTGAATCTCAAACCGTCAAAGGAATATTTCGACGGTGCTTCTATCTATACCAAGGGTGAGGCTATGGCTGCTATGGGTACGGCCTTCCAGCTCACTACCGACGAGATTTCCACCAAACTGATGACTTGGGATGAGCGCGGTCCTTCTACCGACCGTATCATGTTTTACCCTGCCAATGCTGACGGTACTCTGCAGCAGATCGGAAGTACTGCCAACGGCTACGGCCACTGGTTCGACAAAGAGGGTACGGCAGTGAGCTATTCCTCCGCCAGCAGTTCCGTGTATTCACAGCTGGCTACCGGCAACTATTCCTTTTTGGTAGGCCAGTATCCCAACAGATGCAGCGACGGGGAGAAGATGACGATCCGTCAGGCTCTCTATCTGAAGGGCAGAAGGAATACCAGCGCCACGGTGTATTTCGTGTTCAATATCAACTTCTCTGATTCGGCTACGAACTCCGCTAAACTGGCGTCGATATCGACAAACAGCGTTTCAGGGATACAGAACGTATATTTCCCTCAGGCGGAGAATAAGATTTACAATCTTCAGGGACAGGAGGTCGAGAATCCTGGCAAGGGATTGTATATCGTAAACGGCAGGAAGGTTATCTTGTAAATATTTGCAATAAAGAAGACGATGGCGGATCACGATTGTGGTCCGCCATCGTCGTAGTATTCCATCCGGATGTTGCCATCCATATCTTTCCAGCAGAAACGTCCTTCTTCCCAGATCATATATCCGTGCCATGTGTCGTTCTTGGGAAGACTCGCCGAACCGGGATTCATGTAGATGAATGTGCCGCAGTCTTTCAAGGCAGGTATATGGGTATGTCCGCAGAGCAGAACCGGCGGCTTTTCTTCTTTCCCGTTATCTGTCCGGCTGACGACGAAGGGTAGGGGATTCTTCTCGTTGTATACGTGTCCGTGGGTGGCGTACACCACGTCGTTGCCGTCGCTCACCGCGATGTAATCAGCCATGATAGGGAAACCGAACATCATCTGGTCCACTTCCGCATCACAGTTGCCTCTTACGCACAACGGTACCGTCTTCCGGCTCGCGAAGTCATTGAGCCGGGCCACGAACCGTTTCGGATCGTATCCCTCGGGGAGACTGTTGCGCGGACCGTGGTACAGCATATCGCCGAGGATGATCATCCTGTCGGCTCCCTCTCTGTCGAAGGCCTCCAAAGCCTTGCCGAGATAATAATCCGATCCGTGAAGGTCGCTGACGATGAAATATCTCATTACTGCTTCATCAGGAATTGTTTGAAATCAGCGAAATCCTTCGTCATGGCGACGCTTTGTTTTTCGCCTCTCATAAATGCTGCCAATCTGTCAGGGATGGCCACTTCGGTACCTATCACTGCCTCCACGGTGTCCTTGAATTTCGCGGGATGGGCCGTCTCGCAGAACACTCCCGTCTCGCCGTCTTTCAACCCTTCCTTCAGGGCTCTGTATCCGCATGCTCCGTGGGGATCGAGGATATATCCGGTGGACTCGTAGCATTCTTTCATCGCTTCCCTTATCTGTTCATCGGAGTAGGTGCATCCGCTGATGTGGCTCACGATGGTGTCGTGGTCGCCGCCGTAGAGGTCGTACACTCTCGCGAAGTTGCTCGGGTCGCCCACATCCATCGCGTTGGCGATGGTCTGGATGCTGGGCTTGGGTTCGTATTTCCCTGTCTGCAGATATTTGTAAAAGATATCGTTGGCGTTATTGGCGGCGATGAATCTCTTTACCGGCAGTCCCATCTCGGCTCCGAAGAGTCCGGCGGTGATATTGCCGAAGTTGCCGCTCGGAACGCAGACTACGAGGTTGCCGGCCTTGCCCATGGCTTTCATCCTCGCATAGGCGTTGAAATAGTAGAACGCCTGGGGAAGGAAACGGGCCACATTGATGGAATTGGCACTCGTCAGTTTCATCTTCCTGTTGAGCTCCTCGTCCATGAAGGCGTTCTTCACGAGAGCCTGGCAGTCGTCGAACACTCCGTCCACCTCCAGTGCCGTGATATTACGGCCGAGGGTGGTAAACTGACTCTCCTGGATCTTGCTCACCTTGTCCTTGGGATAGAGCACGTAGACATGGATACCGTCGACACCCAGAAAACCGTTGGCTACGGCCGACCCTGTATCACCGCTTGTCGCTACGAGTACGTTCACTTCCTTGGTTCCCTCCTCGCGGATGAAATACTGGAGCAGACGGGCCATGAAACGGGCTCCTACATCCTTGAAAGCCAGTGTCGGACCGTGGAAGAGTTCGAGTGAATATATATCGTCGGTAACGCGGGCCACGGGACAGTCGAACGACAGTGTGTCGTATACTATCGCCTTCAGGTCGTCGGCCTTCACATCCTCTCCGAAGAAGGCGTCGGCTACGGTGTAAGCGATCTCCTGAAACGACATCTTGTCGATGTTGCCGAAGAAGTCTGACGGCAGTTTCTTGATCTTTTCCGGCATATACAGTCCCCTGTCTCCGGCGAGACCTTTAACCACCGCTTCATGGAGCGATGCCATGGGAGCCTTTTTGTTTGTGCTATAATATTTCATATTATCTGATATTCATAAATGTTTTCATAAATTCGCTGAGCCGCAGCATACCGTAGGATCCCGACACGCAGCTCTCCTCGTCGTATATCTTCACGTCGTCGGCCTCCACACCGGGATACCAGATGAGGAAGGGTACCGGTTCCTTCACGTGGGTGCGGATTTCGACGGGAGTGGGATGGTCGGGAAGCACTGCGATGCACACCGGGTCGTCCTTCCATGTCTTCACCTCGTTGTATATCGGTTCTACGATACGGTGGTCGAGGTATTCTATCGTTCTGACCTTGAGATCGACATCCCCGTCATGACCGGCCTCGTCGCTGGCTTCGAGATGCAGGAACACGAAGTCGTTGGTCCTGAGCGTCTCGATGGCGGCCTCGGCCTTGCCCTCGTAGTTGGTGTCGTAGAGTCCTGTGGCTCCTTCCACCTCTATCACTTCGAGTCCGGCGTAGTGTCCGATTCCTTTTATCAGGTCCACAGCCGATATCACGGCACCGCTCTTCACCTCGGGATAGGTTTTGCTTATGGGGTCCATCTGCGGACGGTATCCTCCGCTCCACGGCCATATCGAATTGGCGGTATCCTTGCCTTCCTGTTCTCTTTGTTTGTTGAACGGATGTTCCGCGAGCAGTTCCTGCGACTTGAGGATCAGCGAGTTGATAAGCTCCGCCGTCTCTTCGGGAGTCATCCTTCCTTTCTCGGCGGGATCTTTGGCTTCGAGCTGTTCGTGGGAAAGACCTTCCCATCCCTGTTCCGGTTTTACCATCAGGGGTTTCCATTCCTCGTCGGGATGATCGTGGGGAGGGGCGCACTCGATATGCTTGCTGCCCCCTCTGATCACGAGCAGGTGGCGGTATTGTATTCCGGTGATGAATTTCACCCTGTCGCCACCCAGTTCCTCGTCGAGGAATCTGATTAGCACATCCCCGTCTTCGGTCTTCAGATGGCCTCCGTGGTGGTTCTTTATCTTTCCGTCTTTCAGGGTGATGATATTACATCTTATGGCGAAGTCGTCGGGCCTCATCTCATATCCGATGGATGCGGCCTCGAGAGGTCCTCTGCCCTCGTATACTTTCTCAAGGTCATATCCCAGGATGGCGGTGTTGGCCACCTCGCTGCCGGGCATAAAACCGTCGGGAACGGTTATCAGCCTTCCCGTGCGGCCTTTTCTTGCCAGCATGTCCATATACGGTTTGTCAGCATATTGCATCGGAGTCATTCCCCCGAGGCGTTCCACCTTATGGTCGGCCATACCGTCGCCTAATATAATAATGTGTTTCATAAGCGTCAGATGTTAGCGATAGACATGATATTGGCGAACACACCAGCCGCGGTAACTCCGGCGCCGGCGCCGTAGCCCTGTATCAGCATCGGATATTCCTTGTATCTCTCCGTGGTCAGCATCACGATATTGTTCGATCCCTTGAGTTCGTAGAACGGATGATGGCTGTCCACCTCCTGCAGACTCACGCTGGTCTTTCCCAACTCCATTTTCGCTACGAAGCACCATCTCCTGCCTTGTTTTTCCAGGGCTGCCCTTCTTGTCTCGAAGTCTTTGTCGAGGGCCGGCAGTTTCTTCCAGAAGTCTTCGATGCTGCCTTCGAAATATTCGTCGGGAACGAAGAGATGTTTCTCCACATCTTCCTGTTCCACCTTGTATCCGGCCTCGCGGGTGAGGATGACGAGTTTTCTCACCACATCCTTGCCGCAGAGGTCGATTCTCGGATCGGGCTCGCTGTATCCCTGTTCCTTGGCTCTTCTCACCGTCTCGGAGAAGGGTACGTCGGCCGAGAGCTCGTTGAAGATGAAGTTGAGGGTTCCGCTGAGCACTGCCTCGATCTTCAGTATCTTGTCGCCCGAGTTCTTCAGGTCGTTGATGGTTCCGATGATGGGCAGACCGGCTCCCACGTTGGTCTCGTATCTGAATTTCACTCCTTTCTCCAGGGCTGTGTTCTTGAGTCTGAGGTATTTGTCGTATTCGCTCGATGCCGCGATCTTGTTGGCCGTGACCACGGATATGTTATGTTCGAGGAAGGTCTGGTAGAGTTCGGCTACCTCCTTGCTTGCGGTACAGTCCACGAATACCGAGTTGAAGATATTCATCCCTGTCACTCCGTCTCTCATCTTCACCGTATTGCTCTCCGGAGCCTCGGCCAGCTGTTGTTTGTATGTCTTCAGGTCGATGCCGTCGCGTGAGAATATCGCCTTGTGGCTGCTTGCTATCCCCACGACGTTGAGCTTCAGACGGCTGGTTCTCTTGAGTTCTTCATACTGTTTGTCGATCTGTTCGATGAGGTTTCCGCCCACGGTTCCCACGCCGCAGATGAAGAGGTTGAGCACTTTGTATTCCGAGAGGAAGAAGGAGTCGTGGAGCACGTTGAGGGCCTTTCTCAGGTATCGTCCGTCTACGACGAAGGAGATGTTGGTCTCCGAGGCTCCCTGCGCGCAGGCGATGACGCTGATACCGCTTCGTCCGAGAGTTCCGAATAGCTTTCCCGCGATACCGGGGGTGTGCTTCATGTTTTCTCCCACGATGGCGATTGTGGCAAGACCGCTCTCGGCGTGCATCGGGAACATCGCCCCGGTCTCTATCTCCTTCCTGAATTCGTTGTCGAGAACTTTTACCGCCTCCTCTGCATCCTCGTCTCTCACACCGATGGAGGTGGAGTTTTCCGACGAGGCCTGTGATACGAGGAACACGCTGATACCGTTGTCGGCCAGGGCGGTGAAGATTCTCCTGTTCACCCCGATCACTCCCACCATCGACAGACCCGTCACGGTGATAAGCGTCGAACCGCTGATGCTGGAGATTCCCTTGATCGGTTTGCGGTCGTTTTCTATCTGGTTCTTTATTATCGTTCCGGGGTTGTCCGGATTGAAGGTGTTCTTTACCAGTATGGGTATGTTTTTCACGCATACGGGATATATCGTCGGGGGATAGATAACCTTGGCTCCGAAGTTACAGAGCTCCATGGCCTCCACATAACTCAGTTCCTGTATCGTATATGCCGTGTGGATGACTCTCGGGTCGGCGGTCATAAAACCATCCACGTCGGTCCATATCTCGAGCACTTCGGCTCCCAGCGCCGCCGCGATGATAGATGCGGTGTAGTCGCTGCCGCCGCGGCCGAGGTTGGTGGTCTCGCCGGTGTTGTTGTCGGTGGAGATGAATCCCGGTACCAGCGACACGCGCGGTATTCTCGCGAAGGTCTGTCTTACCAGTTTCACCGTCAGCTCGCTGTTGAGCACGTGTTTGCCGTGTTTCTTTTCGGTCTTGACAAACTCCCTGGCGTCGAACCATTCGGCCCCGTCGATGAGAGTGGCCACGATGCGGCTGCTCAGTCTCTCGCCATAGCTTACTATCGCGTCGAGGGTCTTCGGGCTGAGGTCGCGGATGAGGTATACACCCTGGTAGATGCTCCCGAGCTCCGAGAAGAGAGTCGCCGTGACGGTCTTCAGCGCCGCTTTTTTCTTTTCGTCGGTGATCACCGCCTCGATCATGTCATCGTGGCGCTTCACCATCATGTCGAATTCGTCTTTGTATTTCCCGTCGCCCTTCACTGCCAGATGCGATGCGGCGATGAGCTTGTCGGTGATACCGCCAAGGGCGCTGACCACCACTACCACCTCCTGTGTCTGATTCTCGACGATCTTCTTCAGACTGAGGATACTTTCTACGGAACCTACGGATGTTCCGCCAAATTTTAATACTTTCATTGCTTTTTAAGTTCTTTATATCATTGTTTCCCCTTAACGAGCGGGGTTTTCTTTTCTGCTGATATCAATTTGTCATAAAACTCTGCAAAATTACTAAAAAATGTCGGTTTTGCAAAGTATTTTCAGGAAAAACGTCATATAATAGCACAAAATGCTAATTCGTCGCCGTTCTTTCTATCTTCTTCGCCTTGGCTTCGAGTTTCTGGCTCAGTTGCCCTTTGAGATACATCTCTATCATCACCGCGGCCATCGGAGCTGCCATATCGGCGCCCCATCCGCCGTGTTCCACATATACCGCGATGGCGATCTGCGGGTCGTTCATCGGCGCGAATCCGATAAATGCCGAGTGGTCCTTGCCGGGATTCTCCACCGTACCGGTCTTGCCGCAGATGGGGTAGGTGGCTTTTATCTGATAGGCGGTACCGTGGTCGACGCATTTCTTCATTCCCTCCACCACGGCGTCGTAGGCTTCCTTGCTGCACTTGGTCTGGCGCCTGGTGAGATATTTTTCCTTCAGGGGTCTCTCGGCTGTATTCTGATGGATATGGGGCACATACCAGTATCCTCTGTTGGCGATGCTTGCGGCGAGGTTGCAGAGTTGTATGGGGGTGACGGTGATGTCGCCCTGTCCCATGCCGGTCCACCATATCGTCTTGCCGTCCCATCCTTCTTTGTATCTGCGGTTCAGATAGCTGGCGTTGGCGAGCAGTCCTCCTTTCTCTCCGGGGATGTCGATACCCATCGGTCCTCCGAGGCCCATGCTTCTCATATAGTCTCTCCAGGTGTTGATGGCTTCGTCTTTGCTCTCATACATGAAGTCGTCGTTGATCATCGACGCGAAGGTCATCAGGAACCATGTGTTGCAGGAGTGTGCTATGGCGTCGACGAATTTCAGGGGCGAGCGGTGTTCGTGGCATCCTACCTTGATATTGCCGTCGGTGATTCCTTTGTTGCATTCCACGGATGTCTCTCTGTTTACTATCCCTTCGGTGAAGAGTGTCAGCGCCTGGGCTGTCTTGAACGTCGATCCGGGGGCGTAGGGCTTGGCGATGGCGAGGTTGATATTTTCCCCTTCGGGGGAGTTGGTGGCCAGACAGAGGATTTCTCCCGTCGACGGTTTTATCGCCACGATGCTGCCTGTCTTTCCCTTGAGCAGCCGTTGCGCCGTCTGTTGCAGCAGAGGTCTGATGGTGAGCGGTCCGTCGGTGGGGAGTCCTTTGCTTGCCGTCTGTGCGGCACTTGTCGTTATCATCATGGCAAAGGCTGCCACGATCACTGTCTTTATCTTGTTGTTCATCGTTCGTTTGTTAATCTGTATATTCCGTTTTGTCTTCTATTCCGGCGTCGCGGAGTGCTTCTTTCCTCTCCACGCAGGTTCCGCATCTGCCGCAGTGTCTGTCGCCTCCCTTGTAGCACGACCATGTCTCGGCGTAGTCGATGCCGAGGGCTTTCCCCCGTCTGGCGATGTCGGCCTTGGAGATGTTGGTATAGGGGGCTTCGATGATCACTCCTTCGTATGTACCGGCTTTCATGGCGTCGCTCATGGCGGAGATGAAAGAGGCCCTGCAGTCGGGGTATATGGCGTGGTCGCCGGAGTGGTTGGCGATGAATACCTTGTGGAGTCCTCTGCTCTCTGCTATCCCGCAGGCTATCGACAGCATGATACCGTTGCGGAAGGGTACTACCGTAGACTTCATGTTTTCGTCGTCGTAGTGTCCTTCGGGGATGGCGTCGGCTCCTTCCAGGAGTGATGACTTGAAGTAGTCGCGGAAGAAGGCGAGGGGGATGGTGATATGGTCTATCCCGAGACGCTGGCAGTGCATACGGGCGAAGGGTATCTCCCTGGCGTTGTGGTTGCTGCCGTAGTCGAAGGATATTCCGAGGGCTATCTCTTCCGACCTGTCATACAGGAGGGTGATGGAGTCCATACCTCCCGATACTATTATTACGCTGTCTTTCATATTTGCCGTTTTCTTTTTTCCGGCTGCAAAGGTAATGAAAATAGTTGAGAAACATTCCGGATGACTGCAAAACTTTTTTAATTTGTAGTAGATTTTATTTTCCGGTGGATTGTAAAAGTGAATTCTTTTTCGTAAATCCGAAACAATAGTAAAACAAATTCGTTTTTTTTGCGTTATATAGGTAGTTATGAACCATAACAGATCAGTATTATTCTCTGCTCTCAGGTCCGGTCTCTGGGGCGGTGAGAAGGTGGTTGTCGGGGAGGATGTGATGAATCTCGCCGTCAGCCAGGGCGTCACCGGCATTGTGGCCGACGGGGCTTCGTCGGCTCCCATCTCTATGGCCGCCACTGTCTTTATGATTGAAAAGCAGAACAAGGAGCTCGACCGCCGTGTGTCGGATGTTCTTAAGGAAATGGCGGACAACGGTATCCGCGGCGTTCTCCTTAAGGGACAGGGCGTGGCCCTCGAATATCCTTATCCCGAACACCGCGTGCCGGGCGATATCGATATCTATGTAGGACCCCGGCAGGCAGCCTCCTGCTGCGAATGGCTCCTTCGCAAGGGCATTCCACGAAGCCGGTGGGATCTGAGCCGCAAACATCTCTCGGTGACGATCGACGGCGTCGACGTGGAAATCCACAGGAAGATCATCAACGGAGGACAGCTGTTTTTCAAACGGCGGATCAGGAAGTGGCTCGAACGACGGCTGGAGAGCGATATGGTGAGACGGAGCGACGCCGGGTGGCTGCTCCCCGACGCCATGACGATGACAGTCTTCGAATACTACCACCTCCTGCACCACTTCGCCAACGAGGGGGTGGGGCTGAGGCAGATCGTAGACTGGGTGATGTGCCTCGACAGGTTTTATGAGGCGATAGACAGGGACGAACTCCGCAGACAGCTCTGCCGCTTCGGACTGCTGCACTCCTGGCGGGTGTTCGGCTTCATCGCTGTGGAACATATCGGACTGAAGAAGGAGAAAATGCCGTGTTACGATGACAGTACCAAAACGCGGGAAAAAGCCGATATGGTGATGGAGAAAGTCTTCCGCGACGGTAATATGGGATACGAACGTGCGGGCAACCTCCGGTCGAAGAACTATTTCGTGAGCAAATTACAGGGTATGAAAATCAACCTCCGTGACACGGCCGAGGTGTTCAGGATCTTCCCCACCGATGCCCTGAGGAACATGAAAAATCTCCCCGACTGCATCTGGAGGCTCTACTACGAACTTCCCAGGATTTTTATGAAAAAGAATGACAATGTATGAATCAAAAAAACAGATATGAAACTTAATCTAATCACATTCGCATCGTCGCTGGCATCGAGAGAGTCAGTGTTTGCTGACCATAAAAAAATGCTCGACAAAATCGCGAAAAAGTACGAAGTAAATTACATCTTCCCCGAAGACCTCGGTGATACTCCTCCCGAAGGCCTCACGATGGTCTTCGTCGGCAGCGGGGGAGTAGAGGAGATGGTGGCAGCCAATATCAACCGCCTCCCGCAGTATGTGGTGCTCATTGCCGACGGACTGAAAAACTCGCTCGCCGCATCACTCGAGATACTGTCGTGGCTGAGGCTCGAAGGACGCAACGGTCGCGTGATCCACGGTACCCTGAATAATATCATCGCCGACATTGACGAGATTGCCGAAATACAGGAAATCGCCGACAAGATCCGCGGACAGAGGGTTGGAGTGATCGGCAAACCCTCCGGATGGCTTATCGCCAGCGGGGTCGACTACGAAGCCGTACGCGACAAATGGGGAGTGGAGCTGGTTGACTGCAAACTGTCGCAGGTGGTCGAGCTTTTCAAAGTATTTGAGTTTGGTAATCCGGACGAAGTATATAATTCTCTCATCAAAAAAGCCGAAGGTGTGAAAGAGACGACCAGGGAAGGTCTTATGGAGGCTATGAAATTGAGTGTTATTTTGAATGGAATGTGCTCGATTCACAATCTTGACGCCTTTACGGTCAACTGCTTCGACCTGATCCCCGAGCTGCATACCACGGGCTGCCTCGCTCTGTCGGACATTAACGGTTTTGGTATTCCTGCCGGTTGCGAGGGTGACATACAGACGCTGCTCACGATGCTGGTGGTGAAGGCCGCGACGGGACAGCCGAGTTTTATGGCCAATCCCTCGCAGATCATCAGCAAGGCCCGTCAGGAGATGGTCTTCGCCCACTGCACCATCACACGGTCGATGACTGACAGATTTTTTTACAGAAGTCATTACGAGTCGGGCATCGGAGCCGCCATTCAGGGTATCATCGACCCGACGGAGGTGACGGTGGTGAAATGCGGCGGACGGAAGATGGAGAACTTCTTCGTCAGCGAGGCTCTCGTGCTCGACTGTCCCGACGACCCCGCGATGTGCCGCACGCAACTCAAACTGAGACTCGACGAACCGCTCGATTACTTCCTCAACAGGAGTATCGGCAATCATCATGTCATCGTCAGGGGCGACCACTGCGCCAAACTCTCCAAAGTGTTCAAATTCCTCGGAAGCAATAGCGTGATATGAAAATAATAGAACAGATTTTATGTCTCATAACCTGTTTCCTCGTACTTGCCGTGGCTGCTATCAACCGCGACGGTCGTGTGGCGGGATATGAGCTGGGTAAGAAGCCGGCGGCTGATGCCGCAACGGCGACGACTGCCGTCGACAGTATCACCGTGACGGGTGACGGTACGACGGTGGTGAACACTACAGGCATCGGGGCCGATATCAAGGGCTACGCCGGTGCAGTGCCTCTCGAGATCCGTATCAAGGACGGAAAGATCCAGCAGGTGAAGGCTCTCCCGAACAATGAGACGCCCGACTTCTTCGAGGCTGCGGCGGAGATCCTCGCTGCGTGGGACGGTCTCTCTCCCGAGGAGGCTCTCGCCAAGAAGGTGGATGCTGTCAGCGGGGCTACGTTTTCCTCCAGGGCTATCATCAGTAATGTCGAACGGGGACTGGCCGTGGCGCAGAACAGCTCCGCGGAGAAGTCGTTTCTCGACAAGCTGGACCTCTCGCCGAAGTTCATCGCCGGACTGCTCGTGGTGCTGATGGCGGCAATCGTACCTCTCTTCACGAAAAACAAGAGATACCGCCTTGTGCAGCTGCTGCTCAATGTCGTGGTACTGGGCTTCTGGTGCGGTTCGTTTATCAGTTATTCGCTGCTCGTGGGGTATGTGTCGAGCGGCGTGGACTTCTGGCTGTCGCTGACCCCGATAGTGATGATCGTCACGGCGTTCGTGTATCCGCTGTTCGGCAAAAAACAGTACTACTGCATGAACATCTGTCCTTTCGGTTCGCTGCAGGAACTGGCGGGAAAGACTAATCCCCACCACAAGTGGCATCTGTCGCCGAAGGTTCAGAAACGGCTCAGCACGTTCCGCGAGATACTGTGGGCCGTACTGATGCTGCTGATGCTCACGGGAGTATACTCCGGATGGATGGACTACGAATTCTTCACGGCCTTCATCTTCAGGTCAGCATCGGTAGTAGTGATCGCCCTCGCCGCACTGATGGTGATCCTCTCCGTCTTCGTCGCACGACCCTACTGCCGCTTCCTCTGTCCCACGGGAATGCTCTTCAAAGTGATGAAATAAGTCTTTTTGCTCTCCCCCTCGCCAGACTGTCCGACAATTCTTTGACCTTCAAAAATTGGTGACACTTTGCTCAAATCAACAGCAATTATCGTCAAAAAT
>Ga0065709_1029677_pt1 | contig 14280 bp, 13 predicted proteins | sample Hoacrofraction14_2_FD_59096 | JGI IMG/M metagenome (GOLD analysis project Ga0065709, IMG submission 59096) | Hoatzin crop microbial communities from Cojedes, Venezuela, sample from fiber fraction 14 v1 | ecosystem: Host-associated > Birds > Digestive system > Esophagus > Crop | place: Venezuela...
ATCGACACGTGGGTATCCACAACGTCTCCGCACAGCCTGAAGCTTTCGAAGGGCACGTATACATTAACTGAGATCACCGCGCCGAAGGGCTATGCCACGGCGGAAACCGTTACGTTTACCGTCACGGACACGATGGAAGTCCAGCACGTCGAGATGGAAGACAAGCCTTTAGAGGTCAAGATCAGCAAGAAGGACATCACTGACAGTTCCGAACTGCCGGGCGCCACGCTGCAGGTCAAAGACGCTGAGGGTAATCTCATTGAAGAGTGGGTATCCACGGATACACCGCATAAGATCAACCTTCCGCTCGGCACGTATACGCTGACTGAGATCACCGCACCGGACGGTTATGCTACGGCAGAGACCATCACGTTTACGGTAAAAGACTCTCTGGAGATCCAGCACGTCGAGATGTTCGATAAGCCTTTGGAGGCCGAGATCAGCAAGAAGGATATCACCAACGGTGAAGAGCTACCGGGTGCCACACTGCAGGTCAAGGATACTGACGGTAACCTGATCGAAGAGTGGGTATCCACCGATAAGCCGCATAAGATCAACCTCAGCAACGGTACGTATACATTGACGGAGATCACCGCACCGGACGGTTATGCTACGGCAGAGACCATCACGTTTACAGTGCTTGATAGTGAGGTGGCTACACACGTCGAGATGTTCGACAGTCCGATCAAGGTGCGCATCAGTAAAAAAGACATCACCACAGGTGACGAGCTTCCGGGCGCGACGCTTCAGGTCAAGGACAGTGAGGGCAACCTCGTTGAAGAGTGGGTATCGGGCGATACACCGCACGAGATGAACCTCAAGACCGGCAAGTATACGCTGACGGAAATCACCGCACCGGACGGCTATGCCAAGGCTGAGACGATCGAGTTCGAGGTCAAGGACAGCGCCGTAGTGCAGCACGTGACGATGTATGACAGCCCGAACGGACTGTACATCTCTAAGCGAGACATCACCAACGATGAGGAGCTGCCGGGAGCGACGCTGACGATCACCGATAACGACGGCAACGTCGTTGAGGAATGGGTCAGCGAGTCTACTCCGCACAAGGTAACGCTCAGCAGCGGCACGTATACCTTAACCGAGGTGACTGCCCCGGATGGGTATGACGTAGCGGAGAGCATCACCTTCAAGGTCAAGGACGGCAACGTCAGCCAGGTGGTCACGATGTATGACAGCCCGACGGATGAACTGATCGACCTCACGGGCAAGACCTCCAGCAACACCATCACTACCGGCGGCGGCACGGTCACCACGACGAGCGCAGCCCCGGGCAAACAGCAGCAAACCACCGCAGTCCTGACAGGCGATGTATTCCGGTATCTGCCGGCGATCCTGGCGGGTGCGGCAGGCATCCTTCTTCTCCTGTTCTTTGTTCTTACGGAAAAAAAGAGAAGAAGAGGATAAGACACACATAAAACTTCAGGTGTCAACGTTGACACCTGAAGTAACTGAAACGAGCTGACGCAACAATAGAAAATACCAGCAAAACAGGGCCGCAGGCGGAGAAATCTGCCGCGGCTCTGTTTTGCGTTTAAAACAACCGCCGATGGCTCAAAGCCGATCAAATCGGGTGCTTACAATACCCCACAACGCCAGATATGATATGGGTATCAACACATGAAATGGAGGTTACACAACGGCGGGACATGAATCAACTAAAAAGGAACAGCCTTTTGAACGCCCGCCTTCTCAGGAAAGGTCAGGGCGTTTTCTATAATGCCCTTTTTACGTAAAGCCCTTTCCAACCTATCCGCAAATACGATGTTCGCATTGCTATCTCCGGTTCATTCGTCATTTTTCACAAACTTTCAAATCCCGAAAAAAATACGCAGTTTTTGCCTTACATTTTTTGTTTTTTCCACTACCATATTTATGGAAAGGAAAACAAAATACTTATCAAAAAAGAAAAACGGAATAAAATTGGACAGGTAATTCTTGATTGTGTTATAAAAAAGTAAATTAAAATAAAAGGGAGGAGCGATCATGCAGGCGATCTATCTTTTGAAGGAATACGATGACGAGCTGGCCTACGGGGAGGAATGTATCCGTGCTTACAGGACCAGAGAAGCTGCCGTAGCACAGCTCAAAGAGGATTTTTGTCAGGCGTATCACCTTGGCGCGTTTGAAAGGCCGTCATTTATGGACGAGCAGGACAGTTTTTCCGACGATTACATCGCTATTACGACCTTCAAAGGCTCTACGGATTACTTCATCGTGCAGGAGATAACAATACTGGAAAAGTAACGCAGCGTGTGCAGTGAAATGCGCGTCCGGCCCACCCGTTTACAGGAAAGGAGAAAGCAATGACACCCGAAAAGAACAAAGAAATGACCCCTGAAACACACATTCCGATCAAAATCTCTCCGCGCGATGGTCGCATCAGAATATCGTCAGACAACGGAGGGACCGTCTTCGTCAAATGTAAACCGGACGATGAAGGCGACCTTACGCTAACCATCACCACCAAGGGCCAGGAAATGTATGTGAACACGCCGCAGGGGAATCAGTGCGCAATTACAATGTAAGCAGAAGGGAGCATTATGAATAGAAAACACGGCCGCTCATCTCAGAACAATCCGTACAGCGAAGAGACCATCGAAAACATCGCCGGCGAAGAAATGAGGATCTTTGAACTCAGAAACGAGCAACATTGTTCGGTGATCTTTAACAACGGCGGCAGGACGACCACAGATCTGAAGTCATTTCGCAACGGCACCACGTTAAATCCGATGTCCGAATATAAGCCAAACGCCAGAGTCGGCCGACAGTACGACCTGCAAAACGGCCTTACCGCCACCATCATTGAAGATAAGGGCAATTATGATATCAAGGTCCGTATTTCAGACGGAAGGGAAATTGAAGGGGTTTCCTTAAAAGAGTTAAAGAACGGAAATATCCGTGCTCTGGCGAAAAAGGAAGTAAAAGTCCTGCCGCAGGCAGATAACAAAACGCCGGGCAAGACAGCAGAAAGTGTCACGCCAACAACACCGTCTTCCGCTTCAGACAAACAGCAGCTTCGCATTGACGTTCTTCCGAATGGCGAGATACACGTCCTGGGGAAGACCAAGAGCCTGATCGCACCCTCCAAAGACACGAAATACTGCAAGGTACACATCTCCATTACGGACGGCAGTGCCGAGGTGATCTTCGACGCGGGGGAGGAAGAGATCGGCTGCATCATTCCGCTTGAAGTAAAGAGCGCTTAAAGCAGCCGTTTCGGGAGAGGTAAGTGCGGGTCTTTTGCCCCGCACTTACCTGAAACACAAGCGCACTGATTACACGAAATCTGAGCGCACACGCTTCTAAACATCAAAACCACCCAAGTATGCAACCTAAAAAGCAAAACACAATATCAGGCGGAGCATATGGCGATCAAGTTCAAAAGATCAAACGCAGCTACACCAGAACGGAAGACCGCATTTACCGCCATTTCCATCTATATCAAGGCATCACCCATTCGTCATTTTTCACAAACTTTCAAATCCTGAAAAAAGTACGCACTTTTTGCCTTACATTTTTCCGAAAATCCACTACCATATTTATGGAAAGAAAAAATAAATACTTATTCTTTAAGGTAAGAAGTTAAAACAAACGCACGAAAAAAGAGAGGAAAAAGTATCTAAAGTGGAAGTCAATAAAACACTGAAAACGGGAACAGACCGCCCCCATCACATCGAAGTGTATGGGCGAAGAGTTCTCGAATATCGGGAAGAAAAGTATTTGAATGACGAAGAATATAATAAATTGCTCGCGGACATCCAAAGCGATTCTGGCAGCATCGTGCTCGGCATCCTTGGTGATACCCGTGAATACGGCGATGTCACAGAGAGTGAATACTCCATAGAAGACCTTGATCATGAATGCTTTCTCCTTTGACGAGCGGGGCGCATACGCGCTCCGCAGGGACTAAGAAAAACCATAAAAGTACGTTTATTGTAAACGACCCTTGCGACTAAGAAAGCTACAAGATGACAGACATAACAAATATAAAAAACAAGCACCGATAAAACCATAAAGCACAAAGCAATAAAAGGGAGAAGAAAGATATGCTTGACGCGATCCTTGCAACCCGTGACGGCAAAAACACCCCGGAACGTTTTATCAAGTGGGCCAGACACTATATCAAAAGCCGTTACGGCGTAGAGATCCCGCAGGAAAACCTGCGCCGGATCGCCCGAAGATCCGGCTGGATACCGAGCGACAACACGGCAGCGGAAAACTTCAAAAAGGCGGCAGACTTTGCCACAGGATATATCGTTGCGGAGTCTTCCGATGTATACATCGCGGGCGCGAAACACATCGAAGCAAACAGTGCTTTCGTTCACAAACTCTTTATTTCCGACCTTGACGCCATTCATGCCGCAAAGGAAGACGGGATCAAGATGATCCGGGACCTTCCGCACTTTCCGCAGGATATCGATGACAACCAGTGGCGCATGGAATATTCTTCGGGCTATCTGGACACCCCGGAAAATGTCGCCTTCATCAAGAAGTATCTCAAGGACACCTACGGCTACGAATGGCATCGGAAAGATGAAATGAAAAAGTACTATGTAGACTATGCCGTGGAGGGGCGCTTCTGTGCAGAAGTGGAATGCCCGGAAGGAACAAGCGTCGAAGAGATCCGCCGTCTGGCTGACGATATCTACGAAAAAGCCGAAGACTTCGAAGGAGATCTCGGCGTGCTCGAAGTGAGACCTGTCAGCGTGGAAGACGAGCACGGGAACTTCCTTTGGGAAGAGTGACAGCAAGGCCCGCAGGTGCGCGGACAGGAGGGAGAGAGACATGAACTATAAGATCCTTTACATGATCGACGGCACCGTAGATATCAACCTGACCAGTACGGACGCAGACATAGAAGATATCCGAAAGCAAGCCAAAGAAGCCTTTGATAAAAAGACCTTCGGTTCGCTGGAGGTCACCCTGACTTATGATGCCGCCATCAGCGACGGACACATTTATCTCTGGAAAAGTGATGACAGTATCCGTATCCCGGAAAAGACACATGCGGCCGACACAGCTGTGCCATACCGCCCTTTAAAAACGGTCACATGGCACGTTGAAGGGCTTTACGCTATGGACTTTGAAAGCACGTCAGACGACCCGGATGTTATCCGTCAGAACGCGAGAGCAAAGCTTGAGATAGACCTCTCTATGAGGAAGGCTCATCTCGGAGACATTGAAGCAATCGACAGCGCAAGGGATATCGCAATCCTGAATGAAAAGGGCGAGCGGATATGGGACAGAGATAAGCCGGCAATCGCAGCCGCCCTTCAGGCAAGATAAAACCCGGCACGGCGCCCGTCGCGTCTTATTAGCCAACAACGTAAAAAAAGGAGAACCAATGGATAAAAGCTTTTCTGTGATCATAAACGAAAACAAGAACATCCAGATCGAAGAAGTAGACGAGTTCAGCGCGTCAACCTCAACCTTCCCGATACCGGAAAAAGGCAAAACATTTCAGGTCGACTTAAGTCTTCTTCTTCCGCATGGTATCTATGAGGTCACCACACCGTATAAGAGCGTCACGTTCCCGCTTCCCGAAGAAGTACTCCGCAGCGAAGAGACTGATGCCGGAAAAAAAGGGAAAACCAAAAACGCCGCCCCGCTGAAAGAAAAAACATCCGAGAAGGCAAAACCTCAGGCTGTTTCCAAGGGAAAAAGCATAAAGGTATCACCCGGCCGCTCCAAAAAAGCAAACGGTACTACCTTAAAAAAGAAGGTCGGAAGCCAGAGCCATGCGGCATTGACCGCTGCGGGCAGTGCCGATGAATACGCCCTCGATCCTTACGAGCTTGTCCGGCTGGATGGCATGCAGAAATTCGTGGGGAAGGTCTTTGCCAAGAAAGACCGCAAGGTCTGCGTCCTTGCTTACCGCCGCTATGCCGACCTGGATATCGAGTATGAGGACGGCACGATCGTTCGTCACTGTCAGGGAAGCAACCTTCAGGTAGGCTCCTTCAAGGCCGCCGCTGAAAATGCCACTCCGACAGTGGGAGAGACATCCCGTGCTTTCTGCGGCATGCCGATCACGATTACCAAGGTCTATCCGGATAAGGTCGACGTCGCGTTTGAAGACGGCACACCGGTGCAGGGAGTAAGCTACCGGACTTTCGTTATCGGCGATATCCCGCATCCGACGTATAAAGACCTTGCTGTTTACACGAACCTTCCGATGCGCAGCACGGTAAAGCCGAGCGACTGGTCTCAGGATGAAAGCCACCTGGTAGAAGTAAAGAGCCGTTTTAACAACGAAACAGACATGATCAACAAGGAGATCGTCGCGTCTCTCTTAAGTGACCCGGAGGGCAACACCTCTGTTATCTATACCTACGATGGAAAGCCGTGTCATCTGGTAAAAGGAACCATTCGGGAGTGCAGCGTACGCATGAATGGAGGCGCAGTCTTAGACAAGATCTCCACCAAGCGTTTTCTTTCCGGAAACTTTGTAGACGTGCAGCCCCGCGGAGACCTTCCGAAGGGAGATATCTCTGCTCTGTATGCTCAGACCTTTACTATGAAGGACGGAAAGGAAGTATGTATCCTGGGCGGCACGAACTACGCCAACCTTCGTGTAAAGACGAAAGAGGGCCTTGTTTTGGACCACCAGAACTATAACTATCTCAGCCGCGGCTACTACGTCTGCAAGCGAAGCGTCAGCAAGACGTTCCTTGAAAAGGAAGCTATCAAGGATATCCCGTGGCAGGATGACGTCCCCGCCGGATGGTATAAAGACAGCAGCGGACACATGATTCTGGTGGACGCCTATCGAAATGATGAAGATATCGACCTTGATCTTGAGAGCGGCGAAAGCTTCAAGCATACAGACCTTAAGCACCTCAAAGAACTTTATACCCGCTGAGAGGAGACGCTATGGCAGAAGAAAGAACAGTAACGGTCAAACCTTATGAAGCAAGAGAGACAAAAAGGCAGGCGGCAGACAACCGCCTGCCTGGTGAACGTGAAAAAGAGATCCTCACCTGGATCTCAAAAGAGCTTCGTCCGTCACACAATAACACCTTCAACCGGGATATCACAACCTCTGATCTGTTAGAAGAAGTGAAATCGTCCGGCGTCCCTGCGACAGGAAACGAGCTTCACGCCCTGATACTCAGAAGCGGCTATAAATGCGAAGACGCACTTGAGGACGGCGATTACTGGTACAATATCAGTCACCTGTCTCCGACGCTTGACCCGTTTACCAGCGCGGAAAAGGACCTTACCTTCCGCGAGTACATGGTGGACGCGTACTTCGGAAACAATAACGCCTATGGGCGCGTCGCCTCTCAGGCTCTTGCCGACTTTGCTCTTGATGACTTCCGGGACATCTCCGATGAAGAGGGACTTGAAAAGTATCTGGAGGATAAAGGCTACGATGAAGCGACCATCAGCACTTACATGGGACTCTGGACCGAATATCTATACCGAAAAGCCGCCTATGTTTTTACCGACCGCTACCGCAAGGTATCTTATCCGGACGAGTTCCCCGGAGCGAACCACCTTGTCTGGTATGACCGGGAAGATCCACGCTTTGAAGTCCCGGACGACCTGCCACTTCCGATCCTGAAAGAGGGGTATGCGTTAAGCTCGTTTCTTTTGTATCTTCGCTCTGCCTTTGGGGCACAGGCAGACGGAAGGTATCTCTTTTGGGGATACGACCTTGATAAAGCCCCCGACAGAGGTATGACAAAGATCAATGAAAACCTTGCTTCAGAAATACGGGAGAGCATGAACTATGCCCCGAAAGAGCTGTGGGACAACAGCCGCGTCTTTGACGCGGGGAACAGATATCTGACGAGGAACGAACAGGAAGCGAGGAGAGCGATAAAAAGCTTTCTTCAGGAACTGTGTCCGTGGCTTTTTGAGCCGGACGAAGAAAACCTTTAAAAGCCCAAACGGGCGGTCGCCAGAATCATAAGAAAAGGATAACAGAAAGGGGAGAGGAAAAGCCGTGGCAAAAACAACCAAGCGCAGAAGTAAGCGCCCCGGGACAGCCCAAAGCACTCGGCGCAAGGTCCGGGGAGGCGGGAAGCAGACAGCATCTGTTCAGGCAAAAGCGCAAACAGCTCAGAAAAAGACAAGCGGAATCCCGACGCCTCACAAAAAGGGTCAGTCCTCCCGCCTGGAACTTCGGCAGTATCAGCTTGAAGCCATTGCTGCGGTCAATGAAGCGTGGGAAAAGAGCGACCGTGGCGAAGAGCGGGATGAAGAAACGGTATCCGAGAGCGGAAAGAAGGCAAGAGCAGGAGCGGCACTTATCTGTCTTCCGACCGGCACCGGAAAGACGGTCGTCTTCTGCAACATCGCTAAGGAAGCGAAGAAAAAGGGCAAAGTCCTGATCCTGGCTCACCGCGACGAGTTGATCCGTCAGGCAGCTGACAAGTACACAGACATCACGGGTGAAGATTGCGGGATTGAAAAAGGCCCGGAGAGTGATATCACGCCGCCGTCCGTCCCGCACGACATCGTGGTAGCCAGCGTACAGACGCTGATGCGCGACGAACGGCTCCATCGGTATCCGGAAGGGTATTTTTCAACAATCATCATCGATGAAGCGCATCACGCCGCTGCAGACAGCTATCAGAAGATCCTGAACTACTTTCCGGACGCAAAGATCCTGGGTGTGACAGCCACGCCGGGCCGTAACGACAAAAAGGATCTTTCTGAAACGTTCGGGAGCATTACGTATGAGTACGAGCTTCGTACCGCGATCGAGGAGAAATATCTTTGTCCGATCAAGGTAAAGACCATCGGTCTGAAGCTCGATATGACGAACGTCAGGTCGTCCCTTGGCGGAAGAGGTGACTATGACGCCGGGTCAACGGCGGAAATGCTTACGCCGCACCTGATGGCAATCGCACAGAAAATCCGGGAGAACGCGTCAAACCGAAAAACGGTCATCTTTCTCCCGACGATCGACCTGTCGGAAAACTTCACAAGGATCCTAAACAGCACGGGCATTGAGACCAAGTGTATCTCCAACAAAACGCCACTTGATGAAAGACAGGATACGCTCAACTGGATCAAAAACGCGCCTAAGGGAACGGCAATCTGCAACGCCATGATCCTGACGGAAGGGTGGGACTGTCCAAACGTAGATTGTGTGGTTATCCTTCGGCCGACAAAGTTTTTATCCCTCTACACGCAGATGGTAGGGCGTGGAACGAGACCCAGCCCCGGGAAAAAGGATCTGCTCCTTTTAGACTTCCTGTGGCTTTCCAAGAAGCACAACGTCTGCCGCCCGGCTTCGCTTACAAGCGACAACGCCGAATTGGTAGACGCGGTAAGCCAGGAGGCTATGGGCAAAGAAGTCGATCTCTTTGCAACCTCCGACAGTGTCAAGGAGCGCAAGAGGGATGAGGCCATGCGCCTTGCCGCAGCACTCAGCCAGTACCGCGATCAGGGCGAGCGGGAGTTCGACCTGCTTGATGAAAGCGAGAGCCTGGTCGGAAAGCTGCTTCAGGGCTATAAACCTCAAAAGCTCTGGGAATATCAGGATATCACGGGGCCGCAATCAGAGCAGCTTATCAGTCTTGGCATCGACCCGACGGGATACAGCCGTGGTGAAGCGTCTTACCTTATCAGTTGGGGCATGAAGAGAAGAGAGAAGAAGCTCTGTACGGTAAAGCAGTTTGAGCTTCTTCGTAAAAACGGCATCAAAGCTTATAACATGAGCAAGGAAGAGGCTACTAAAAGGATCGGCGAGATCACACAGAAGATTCCGCCAACGGAGAAACAGATCAACGCTTTGATCTATTATGGCGTGAGACCTGATATAGCCACAAGTCTCAGTAAAGAAAAGGCAACCCGCCTTATCTCGATACGAAAGACCTGCGGATACCTCGACTCGAAGCAGATCGAATTCGTGATGAAAGCAACCTACCGGGAGTGGAAGGAATATCAGGAACAGCTGGCAGGATCAGGATCGGGAACAACTTATAACAGATCCTCTTATCGCGGGAACTGGAGAAGGACGTAAACCCCGCACAGCTTGAAAAAACAAAAGACCCCTTTGTAGTTTGCCATATCGGCATCCACAAAGGGGTCTTTTGTTTCATATAGCACGAGCCAGTTGTCTTCGGCGGATCGGTCTCTCAGACTGTTTCTGCTCGTTCTGTTCTTTTTCGTACTCTTTTTCAATTTCCTCATAAAACGCTGCAACTGCCGGAGATGCCTTGATCGACTGGGGATAAATGATCCCGTCGATATACATACCACCCGGAGTAGTGGCTCGTGAAAGGGCCACATACATCTGCCCCGCAGCGAAAGCCTCAGCTTGTACGTTGACATGCTGGAAAGTCTGTCCCTGACTTTTGTGCATGGTCACAGCATAGGCAAGGCGAAGAGGGTACTGTCTAAACTGACCGATCTCTTTCTGAATGATCTTTACCCGTTCCTTCAGATCTTTCATGTCAAGTTCTTTTACAGCTTCAGGCACGGTTATCTTCCACTCATAGGGCGAAACCGAAACGACGGCTCCGTTCTCTAAAGTTATGTCTATATCGCCCCCGGGCAAACGAGGAAGACGTTTGATCGTACCAAGACTGCCGTTTACATACTTGTCTTCCTTATCGTTAGTCAGGATCATGACCCGTGCCCCAACTTTCAGCGTCAAGACCTTATCGGTCGGCATGTCAGTCCAGGACACTACTCCGGAAACAGCAGCCCTGTATGTTTTTGCATCTTCGGAAATAGTCTCAAGTTGTTCACGGTTTATTTTGTCTGCGGCTTTGTTTTTAGCACAAAGCCAGATGCCATCATCAAGAGGTTCAGAAGAAGTTTTTGTCTCCAGATACCTCAGACAGGAAAAATCTCCGACCCGTGCCTGATTTAGTGCGTTGGCAAAAGAAATGTCCTTTTGGCGCATGATCTGACGCAGGATAACCTTTTCAAACTGACAATCTTTCCAATGGAGTCCCTGAAAAGCAAAACCCTTATCAATACCCTTATCGTATCGTCCAAATGTTCGGCGGTCATAAACCTGACTTAACGCCTTATAATCATCTTCGTTTAAAACCGGCGGCAGCTGATAAAAATCCCCTACAACGATGATCTGAGTGTCAAAGTTCCTGCCCCAACTAAGTGCATTCAGCTTCATTCCACTGGCGAGGGCCTTTCGATGCCATCGCGCCTCTTTGTCCTCTGCAACTCGTTTCAGGACTCTATACACGTAATCAAACAGATCCAGACGGCACATGCTGATCTCGTCAATAATGATCGTATCTGCATACTTTACAGCATCCGGAACTTTTTTCAGGTTGATGCTGTTATAGGGAGAAAGAACGCCGGTACCTAATCGAAATGCTCTATGCAGTGTACAGCCTTCGGCATTCAAAGCCGCGATCCCCGTTGGAGCTGTTACCAAAACATTTCTTGCCTGACTTCTTGCGATTTCAACAAACCTTTTCAAGACAAAAGATTTACCCGTACCGGCCCCGCCTGTGACAAAAACATTTTTCCCGTCAAGCATGGCCTTTAAAGCTGTTTTCTGATCGTCCGTTAAATCAGAAAAGTAATCCTGTGTATTCTCTATGTTTTCGTTCATGAAAACCTCCTCCTGATCATCATTGAGCGTAAAAAGAAGAAGCCTTTTACGACTCCTTCCTCTATAATTGTGCCACAGCTCGCTGTTTACTTTGTTCACTTTTGCCAAAAACCGTATATTTTTAGGGCAATTAGACTGATTCGAGTCCAGTCCGGAGAGTCCAATGTTCTGTTGTGACGCCGGGTCAGGGTAGAAGTATGGGATACCCGGGTCAAAATCAGTCTCTATTGCTTTACGTGTAGCCCCGCATACCATAAAAACAAAATGGCGTTGCGGGACATACAGGTGGATGCCAACCCTATGTAGAAAGACAACGTTGCTCGGAAAGCTTCAGAACAACTAAACCCAAACGTAAAAAAACAGCCCCTCACCTGTCAGGGACAAGTAAGGGGCTATGTGTGGATCTGCCGTTGCAAAACGCTGTTAGATCCTTTTCAGTTTACGCTTCACTGCCTGTCTGTGCGGAAAGCACTTTCGGAGTCGTTTCGTCCAGCACTTGGGCGTTGATCTCGTCTACAGTTATGACCACCATTTCGTCCTTATTCGCAGTTACATCAAAAAAGTCGTTGTTCTCGCTATCATATCCCACAGGTATATCTACCTCAGAGAGGATAGTCAGCGCACTGGAATGCAACCTTGCGTTATAGGCAACAGGCTTTGCATAAATGAAACCCGCCACAGAAATGACAGACCAGAGTTCTTCGCCGTTTGCGTAAAGCGTCTGGTACATTGGGTGTTTTTCGTTAGAGACAGATGCCTCGTTTTCACCGATATACTCGCCAATCGCGGAATAATCCCAGATGACCGGTTCCTGATCAAAACCACGCTTTTGCATGTCAGCCAAAGCTTCACTTTCTGTCTGGATAAACTCTGAGTAAAAAGAACACGAGTTTCCCGTCTTTACAGATGGCTCCGCTGGGGTATCTCTGTTTTCCTTTGAAAGTAGCCACACCCCCGCACAAAGAGCTATTACAACCAGACAGAGCAGTGCAAGTCTTCCCGTCCTGCTCATAGGTTTTTATCCTCCTTTTTAGACGCCTGCCGCTCCTGATTTTTCTGAATACGTTCTTTTGCTGCTTTTTTCAGGCTCCGTGCCTGCATCGGATGCCGTGGCAAAATGAACTCTTTCAGGCTGACACAGTTTTTGAAAATACTGTCAAGGTCTGGACTCTGCGGCGTCGACGCACCTGACAGATTTATCCTTTCCAAAGCCACACAACTTCGAAACATGTTTCTCATGCTCACTACTTTTGACGTATCAAATCCCGGAAGACAGGCTTCTTTCAGAGAGATGCAGGCAGAAAACATATGATCCATTGAAAGAACATTTTCCGTATTCCACCAGGAACAAAAAGAGGTATCTGTGATCGACCTGCATCCGTGAAAAGTTTGGGACATCTCCGAGACGTTAGCCGTGTTCCAGGCGTCTACAGAAAGGGCTTTCAATGAAGAGCAGTTCGAAAACATCTGAAACATGTCAGTAACGTTTTCTACATTCCAACCATTCAGGTTTAGACGTGTAAGGGAAGAGCACTCGGCAAACATACGAGACATATTTTCGACCTTTCCTGTGCTCCAGTGCGTAAGGTCAAGATCCTTGAGTTTGTTACAGTCATAAAACATGCCTTCCATGCTTTTTACCTGATTTGTGTCGATCCTATCCAGACCTTCGATCGTCTCTACCTGCCTGACAGGCTCAAACCAGAACTGAGATCCCGCCGGCATCTCAAAAAGACCGCTTTCAGAACAGATGTAAGCCGTTTTACTGGTAACATCATAGCACTCAAAGATGCCGCCTTCGTCATCCGTATCAAAGACATTGAATACTTCTTCTTTTTCAAGTGACCGACAACGTGGGTCTTCAATATCTGTAAAGACCAGATGCTGAATCTCTGATTTCGGAAGAGAGGAGTGGTCCACAAAAAAACCGGGATAGAGTTGAACACGTTTTTCCTGCATAGTCATCACCCTTTCCGTCGAAGACGGTTCTAAAAAAACATTTTGGCTCTAAATTTGCATTTTTTCCGCTTGGGTATAATAAAGCAGGCGAGTATTCCCGCCTGCACAGATGTTGTTTATCAGCCGTGATGATTTTCATCACGGCTGATAATAAAAATCAAAGACTCTTTGCCTTCTTAACGGTTTTTTCCTATGTTGTAATGGGCTATCTTGCTTTGAGTTTTACGGCCTTTTTCCTCGTGATTTTAGAGGGGTTTGGGCCTTTACTTTATTTTTATAACGCTCCAAAGATTCAATCCAGAGGCCGTCACCCCTGCACGGGGCAATGACCTTTAAAGGGTCATTATTTGGAAAGGCAATGAGACATCCGTCATAGTTGTTATCCGCTAAGACCACAGCACCTTTCGGTATTGTGATCTTGTCCGTTATCTGTTCTTTTTCTTCCTGTGACAGATCTTCCAGTTGCAGGTAGTAGTCGACGACCACATTCTTTTGGGCAAGCCACTTGCAGAATGGGTATTCTGTTTCAGTCTTCAGGCGCGCGATCCTTTCCACAATCAGAGAAAGCTCAACAAAGCCTCTTTCGGAAAGGCATCTTTCCTCTGAAAGTTGGCTATCATATATCTCCCTCAGAAGTCTCTGTTCCCTGTCGCTAAGCAAGTCTTTCTGACTGCTCTGCATGAGCAAGCTCAAGCAGGTTCCCGGGGCTGATCGGCATCACTTAGTCCCCGCCCGCCGTATAGTGACACTTCGAA
>Ga0065709_1029678_pt1 | contig 14264 bp, 10 predicted proteins | sample Hoacrofraction14_2_FD_59096 | JGI IMG/M metagenome (GOLD analysis project Ga0065709, IMG submission 59096) | Hoatzin crop microbial communities from Cojedes, Venezuela, sample from fiber fraction 14 v1 | ecosystem: Host-associated > Birds > Digestive system > Esophagus > Crop | place: Venezuela...
GGGCCGCAGGCGCACGGGAGAGCGGACAAATGAAGAATTGCGTAGTGGTGATCCCGGCGCTGAATCCCCCGAAATCGCTGCTCTCATACCTGAGGCAGATGCAGGCGAAGGGCTTTGAGCGGATCGTGATCGTGGATGACGGCAGCCGGACAGACAAGCTGCCGCTCTTTGCGCGCGCGGAGCGGCTCGGCTGCGTGGTGCTGCATCATGAGGAGAACCGGGGAAAAGGGCAGGCACTGAAGACGGCATTTTCGTATTACCTCGCGCACTGCGCGGGGGAGAGCGACGGCATCCTGACCGTGGACGTCGACCGCTTCGTGCCGGTCGTTGACCTCGAGAAAATGGCAAGCTCTCTGCACAATATCCAGCGCATGGGCTCGTGCGCCCTGGTCGTGGGCGTGCGGAACTTCGCGTCCGCACGAGCCTCGAAGTTCGACCGCAATATGAACACGGTCACGCGGACGATCTACCGCATGCTGCTGGGCGCGGAGCTGCAGGACCCGCTGTCGGGGACGCTCGGCATCCCGGACCTGAGGGTGGACGCGTGCCTGAAGGTGCGCGGGAGCGGCTACGAATATGAATCGGCGCTGCTCATCGAGATGGAGAAGGACGGCCTCGCGCAGGTTCCCATCCATTACCCGGTCGAGCAGGCGGATACGGAGACGCACTACCGCAAGGGCAAGGACACGTTCCGGATCATGGTGATCCTCTTCCGGAACCTGATCCTGTACGGCCTGACGTCGCTGACGGCGTCGCTCGCGGACGTGCTGCTGTTCGGCCTGTTCAGCCGCACGCTGTTCGCGGACGCGCCGCTCGCACTGGTGAAGAGCACGATCCTCGCGCGGATCCTCTCGGCGAGCCTCAACTATGTCCTGACGAAGCGCTTTGTGTTCCGCACGGGCGGCGGCGCTCAGGAGCGGGCCCGGTCGGCCGGCCTCTTCATGCTGCTGTCCGGCGCGCAGTGCCTGTGCAGCGCCTTCAGCGTGCAGGCGCTGGCGAGTCTCGGCGGGAGCGATATCGGGTGGAAGGTGGTCGTGGACCTGGTGCTGTTCTTCATCAGCTACCAGATCCAGCGGCGGTATATCTTCAGGGACGGGAAGAAAAAAGAATAAGACCGCGGGAGGCGTTACGCTCCGGCGCGGTCTTTGGCTTCGGCTTCTTCGATATAGCGCTGCAGGGTCGGGAAGGCTCCCTTGTAGATGATGCCGAGCAGCTTGTCCAGATGGCGCAGCGCCTTCTGGAGTTCCTCCGGCGTGATCAGGCTGTCGCGCTGGGCATCCGCAAGCTCGTCGAGATCGACGACGCGCACGCTCCCGTCCGGATACACGATGACATCGGCCAGCAGGTCGGTGAACACATACGTGTCGGTGTCCGGATCGTACTGCGTGGAGATGATGTCGCAGTACCAGCTGATCAGGCGGTCCTCATGGTCATAGAACTTGCTGACCTTGAAGCCGCGCTCCGGAAAGTAGCAGGAATAACCGTGGGACAGTGTCTTCTTCGGGTGCAGGGTATTCCAGCGGGTGATGAGGATCTCATTGTCACGGTAAAGCAGAATGTCATCCTTCAGGCATACGCATTCATCGGGGATGATGCGCCTGCGGTAGAGCGTGGGCTGATCCATGTCGTCTCCTTCCTGCTTTTGAGTTGGTTTATCTCTGATTGTATGCCCTGTGAGGGAAAATAGCAATCGAAAATGGCAGAGCCGGCCGGCGCGAAAAATCCGACAGATTTTCCCGGCGAGACTCTGAACGGGTACATAAAACAGCAGGTGCAGTCCGGCCGGGAACAGCGGGCGGGCGCCGGCGAAACACAGCGGACGAAAGCCCGCGGGACAAAGCAGGCCGGCGGCCTGCGAAAGGGGGAGAAGTATGATTCAGGATGCGGTGGCAAAACTGGTGTGTTACGGCCTGAAGACGGGGCTGCTCGGCGGGGAGGATGCGATCCTGACCGCGAACCGCCTCATCAGCCTGCTGGGCATCGACGTGCTCGACGAGGCGACGGAGCAGGCGATCACGGCATGCGCCGGGGAAGTACAGGCGGCCGGGGCCGGACAGACCGGGGCGGCGTGTGCCGGGAAAGCAGCGGCAGCCGGTGCAGGAGAAGCAACGGCGGCGGGCGCGTATGAGCCGGCGCCCGGGGAGCTGCAGGAGATCCTCGACGAGATCATCGACTACGCCGTGGAGACCGGGCAGGTGAAGGAGAACACGGTCACGTACCGCGATCTCTTCGACACGAAAGTCATGGGCGAGCTTACGGAGCGCCCGTCCGACGTGATCCGGAAGTTCCGCGCGCTCTATGAGGAGAGCCCGGAGAAAGCGACCGACGCGTTCTACCGCTTCTGTCAGGACAACAACTACATCCGCCGCGAGCGGATCGCGAAGGACCGCCGGTGGAAGGCGCCGACCGGGTACGGCGACCTCGACATCACGATCAACCTCTCCAAGCCGGAGAAGGATCCGAAGGCCATCGCCGCCGCACGCCTCGCTCAGCAGAGCGCCTACCCGCGCTGCCAGCTGTGCTACGAAAATGTCGGCTACGCCGGCCGCCTCAACCATCCCGCCCGCCAGAATCTGCGGGTGATCCCGCTGAAGATCGACGGCGGCGACTGGTGCATGCAGTACTCCCCGTACGTCTACTACAATGAGCACTGCATCGTCTTCAACCGCTCGCACGTGCCGATGGTGATCGACCGCAGCGTCTTCCGCAAGCTCTTTGATTTCGTGCGGCAGTTCCCGCACTACTTCATCGGCTCCAACGCGGACCTGCCGATCGTCGGCGGCTCGATCCTCGCCCACGAGCATTTCCAGGGCGGGCGGTATGAGTTCGCGATGGCGAAGGCGCCGGTCGAGGAAGAGATTCACTTCGACGGATACAGTGATGTTAAGGCCGGCATCGTGCGCTGGCCGATGTCCGTGATCCGCCTGAGCGGGGAAGACGCGGAGCGCCTGACGGACCTCGCCGATAAGATCCTTACGGCGTGGCGGGGCTATACCGATGAAGCGGCGTTCATCTTCGCGGAGACGGACGGCGAGAAGCACAACACGATCACGCCGATCGCGCGGATGCGGGACGGGAAGTTCGAGCTCGACCTGGTGCTGCGCAACAACATCACGACGGACGAGCATCCGCTCGGCGTCTATCATCCGCACGCGGAGCTGCATCATATCAAGAAGGAGAACATCGGCCTCATCGAGGTCATGGGCTGCGCGATCCTGCCGGCCCGCCTGAACACGGAGATGGCCGCCCTGCGCGCGGCGGTCCTCGAGGGCCGCGACTACCGCGCGGACGAGACGCTCGAGAAGCACGCCGACTGGATGGACGCCGTGCGCGCGGCGCATCCGGATCTGTCGGAGGCAAATATCGACGAGGTCATGCAGACCGAGATCGGCAAAGTCTTCGCGCAGGTCCTCGAGTGCGCCGGCGTTTACAAGCGCACCGACGAAGGCCGCGCGGCGATGCGGCGTTTCATTGAGAGTATCTGAGAACCTTGACGGAGCGTGGGTTTCGGGGTAGTATAGGTGCGGTTTTTCCGTAAAAAAAGTATAGAAGAGAAGATTCGGAAGTGTGCACCGATGCCATTTTCGGAGAGACGGGATGAGGAGGAGTGACGTGGCAAAGGATAAGAAATTTGTGGAGGAGATCACCTCGATGGAGGAGGACTTCGCCCAGTGGTACACGGACGTGGTCAAGAAGGCCGAGCTGACCGGCTACACGCAGGTCAAGGGCTGCATGGTGATCAAGCCGGCCGGCTTTGCGATCTGGGAGAATATCCGCAATGAGCTGGACCGCCGGTTCAAGGAGACGGGCGTGGAGAATGTCTACCTGCCGTGCCTGATCCCGGAGAGCCTCCTGCAGAAGGAGAAGGACCATGTGGAGGGCTTCGCGCCGGAGGTGGCGTGGGTGACGATGGGCGGCGCCCAGCAGCTCGAGGAGCGCATGTGCGTGCGGCCGACCTCGGAGACGCTCTTCAGCGATTTCTACGCGAAGGACGTGCACTCCTACCGTGACCTGCCGAAGGTCTACAACCAGTGGTGCTCGGTGCTGCGCTGGGAGAAGACCACCCGGCCGTTCCTGCGCTCGCGCGAATTCCTGTGGCAGGAGGGCCACACCGTCCACGCGACCGCTGAGGAGGCCGAGGAGCGCACGAAGCAGATGCTGAACGTGTACGCGGATTTCGCTGAGGAGTTCCTCGCGATCCCGGTCGTGCGCGGGCAGAAGACGGAGAAGGAGAAGTTTGCCGGCGCCACCGCGACGTACACGATCGAGGCGCTGATGCACGACGGCAAGGCGCTGCAGTGCGGCACGAGCCACAACTTCGGCGACGGCTTCGCGCAGGCGTTCGGCATCCAGTATGTGGATAAGGACAACACGCTCAAGTACTGCCACCAGACGTCCTGGGGCATGACCACCCGCATGATCGGCGCGCTGATCATGGTACACGGCGATGACAGCGGCCTGAAGCTGCCGCCGAAGGTGGCGCCGGTGCAGGCGATGGTGATCCCGATCCAGATGAATAAAGAGGGCGTGCTCGAGAGCGCCCGCGCTTTGAAGGACGCGCTCGCGGCGGCGGGCATCCGCGTGAAGATCGACGAGGCCGACCGCAGCCCGGGCTGGAAGTTCTCCGACCAGGAGATGCGCGGCATCCCGGTCCGCCTGGAGCTCGGCCCGAAGGACATCGAACAGGGCCGGTGCGTCATCGTGCGCCGCGACACCCGCGAGAAGATCACGGCCCCGCTCGAGGGCATCGGTGAGACGGTCGCGCAGCTCCTCGACACGATCCAGCAGGATATGTTCGAGGCGGCCCGCACGCGCACGGAGCAGATGACCTACAGCGCGACGACGAAGGAGGAATTCTCCGAGATCGCGAACACGCGCCCGGGCTTCATCAAGGCGATGTGGTGCGGCGACGAGGCCTGCGAGAATGCGATCAAGGATGAGCTCGGCGGTGTGACCAGCCGCTGCATGCCGTTCGCTCAGGAGCATTTGGCGGACACCTGCATCTGGTGCGGAAAGAGCGCGAAGGCGATGGTGTACTGGGGCAAGGCCTATTAAATGATACGTAATGTTCAGAGCTGCCGGGAGAAAAGGGAATACGCCGATCCCCCGGACGTGAGGCTGCGTCCGATGCCATACCGGCGTCCGGCTTTGCCGGCGGCAGGCCGATAGCTCTGAATCGATACAGACACAAAGAAAGCGGCAGGGGCGTACGGCTCCTGCCGCGTCTTCCGCAGGGAAGGAGGAATCTCATGAAACTGGTAGTGATTGTACTGAACAAGATCGAATGCCTCGAGGAGCTGCTCGCGGAGTTTTCGCGGCGGGACCTGCAGGGCGCGACGATCATCAGCTCCCACGGCATGATGCAGGAGCTGGCCCAGGCGGACGATGAGCTGCGCTTTCTCGGCTCGCTCCGTCAGTTTCTGAACCCGGATCACAAGGAGAACCGGACGATCTTCATGGCCGCCTCGGAATCCCGTGTGCCGGTGATCATCGAGGCGGTCAATCAGGTGACCGGAGGACTGGACAAGGGGGACACGGGTATCCTGTTCACGCTGCCGATCGATTATCTGGAAGGATTTAAGGTGAAAGAGCCATGAATTTCAATCTGAGTCTCAATCTGCTGACCGAGCTCTCGATCATGATCCTGGCCGGCATGTTTTTCGGGCGGATGGCCAAGCATCTGCGCCTGCCCAATGTCACCGGGTACCTGATCGCGGGACTGCTGATCGGGCCGTATTTCCTGCCGGCGCTCGGCTTCAGTCACACCCTGCTCTCCGTGGAGTTTGTGGACTCCATCGCGGTGATCTCGGAGGTCGCGCTCGGGTTTATCGCATTTTCCATCGGCAATGAGTTCAAGTTCTCGTATTTCCGCCGGGTCGGTGCGACGCCGATCGTCATCGCGTGCCTGGAGTCGCTGTTCGCGGTGGTGTTTGTGGTCGTGACACTGGTGGTGACGGGGCATGACCTGCCATTTTCACTGGTGCTCGGGTCGATCGCGGCGGCGACGGCGCCGGCGGCCACGATCATGGTCATCAACCAGTACAAGGCGAAGGGGCCGGTGACGGAGACGCTGCTCGCGGTCGTCGCCATCGATGACGCGACGGCGCTGATCCTGTTCTCGGTCTCGGTCGCGGTCGCGAAGAGCCTGGAGGGCGGCAGCTCGAATCTGGCGTTTTCGCTGCTGGAGCCGTTCGTGCAGATCCTCGCGGCGCTGTTTCTGGGCTTCGTGCTCGGCATCGTGCTGCTGATCCCGATGCGCTTCTTCAGGAAGACGGGCAACCGGCTGTCGCTGATCGTGGCGTTCATCTTCCTGGGGATCGGCCTCGCGGACATCTTCGGGCTGAGCTCGCTGATGCTCAGCATGGCGCTCGGCGCGACGGTCGCCAACATGAGCAATGAGGCGGACCGGATCATGGACATCGCGGACTCGGTGACGGCCCCGATCTTCCTGCTGTTCTTCGTCGCCTCGGGCGCGGAGCTGCAGGTGTCGGTGCTGCGCTCGGTCGGCGCGATCGGGGCGATCTATATCGTCCTGCGTGTGCTCGGCAAGATGTTCGGCGCCTGGCTGGGCGGCCGGATCTGCCACGCCGAGGAGAAGGTGAACCGGTACCTCGGGCCCTGCCTGCTGCCGCAGGCCGGTGTCGCGATCGGTCTGACGCTGGTCGCCGGCGAGGTCGTCCCGGACTACGCCCCCCAGATCCGCGCCGTGATCCTCTCCGGCACGCTGATCTATGAGCTGATCGGACCGAGTGTGACGAAGATGAGTCTGAAGAAGGCCGGCGAAATTACCGCGTGAACAGTAACGGTAAATTCCGGCACAGCTGTCGGAAAACAGCATGCAGGCGCGTGACAAAACGGGCGGGGGTCGGCAAATTATACAGAAAACGCGGGCGGGGTGTTTCGAAAATTCGGCCAGGATGACCGACAGATTTTCGGCTCCGCCCGCTTGCTTTTTGCGCGGGAAATTGGTATGCTGTAGGTACTAAAAGACTTAATGGCAAACTGCCTGAAAGGGCAGGACGCAAAGCTACAGGGTCTACCGGAAGAGACCGCAGGCCGGATCGGGCGCGGCACCTTCCCACGACAGCCAGTTGCCGGGACCCCCTACGTAAGGGGAAATTTATTATAATCCTTCTTTTCCGTTCGCCGGTGAATCACGGCACAGAAAGTGAGACTATAATAATAGCAAACCGTTCGAAAGGGCGGGACGCAAAGCTACAGGGTCTACCGGGAGCCGCACAGGCCGCACAGGCTGAGAGCTCCTCAGGACAGCCAGCTGCCGGGTACTTTTCCGAATCCGCTTCGCGCGGAGACTTCCCAGGCGGCGCTGCGGCGATGATGTAATGCCGCGATGCCGTGAAACTGCAAAGCTGCGATGCTGCGGCTCCTGCGGTGCAGGTGAGGGGAGCAGGGAGAGTACTGTTCACAGTTAAGTCTTCATTTCCGTTGTTACAGTGATTGCGGGCGATTTTTTTGAGCCCGTCTGAAATGGAGGACACAGGCTATGAAGAAGAGAACGAACATGAGAACCAGAATCCTGTCCCTGGCGGCGGCCGCGATGATCACGGCGGGCTCCCTGTTTACAGGCGGCGACGCGCTGGCGGCGAACGCGAAGACCATCAAGGTCGGCTCCTCGGTCAACCTGACCGTCAAGAAGGCGGCGAAGTGGAGCACCTCGAACAAGAAGGTGGCCAAGCTCACCAAGATCAGCTCGGTCAAGTACAAGGTGACCGCGATGAAGGTCGGCACGGCGAAGGTCACGGCGAAGGCCGGCACGACTTCCTACACCTGCAAGATCAATGTCAAGGCGGCCAGCATCAGCTCCGCCGCTTCCGGATCTTCCGGTACCGAGAGCATCCAGTCCACCGCGATCGCGGGCAGCACGGACGCAAAGTACACCGTGCAGCTGGCCAGCGGCACGAAGACGGTCATCGGACATTTCGACGAGTCTATCGCGAACAGCTGCGTGTCGGAGCTCAACGCCTACCGCTCCGAGCACGGGCTGAACACGCTGAAGGTGAACAAGAACCTCGTCACCGCGGCGAAGATCCGCGCCTATGAGTCGACGGTCAAGTTCGAGCACACCCGCCCGAACGGAACGAGCTGCTTCACGGTCTCCTCGCTGGCCTACGGCGAGAATCTGGCCTACGGTTTCAGCTCGGCCTCGAAGGTCACCGTCGCCTGGTCGAACTCGGCGTCGCACAACGCGAACATGCTCCGCGACGGCTACCAGACCGTCGGCATCGCGTGCTTCTGTGCGCGGCAGTCGAACGGGTCGTATGTCAACTACTTTGTGCAGATGTTCGGCAAATAATGAACGGCACGGCGGTCGGCAGCGGCAGATGACTTTTTGCAGCGGCACCCCTCACCCGGGTCACGCAGGTAATTGCGTCGCACAGGCCGGCCCGATGCGAAGAAACACTTCCGCTGCCGGCGCGCCCGGAGGAGCCCGGCGCGCCTGCCTGCCACATACAATCATATGAATAAAGCCCTGAGAGCCCCGCGTCTGCGGGGCTTTTTCATTCTTGTTATGCCCACCGCCGAATGCTATAATAGACATAATTGTGTACTGCAAAATCCCGGGAATCCGGGGCGGGGACCGCGCGGTCCCGGCGGGGCCGGGCAGGCCGGAGGACGCAGCCGTGCGGCGGCGGCCGGCAGTTCGGATATATTTTTCGGAATCGGAAACAGAAAGGCGGCATGACTCATGAAACTGAATAGGCTCCTGGAGCATGTGGAATATACGGTGCTGAGCGGCAGCGATGAGACGGAGGTCACCGGCATCGTCAATGATTCGAGAAAGGTGAAGGAAGGCTCGGTCTTCCTCTGCATCCGCGGCGCGGTGGCCGACGGGCATAAGTACGCGCAGGAAGTGGCGCAGAAGGGCGCGGCGGCGCTGATCGTCGAAGAGGCGGTGGACGTGCCGGAGAGCGTGACGGTGATCCGCGTGACGGACACCCGCATCGCGATGGCCCGCATGGCCTGCGCCTGGTACGACTATCCGGCGCAGAAGCTGAAGATGATCGGCGTGACGGGCACGAAGGGCAAGACCACGACGACCTACATGATCAAGGCGATCCTCGAGGAGGCGGGCATCAAGACCGGCCTCATCGGGACGATCGAGACCATCATCGGCGACGAGGTCACGCCGGCGGCGAACACCACGCCGGAATCGCTCCTGCTGCAGGAGGACCTGGACCGCTGCGTGAAAGCCGGCTGCGAGGTCGTGGTGATGGAGGTGTCCTCCCAGGCCCTCATGCTGCACCGCGTCGAGGGCATTGTCTTCGACATCGGCGTCTTCACGAACATCGAGGCGGACCACATCGGCCCGGCCGAGCACGCGTCCTTCGAGGACTACATGGAGTGCAAGAGCCGCCTGTTCCGCATGTGCAGGCTCGGCATCCTGAACGGCGACGACATTCACCTCGGCCGGATCCTGGAGCGCCACACCTGCGAGGTCGAGACCTTCGGCTTCCGTGACAATGAAACCCTCCATGCCGAGGATGTGCGGCTGGTCTCGAAGCCTGGGTACCTCGGCACGCTGTTCACGATCCGGGGCGAGATGCAGTTCCGGGCGGAGACGGATATACCGGGGAAGTTCAGCGTGTACAATTCGATGTGCGCGATCGCCGTGTGCCGGCATTTCCCCGTGAGTGAGGAGAACATCAGGACGGCGCTGAAGAAGGTGCGGGTCAAGGGCCGCGTGGAGATGATCCCGGTGTCCGACCAGTTCATCCTGATGATCGACTATGCGCACAATGCGATGGCGCTGTCCTCGCTCCTGACCACGCTCCACGAGTACCATCCCGCGCGGCTGGTCGTGCTCTTCGGCTGCGGCGGCAACCGGGCACGCTCGCGCCGCTATGAGATGGGCGAGGTGGCCGGCAAGATGGCGAACCTGACGATCATCACGTCGGACAACCCGCGCTATGAGAATCCGGAGGAGATCATCGACGATATCGTGACCGGGATCTCCCGGACGGCCGGCAAGTTCGTGCGCATCAGTGACCGCCGCGAGGCGATCGCCTGGGCGATCCACAACGCCAGGCCGGGCGACATCGTCGTGCTGGCCGGCAAGGGCCATGAGGACTACCAGGAGATCAACGGGAAGAAGTACCCGATGGACGAGCGGGTGATCATCCGCGAGATCCTGGAGGAGGACGCGAAAAAGAAAGCATGAAATATGCGGATGTGATCGTGAACATCACGGCGCGCGCGCTGGACCGCACGTTCCAGTACGCGGTCCCGGCGGACCTGGAGACAAAAATCGAGGCCGGGAGCATCGTGGCGGTGCGTTTCGGCTCGAAGAAGGAGCCGGTGCGCGCCTATGTGGTGGGCGTGTCGGACACGCCGGCGATCGCACCGGAGCGCATCCGGCCGATCGAGAGCCTGGTCACGGAGGGGAGCGGCGCGCAGGAGAACCTGATCGCGCTGGCGGCCTGGATCCGGGACCGGTACGGCTCCACGATGCTGCAGGCGTTGAAGACGGTGATCCCGGCCGGCACGACCGGGCGCATCCGGGAGAAGATGTATGTGTGCCTCGCGGTCAGTGAGGAGAGCGCGCAGCACGCGCTGGACGCGTTCCGTGTGAAGAAGCAGAGCGCCCGCGCGCGCCTGATGGAGGCGCTGCTCCGGGACCGGGAGCTGCCGCAGGAGGTCGTGACCGGCAAGCTGAATGTCACGACCGCCGCGGTGCGTGCCCTGGAAGAGAAGGGCCTCGTGCGGCGGGAAGCGCGCCGCGAGGTGCGCGCCGAAGAGCTGCCCGGGAGCGCGGGGCTGACCTTGACGGAGCCGCAGCAGGCGGCCGTGGACCGGGTCCTCGCGGATTGGGCGGAGCGGACGGAGCCGCAGCAGGCGGCGGAGAAAGCGCCCGCAGACCGGACGGACCGGCCGGCACCGCAGCAGGCGGCCGCGGAGCAGGTGCCCGCGGGCCGGCCGCGGGGGAGCTATCTCCTCTTCGGGGTGACCGGCAGCGGCAAGACGGAAGTGTATATGACGCTGATCGCGGAGGTGATCCGGCGCGGGTATCAGGCCATCGTCCTGATCCCCGAGATCGCGCTGACCTACCAGACCCTGATGCGATTCTATCGCCGCTTCGGCTCGCGCGCCGCGCTGATCCATTCGCGGATGTCGAAGGGAGAGCGGAGCGAGCAGTTTGAGCGGGCGCGGCGGGGAGAGATCGATGTGATGATCGGGCCGCGCTCGGCGCTGTTTACGCCATTTCCGAGGCTGGGCATGATCGTGATCGATGAGGAGCACGAGGAGGCGTACCGCAGCGAGCAGGCGCCGCGCTATCTGGCGCGGGAGGTGGCGCTCCGGCGGGCGGAGACCGAAGGGGCCTGCCTGATGCTCGGCTCGGCGACGCCGTCGCTCGAATCCTACCACGCGGCGCTCACCGGAGAGATGACACTGCTCAAACTTCCGAACCGGGCGGCCGGCGCGGAGCTTCCCGAGACGCGCATCATCGACATGCGCGTGCAGGGGAAGCGGGGCAATGCGTCGCTCCTCAGCGGCGAGCTGCAGAGTGCGATCGCGGAGCGGCTGGCGCGGAAAGAGCAGATCATGCTGTTCCTGAACCGGCGCGGGTACGCGGGCTTTGTGTCCTGCCGCGCCTGCGGGCATGTCATGCGCTGCCCGCACTGCGATGTGTCGATGACCTGGCACGAGGGGCGGGGGCTGGTCTGTCATTACTGCGGCCACGAGGAACCGATGCCGCAGCGCTGCCCGGCGTGCGGGAGCGGCTTCATCAGCGCCTGGAAGGCGGGCACGGAGAAGGTCGAGGAGGAGACGCGCGCGCTCTTTCCCGGGGCGCGCATGCTGCGGATGGACCGTGACACGACGGCGCGGCAGGGGAGCCATGAGGAGATATTGTCGGCATTTGCGCAGGGACAGGCGGATATCCTGATCGGGACGCAGATGATCGTGAAGGGACATGACTTTCCGAATGTCACGCTGGTCGGCATCCTCGCGGCGGATCTGTCGCTGAACGCGCCGGACCTCCGGGCGGCGGAGCGCACGTTCCAGCTGCTGACGCAGGCGGCGGGACGGGCCGGGCGCGGGGCGCGGAAGGGCCTGACACTGATCCAGACGTACGAGCCGGAGCATTACAGCATTCAGACGGCGGCGCGGCAGGACTACGAGGCCTTCTACGAGACGGAGATGGCACAGCGCCTGATGACGCTGTACCCGCCGGCCGGGGCGCTCCTGTCGATCCATCTGTCGTGTGAGGATCAGGCGCATCTGGTGAAGGCGGCCGGGTATCTGAAGGCGCTGATCCTGAAGATGAAGGGCGAGGCGCCGCTGCGCGTGCTCGGCCCGGCGGACGAGCCGATCGCCCGGCTCAGGGACCGCTACCGCATGGCGATCTATCTGAAGTATACGGACGGCGCGTACCTGACGGCGGTGAAGAACCGGCTGGAGCGGTACATCGAGGCCAATGAAGGCTTCGCGAGCGTGGAAGTCCTGTTTGATGTGGGACGGTAAGCGGGCAGCCGGGGCAGCCGGCGCGAAACGGCGCCTCGCAGCCGCGCGGCACAGTGGTCAGCGCGGAGTGAGAATGTGCAGTCATCCGGCCGCGAAGGGAAGAGGTAACTGCTGCGCGAAGCGTTCTGAACAGATACGGGAAGAGAAATAAGGCAGCCGGCGGTGCGCCCGGGCAGGGCAGCGGCAGGCAGCAGGAAATACAGAGAGAACACAGCCGGCGGCAGCTTTCGCGGGCGGCCGGCGGAACGCATACAGGGGAGGTCACAGAACATGGCACTGAGACAGATTCGGATCTACGGGGATGAGGTGCTGGCGCGCAAGTGCCGGCCGGTGAAGGAGATGACGCCGCGGCTGCGCGAGCTGGCGGCGGACATGCTCGAGACCATGTACGCCGCGGAGGGCGTCGGGCTGGCGGCGCCGCAGGTCGGCGTGCTGCGCCGGCTGGTGGTCATCGACATCGGCGAGGGTCCGCTGATCCTCGTCAATCCGGTCGTCGTCGAGCAGGACGGCGAGCAGGACGGCCCGGAGGGCTGCCTGTCGCTGCCGGGCAAGGCCGGCAAGGTGAAGCGCCCGATGCATGTGAAGGTGAAGGCGAAGAACCTCGACATGGAGGACGTGGAGATCGAGGGCGAGGAACTGCTGGCCCGCGCGCTCTGCCATGAGATCGATCATCTGGACGGTGTCATGTATGTCGAGCACGTCGAGGGCGAGCTGTACGACACCGGGAGCGAGGACGAGGAAGACGGCGAGGAGTGAAGCGCCGCAGCACCGGCAGCCGAAGACGCGGTGTGAGAACAGCGCGGGATGAACCGATCCCGATCGCAGCCGGCGGCTGCGTGAAGGTGCTGCCGCGCGATGGCCCGAAGCCGCTTACGGAAAGGAACAGCAAACGTAACTGCTGCGCGAAGCGTTCTGAACAGTTACCGGCAGACAGAGAGACAGACGATGGAAGATAAGAAAAGGGTTGTATTCATGGGGACGCCGGACTTCGCGGCCGGCATCCTGCAGGCACTGATCGACAGCGACTGCGAGGTGGCGGCGGCATTTTCACAGCCGGACAAGCCGAAGGGGCGCGGGAAGGCGGTGGCGATGACGCCGGTGCATGCGCTGGCGGAGGAAGCCGGGGTGCCGCATTTCCAGACGGCGCGGATCCGCGAGGCGGAGAACGTGGAGCGGATCCGGGCACTGCGTCCGGATTTTATTGTCGTCGCGGCGTTCGGGCAGATCATCCCGCAGGCGGTGCTGGACATTCCGCCGCTCGGGTGCCTGAATGTGCACGCGTCGCTCCTGCCGAGGTGGCGCGGGGCGGCGCCGATCCAGTGGTCGCTGATCGCGGGGGATTCCGAGACCGGCGTCACGATCATGCGGATGGACGCGGGGCTCGACACGGGGGACATGATCCTGAAGAAAACCGTGCCGATCGCGGCGGACGAGACGGGCGGGAGCTTGTTTGACAAGCTCGCGCGGGCGGGGGCCGAGCTCCTGCCGGAGGCGATGCGCGCGATCGCGGACGGGACGGCGGTGTATGAGAAGCAGCCGGCCGAGAGCCCGACGCCGTACGCAGGCATGATCACGAAGCAGATGGGGCGCATCGACTGGAGCCTTAGCGCGGAGGAGATCGAGCGGCGCGTGCGGGGCTTTGATCCGTGGCCGGGGGCGTACACGTTCGCCGGCGGGAAGATGCTGAAGATCCGCCGCGCGCGCGTGGTTGAGGAGAGCGCGGAGGCGGCTGCGTCTGCGGGCGACGGGAACATGCCGGTCAGCGGCACCGACGCCGGCGC
>Ga0065709_1006325_pt1 | contig 14240 bp, 9 predicted proteins | sample Hoacrofraction14_2_FD_59096 | JGI IMG/M metagenome (GOLD analysis project Ga0065709, IMG submission 59096) | Hoatzin crop microbial communities from Cojedes, Venezuela, sample from fiber fraction 14 v1 | ecosystem: Host-associated > Birds > Digestive system > Esophagus > Crop | place: Venezuela...
AAGAAGAAAGTGTTCACAAAATGAATCCGGTCCGACCCTCTTGTCAGCTGCATCCGGATTTGGAAGGGCATCTTCTCCTCTTCCGCCATGTAGTATCCTTCAAACAGCACGGAAAGGAACACGTCTCCCTGTTCCTCAAAACTCACCCGATCCACCCGGCTCTCCGTTTTCCGCACGCGCGCGGTATAATCCTCGCCGTCCGCGCTTCTCTCCTCCGCGAGATACACCGGTGTCAGGGAAAGAATCTTCTCCCGCCCGTTCAAGCAAACTTTTTCCGCCAGCACATCGCTGCCCGGTCCGGGAATCCGCATCTGCACCTTTCCCGCGTCCACCTGCCATCCGGTTCCGTCTTCCGTCACTTGAATGCCGTCCGCGATTTCATTTTCCTTCTCTGCCGGCTCCAGCAAAACCCGCTCCGTCATTTTATCGCTCAGCGCCGTATGCCGCGCCCACTTAATGCTCCCGTCCGGCCAATACGCCGCCGCCCGGCTCTGCACGGGAATCTCCGTCCCGTCCGCGTTTTTCAGCGTAAAGCACGCCTCCCGGACCTCGCCGCGTCCCCAGCAACTTCCGAAGGACACTTTCCCGCCCGTCATTCGGTTTTCCAGCAGATGCAATTCCATGTCTGTTCCCTCCGTTTCAGTTTGAAAATTCCGCATTCCGTGGTAAGATAAGAATCATTCAAAGAAAGGATGATTTTCGTGATTCTCTATCAAAATCCGCTTTCCTCCCCGGAGGATCTGAATTCCTTTGTCCTCGAGGGTTCCGCCTCTCTGTCCTTTGATTCGGGCGTCCTCCGCATGGAAAACAAGCTGGACCCTGCTTTGGGGCAGAAAGCAAATTATGTGCTCTGGTGCCCGGAAGTTTTCCCGGACGATATCCGCGTTTCGTGGGATTTCCGCCCCCTGCGCGAGCCGGGTCTGGCGATGCTCTTCTTCGCCGCCTCCGGTCGGAACGGCGAAAGCATTTTCGATTTGGCGCCCAGAAACGGCGAATACCCGCAGTATCACCACGGCGACCTGAACGCCTTCCATGTTTCGTACTTCCGCCGCAAGGAACCGGATGAGCGCGCCTTCCACACCTGCAATCTGCGCAAAAGCTGGGGCTTCCATCTGGTTTCCCAGGGCGCGGATCCCCTGCCGGACGCCTCCGAAGACTCCCCCTGGTATGAGATCAGCGTGGTCAAGTCCGGCGCTTTGGTCACCTTCGCGATCAACGATCTGGAGCTCTTCCGCTTCGAAGACGACGGCGTTTCTTACGGCCCGCTCCTCTCGGGCGGCCGCATCGGCTTCCGCCAGCTCGCGCCCCTCGTCGCGGAGTACCGGAACCTGACCGTCTCCACCGTTTCTCCCTGACATATAAAAGTACCCGTCCGGAAGATTGTACCATAATTTCCCGGACGGGTAAACGCTTTCATGCCTTTTTTAATCATATTTACCGGATTCTCGGCCTGATTCCCGATTGCTTCCGCATCGCCGCCAGTGCCGCCGCGTACAGCACAACCACCGGCAGGCTGTACAGCACGGACCCCGCGTACTCGTATCCCGAATGATCCTTTTTAATGTCGTTGAGCACCAGCGCGGCCGGGCGCAGGACATCGTCCTGCAAAAGAATCAGCGGCTGTTCCACCATGTTCCACGCCTCAGAAAAAATCAGCAGTACCAGCACCGCCATCCCCGGCAAAATCTGCGGCAACACCACCGCAAACACAATCCGCCCGAGGGATTTCGTGTCCAGGCTCGCCGCCTCCCACTGCTCGTTCGGAATCATCCCGATCAGCACCATCATAAACAGAAACGCCAGCGGCGAAAACCCGCACANCAATATCAGCGCCGCATGCGTATCNTACAGNCCGCTCCATTTGCTCATCCGGAACANCGGCACCATCATGCTCTGAAACGGCAAAAGCAGCGCAATCATCAGCATCCCCGTCAAAACCTTTTTCGCCTTCCATTCCGACCGGGCCAGAAAAAGCCCTCCGGCCAGCCCGACCGGAATCTGCACGGCCAGCGCGCCGAGCGCGATCACCGCGGAATTTCCCATCTTCTGAATCAAATCGCCTTCTGTAAACATTTTCCGGTACTGTTCCGTCCCGAACTGAATTCCCTCCACGCTCCCGTTCTTCAGCGCGTCAATCAGATCCTCGTCCGCAAACGAAGACAACACCATCACCAAAATCGGCAGCGCGAATATGATGATTAATATAATCAGCGCCGCAGCGCTCCATTTTTTCATACTTCCCGCCTCCTCCGCCGCATCAGGCAAAACACCGCGCCGTAGGTCAAAAGCGACAGCACCGTCAGGCTGACCGCCGCCGCGGACACGATCTGAAAATTCATTTTCATATACTGGTTATTCATGTAATGTTGCAAAAGATACACGGCATCCGGCGGATAGGCCCCGAACAGCAGATAGCATTCCTTGTAAATCCGGAAGAAGTACATCAGCAGAAAAATCACAGTCAACCCCATGGACGGCGCGACCATCGGCAGCCGGACACGAAGATACTTGACTGCGGCGTTCGCCCCGTCCAGCTCGGCCGCGTCGATCACCTCCCGCGGAATCTTTTTCAGCGCGGCATACAAAATCAAAGATGCCACCCCGCTGTATTTCCACAGAAACAAACTGATGATCGCCGCTCTGGACAGCGCGTCTCCCGAAAACGCGCCGGTCTCGAACACATCCCGCCAGATCGGAATGGCAGACACCGACGGAATCAAAATCGGCAGCACCAGAATACAAATCCCGGCCTTCGCGATTTTTTCATGCTCGCACAGCAGCCACGCAAGTAAAACAGACAGAAGCATGCACAGCGCGATCATGCCTCCGCCCAGCGTCACTACATTGCGAAACCCCATCCGAAAATACCGGTTCCCCCAGATGTACAGATAATTATTCACTCCGGCCCAGTTCCGGTCAAAGCTGTTGTTCAGAAAAGAATACCAAAGGGACATCCCCAGCGGCACAATATAGATCGTCACAAACCCGGCGATCGGCAGCGCCGCGAGCGCTGCCGGCTTGCCGTTCTTTTTCCCGCTCAGCGACAGTTTTTTCATCCCGCTCACTCCCCGAGCGCCATCTCCGCCAAGCGCTGCGAAACCGCCACGTATTCCTCCGCACTCACCTCTCCGGCAAAGAGCTTTGGCAGATACTCATTCTCCTGCGTCCGCAAAATGTCATACAGATAATAGGTCGGCGCCCCGTGAAGCAGTGAATATGTCCACCGAACATCGTTTTCCGGCGTTGCCTTCCATGTATCCCCGTACACGCTTTCATCCTTCAGAATCATTCCGCTCTCGCAGTCGATCCCGCCGTTGTGTTTGCGGTCCAGTACCGTCTGCGGGTCCAACATGCACGCCAGAAAATATACCGCTTCATCAACCAGCTCGCTGTTCGCGCTCACGCACAGCGTGTACACTTCCACCGGATAAACGGTGTTTTCATCCGTCACCGGCGGCAGGATATATGTCCCCGACCGAAGCAACTGATACGCCTGATGGTAATCCTCGCCGCCGTCCAGCAGAATCGGCCGGGTTTCCTTGAAATTCCACTCCCAGTCATAAATCAGCAAATCATGATCGTACAAATATTTCCAAATATTCAACAGTTTGATGAATTCGTCCGTCTCATAGTCCGCCGTCCCCAGATACGGGTCCACGTGATTCGCCTGATATTGCAGGAATATATACGGCGTATACCCGTTTCTCAGCAGATAAACGTGCTCCTCAGCGGTCTCATTGTACGCCGCCACCTGTTCCGCCAGGGCCTGAAACTCGTCCCACGTCCATTCCATCTCCGGCGCCGTCCACCCGATCTTCTCCGCCAGGCTTTCGTCCACCTGCCACAGGTACTCCTCCATCATGACCGGAATCGCGTACATATGCCCGTCGGCGGACACAATATTCCAGATGTCCTTGTACGCGCTCAGATGCTCCTGGATCTCCGGCCGCTCTCCGATCTCGACAATCGCGCCGGACCGGAGCATCTGCGCCGAGCAAGCCCCCATCGCGTTTTCCTGTACGCAGAGGATATCAATATCCCCCTCCTCGGACATCATCTCCGTGGCAATCACACGATAATCGTAAATGGAGCGGTAAACAATGTCGATATCCGGATACTGCTCATGGAAACGGTCCTCCACCGCGTCCATCCAGTCCGCCTCAAAAAACGCGTCCACAATCGTCAGCGTGCCTTTCGCCGCCTGCCCGGACACATCCGACAGCGGAATCGCGTACACCTGCTTTCCCTTACCGTTCAGCGTGTAGAAAACCCGCTCGCTCCGGCGAAGCCCGCCGCTCACCTTCTTCGGCAAACTGGCCTCAACCTGCTCCGTTTCCCCGTCCGTCAACCGAATCCGCCACATCTCGGCCGGATCGCCTGTCACCGCCACGGCGTACTCCGCGTCGTCCGTCTCATATCCGTATTGCACAAAGCTGAAATCGTTCCGCACCGGGACGGACGCGATTTGCGTGTTCCCCGGTACATCCAACAGCGCCAGTACGCCGCTTTCCGCGCTGTATGTCACCAAGTATTCCCCGTACCCGGAAAATGCGCTGATCCTCTCATTCTCCCATCCGGATATTGCCATCTCTTCAGCGGTCCCCGTATACGCGTCCACACGGTAAATCTTCCCGTCCGACAAAAGCGCGAACAGCTGATCGCACGCGGACTCAATCTGCACAACTTCGCTTTCAATCTGCAATTTTGTGTTTTCCTGATACAAAAACCCTTCCGGTCCCAGAATGCTGACTTCCGTACCGCCGTCCGTTTCCGTGGTAAAAAACAGTGTTGTTTCCCCCGCGGCGATCTGCGTTACGTTTTCCGCCTCATACATGTCTTTCGCGCGCCCGTCCGCCGGGTCCTGAAAAAGGAACTTCCCGGAATCATAGTACCAGATTCCCTGCTCCCCCGCGGCATACAGCAGTTCCTCCCCGCCCATCGCGTAGTAAACAATCTCCTCTGCCATTGCCGCGCCGCACAGGCTCATCACCAGCACCGTCAAAATCATGGCCGCAATCTTTTTCCCGTATCTGCCATCCGACATTTTCCGAAGCATGCAAAAATCCTCCCTTCCGTCTCCGTCCAAAATAACCCTTTCTGTTTTATTAGACGGAAAAACAGGGAAAAATGTTGGGCCTCTGAAATTCTTTTTTTATAATACTCCAATCCACACAAAAGGGCATCCGCGCGTGCGCGCGAATGCCCTCCATGCTGATACGGCTTCATTATTCCGCGTTTTCCTCAATCGGCACCACGTAAACCGTCCCTGACTCATCATCCCACTGCTGGAACAGCAGCGCGGTGACCTCATTCGGATCGATCATCCGATTGAGAGTGATCGTCTTTTGCCATCTGCCGTTCTCTATCGGTCCTGAACTGACGCCGCCCTCCATATCGAGCATGCGCGTCCCGTCCTTCAGTTCAAATCCGAGAAAATAGCCCGGATCTTCGAGGAATTTTTCCTCCGTCACCTCGCCGGTTTCCCCGTCCTCCACCATCTCCGTCGTATAACGTTCCGGCCAGTCAAACTCAATATACATTGACAGCGGCGCAAGCTCCAGATACCGAACCACCGCGCCGGTATCTCCCACAGGCCCGGACAATTCCAATATCCGCGCGGACACGGCGTTCCCGAGCTGCACATCAATCACCCACTCACCTTCCATTGTGGTAGTGAACCATGCTTTTCCGGAATAATATCCGAGATTTTTCAACCGGATCGTAATTTTTTTACCAAACAATAAATCCGGTTCATCCAGTTCCCGGGAAATAGTCTCCTCCCAGGTTCCGTCCTCCTGAATATACAGTTCCTTTCCGTTCTCATCCAATCCAATCAGATAGGACCCCCTGTTCCCGGCGCCTCCGGTTCCAAGCGCGTCATAAAGGCTCACGCCGTCAATCAAAAGTTCAACCTCTTCAAAGTCCGGCTGTTCCCCGTTCGGCGGAACAAATCCTTCCACCCGGAGCGCGATCATCACGCTGAACCGATCCACCAGTGCCTCCTCACAGGTCACCGTCACGCCGTTTTGCGCCACGCTGCTTCCGATAGTCGAAATCCCGAGTTCCTCAATCCACTGTTCTTCCCGCTCGCCAATCTCCATTTTTTCGCGCAGCGCGTTTTTCCCGATACTCGCCGCCAGCGCGGCAATCGACAACAGCACCAGCGCCGCGACCAGTACCATCCCCGCAGAAATCTTCTTTTTCATTTCAGGTTCACCCTCCTCGCGAATCTTTTGCATAATGCGTTCCTGCCGGATTCCGGAGGTGTGACCGATATAGGCAAGCCGCCGGTCCAGTGCGTCACGAATCGCTTCCTGAAGCTGTTCATCGTTTTCCCGCATGCTCACCCCTCCATTTCCTTTTTAAGTTGTTTCTTTGCCTTTTCCAATCGGCGAAGGACCGTCGAGCGGGACACGGATAGCGCCTCCGCGGTTTCCTCCACGGTCAGCCTCTGCCAGTAGTGCAAAAGCACTACCTGCCTCAGTTTGTCCGGAAGCATCATCACCGCCAGCGTCAGCGTTTCATCCTGCTCGCTGTAGGTATCCGGCTTGCCTTCCGGCAACGCGTTCATCAGCACTGTGTGCCGCGTCCATGCGCTCTTGCGCAAATCCCGGCAGACGTTCACCGCAATCCGGATCAGCCATGTTTTCACGCTCGCGTCCGAGCGAAACTGATCCGCGCCTCTCCAGGCCTTCAGAAAGGTCTCCTGCGTCGCGTCCTCTGCCAGGCTCGCGTTTCGAAGCAGCATCGTGCACAGCTGCATGATGTCATTCTCATACAGCCGGACGATCTCCTCAATCCACGCGTTCCGTTCCATCTTGTCCAATCGGTCCTCCTCCTTTCCGTTTAATTAGACGAGAGAAGATACGAAAATAGTATCACCCGCCGGCAAATTTGACCAATTTTCTCCAAAAATAAAATTTTCATGAGCCGGATCCGCCCTTTCATCCGTCTAAATGAGTGAACGAGGAAACCGTTCAATCCGATTTGGGAGGATATGCTCATGAAAAGATTTCTGTCTCTTTGTTTAATTCTCTCTCTGTGCATTGTCTTCGGTGCCCGCGCGGAAGGCACACCCACCCCCGCTGTAGAGGACTCCCTCGGTCCCACGCCGACCCCGATCTCGGCCGCCTCATCGGAAAATACTACCGGTGTGCTCTCATGCTTTACGGACATGTGGCGCTACACCAAAACCATCGGCACCGAAAAAGCATATGTCGTCACGCGGGAAGGAAAACTCTACTCCTGGGATTACACGGACGCGGAACCCGAATCTCTCGGTGATCTGCCGATCATCCGCGACGATCTCTTTACAACCACCTACTCACAGTCCTCCGCCGATATACAGGCCGAGGCCCAAAAAGCAATTACCGCGCTTACCGCGGACAGCGATACGCTGTACGCACTGAACCCGTATGCCGGCAAAATCGGCGTCGTGGAAAACGGTGGCATTTCATGGAACCTTTCCTTTGACAACAACTGGGTCTTTGTGAATGACGAGGAACGCGCTTTCGAAATCCCCATCCTGTGGAATGGATTCCTCTGCACCGTCGTCAGTTACTGGCAGGAAGACCCGAACGCGCTCTATTGCTCCCGCATCACCCTGATCGATCTTGCGACCGGTGCGGTCACGCAAAGCGAATCCGGTCCCTGGCGCAATCTCTGCGCGTATGGGGATCAGCTCCTTGTGCTCGGCGCCGACGAAAGCGAAGCTTCCGCGCTTTATACCTTTGATCCAGCGACCTCCGCCGCGGCGCCGTTGCCCATCACCCTGCCCTCTTCCGACCCGGAGGAACTGCAATGCCTCGCCTGGGACGAAACCCGCGACATTATTTATCTCTCCACAAACGCGGGAATCTATGTTTCCGAAAGCGGCAGCGATTTCCGTCTGATCATGGCGCTGCCCACCGCCTACGCCTACGGCGCGGGGCTGGTGCTTCCGGACGGGCGCTATGTCCTGCAGGGTGACGGAATTTTTGCGGTGGACACCGCATCCGCCGCGCAGACAGAGCACACCACTCTGAATGTCCGGACCTCCTTCGGAGATGACGCGACCCTGCGCACCCTTTTCACCGAAGCCAATCCCTCCGCGTTCCTCAATGTGCAAACCGATTCCTCCCTCACCGCCTCGGATATCGCGAACGCGGTGCGCAGCGGTGAAACCTCCGTCGATGTCTTCTCCGCGAAAGTCAACAGCGGATTCTCCCTCCTGAAGAAAAAAGGCTATCTGGGTGTTATCGACAATGCGGATATTGTCTCGGCCGTGCAGGATATGAACCCAACCCTGCGCGCGCTGTGCACGAATAATTCGGGTGAAGTCATCGCCTATCCCTGGTCCATGATGATTACCGCGTGGGAGGTCAATCAAACGCTGTTTGAAAAATACTTCCCCGGTCAGGACCTGCCCTCCACCTGGGTGGAATTCTTCGACCTGATGCTCGCCTTTGAGGATGTGGACAATAATGAGGATGGTGATCTCTTCCTGATGGACTGGAATTACACCGACATGCTGACACGCGTGCTGGAATCCTTCATCTACACCCGTTCCTTCAGCGGCGGCGAAGTCAATTTCAGCGATCCGGACCTGCTCGAAACCCTGAACAAGCTCGCCGAAGTCCATCAGCGCCTGCTGGACCGCGGCGTGGAAGAATACCACGAGGAAGAGATTTTCTGGTACAACGAGGTCATCGGCGGCAACTCCATCTTCTCCACGGGCTTTACCTACAGCACCCACAATACCTTCTACGGAAAAGCCAATGCCCTCTCGCCCTTCGTCTTCTCCGAAAGCGACACACCCGTCTGGCAGGGGCAGATGACCATGCTGGTGGTCAATCCCTTGTCCGAGCATCAGGATCTGGCGGAATCCTACCTCGCGGGCCTGACCGCGCCTTCCTGCAGTGATCTGGCTCCCTACCTCTTCAGCGCGAGCATCTCCGACCCGTATGAGGACAAATGGACCAAAATCACCGCGGAAGATATTGATACCTGGCGCGGCGTCCTGCAGCGCACGGGTTTCGGCGAAACCACGCCGCTCCTCTCCGATGAATTTTCCTCCCAGGCTGCCACCCTCCTGCAGGAATACGCGGGCGGCCGCATAAACGCAAACGATCTTCTGACCCGCCTGAGCAAAATTGCGGACATGATCCTTTCCGAAGAAGATTTCTGACCCTTCCTGCCGGAATTTTCCCATCACAAAAGGCGTTTCTCCACGCGGAGAAACGCCTTGCTTTTGCGCAAGGTCTTTTACGCAATCGTCGCCTCGGAATCTTCGCTTTCCTGCAAATACATCTTCGCCTGCGCCATAAACATCTTTTCGTATGTTTCCGAAGTTTGCATCAGCTGCTCATGATTGCCCGTCGCGGAAACCTTCCCGTCCTCCAGCAGTACAATCTTCTCCGCCTTCACCGCCGCGGCCAGCCGGTGGGTAATCATCAGCACGGTCTCGTCGTTGTCTTTGTCGAAAACCTTTTCATTCAGCTTGATCTCCGCGTAAACATCCAACGCGCTGTTCGGCTCATCCAGAATCATGCAACTTGCCTTCTCCCGAACGGTGGCACGGGCCAGCGCGATCTTCTGGCTTTCCCCGCCGGAAAGCTCAATGCCGTCCTCCGAAAACTCCTTGGTAATGAAGGTATCGATGCCGTGGGGCAGATGCGCGACCTTTTCATCCAGTTCCGCAAACTTGAGCGCATCCTCCAGTTCGGTTTCGGTATACTTCTGCCCGTAGCAAATATTGTCCAGCAGCGACAGATTCAGGATATGATACCCCTGAATCACCACCGCGCAGCAGTCCCGCAGCTGCAGTACATCATATTCCCTGATATCCTCCCCGTTCACCAGAATCATTCCGTCCGTGCAGTCATACAAGCGCAATAGCAGTTTCACCATCGTGGATTTCCCTGCGCCGTTCCGTCCGACCAGCGCGATCTTCTCCCCCGGATGTGCCGTGAATGACACTCCGCGCAGCGCCGGTTCACCGCTGCCCGGATAATTGAAGAATACGTTGCGGAACTCAATCGTTTCAATAGACGAAATCGGCTTTTTGCCGGTCTGCGGGCCTTCGATTTTAGATTTCCGCTCAAATACTTTCCGAATCCGCTGGACAAAATACTGGCTCTCAAAATTCAGCCGGTCAACAGCCTTAATCACATCCGTCAAACGGTTGGCCACCCCGTAAACAGCAGAAAACAGTACCGCGAAATCACCGATGGTAATCGCGCCCGTCAGCACACGATAGCTGATATAGCCCAGCATGATCGGCGTGACAATCATCGTCCTGATGATTTGAACGATATGTTTCAATTTCCAGAACTTGTAATTCGCGTCTTGATAAATACTGTATTTTTCGGAAAAATTATCATTCAGCTGCTTCATCAGGAAGTCTTTCAGATGAAAGATGCGAACCTCTGAAGCAAAATCCTTGTGATGCGCGACTCTTTTGATATAGTCGCTTTTTCGGTTCAGGGATTGTTCCGCCAGGTATCGGTCGTAACTGTATTTGATGGTTTTGTTCTGATCAATTGCGGAAAGGATCACCATCAGCGCGACGACGATCATCGCGAACGGATCCAAAGTGACAATCACCGTAATGACCGTCGCCAGCTGCAAAATGCCATTCACCGCGTCCAAAGCGAAATTGAGCGTATCCGGAATTCGCGTATCTGACTGGCGGATATAAGCTTCGTGATTCTCGTAATAATCGTGATCTTCATAGCATTCCAGGTCCTGCCGGGCGGAAAGCTCAACAAGCTCGAGTTGCAATTTATACCTGAGCTGATATTCTTTGCGGGAGATCAGAATCATGTCAACATAGAGGGAAGCTCCCCCGATCAACAAGTAAGCAAATTGCACCGAGAAAATTAACTTCATGATTTCAAGGAAGATATTTTGTCCGGCCGGATTGGCCAGAAGTTGGTTCATGCCGTCAATAACCCACTTGATGTAATACTCACCGATGTAAATTTCACCACACCCCAGCACCATCCCGAGAATTTTCAGCGGAATCAACGCCGGTTCATGCTTGTTCACGCATTTTGCCACAAACTTGAAATCACTGATTGTGCGTGAAACTGCTTCCCTTTTCGTTTCCTTTTTCGTTTCTGTCATCCGAAGAACCCCTTTCCTGAGCCCCCCCCCGGAGCTTTATACTGATCCCCATACCTTTTGTTTGCGGATCATCTCATCCGCTGTCTCGACCGTATTTTCTCAATTATATCACATCTTTCCAGCAGTATAAAGTCCCGTCCCTAAACATTGGTGCTACCCTATAAAAGTGGACACACTGCAAGTTGACTTATTACGTGAAATCTGAGGTTTCAGTGTTAAGAAGCCAAATTTAGCGAGGTTATGTCTACGTTAAATTTGTAACTTCAGTGTTTTAACGCATTTTGATCGTCATTGCACGAACAGCAAAAATTTCCCTGCCCGCTCATCCGTGCAAATCCATGTAATCGTCAGGCTCCAAATATGTTTCCAGAATTTCGCTGTTCCTTGTCACAAGTATTTGCAGATCGAAATTGCGAAGATCCGCGTCAAAATCCAACGGCTCCGAGAAAATCACCTGATCCGTTTCGGGGTCTTCGTAATATTCCACACAGCCCTCTTGAATCAATATATTTCCGTACTCGGCATAGCCCCACGAACGCATAAACGTCCATTTATCTCCGCTTTCGTACCGGTAACAAATAATCTGTTCCACATACTCACTTTCCTCGTCCTCCTGCGCAATCATCAGCACCGGAAAATCATAACTCTCTCCGGTGATAAAATCCGTGTACCCCGTCTCTACTTCGATCTGCAATTCATTTTCGGTTTGCGGAATCGCTGTTTCGGTCTCAAAAAGCAGCTCATACGGACTGGAGTCCACCCGGTAACATCTGAGAATATTCACGCCGTCTTCCCTGGTCAGCACAAACCGGAAATCCCTGTCCGTCAGAATCGCGAACGCGGATGATACAATCCCCTGATGGTCCTGAAGCTCCGCGATAAAGTCAGACTCTTTGACCGGCATATCTTCCGCGCGAATCACTTCGCCTGTTTCCGCGTTCAAATCCACCAGTCCGTTATGAAAATTCTCATCATCCACGTTCCGGAACATCACCCGCCATGTGGCACCGTTTTCCTCACTGACAAAGAAGGAATAATACGCTTCGCCGAACCGAATATTCAGTTCCTCCGCCCCGAATTTCTCACTGACCGCCTTCACCGCGATCTCATAGGCCTCCGCCTGACCGATCGCGTTCTCCGTCGGCTCGCAGAATCCGTATTCCGCAATTGCCCTCAATTCCGCCCCGCTGGGCACAATCTCCCCGTTTTCCTCCGCCCGCGCCATCAGTTCCGGCAATCTCGCGGCAAATTCCGCTTTTTCTTCAATCGTCCACTTGAAAAACGCGCCTCTTTCATCCGTCAGGCTCACGTAATATGTTTCCAAATCCGTATCAATCCACCCGTGCGCCCGGCAGGACACTTTCCTGTTTTTTATGCTCACAGAATAGGTGACCCATTTCGTTTCAACCCCGAGTCCCCAATATCCTGCCTGATGGTTTTCTTCCTGCGGCTCATAATTCAGCGTGATGGCCGCCTCCTCCGGCTGTTCGTAATAGGTTTCAATGTAAGCTATGGCCAGCCGAACCGCTTCATCCTCGCTGATTTCATCTTTCTCCGGAATCAGATTGTGACAATATTCCAATTCCCCCAGTTCCACCATTGCCTGATCAAAATCGGCTTTAGATCGAACGGGCCAATTCGCGATTCGGTTCCCGAACAAGCTCACACAAAGATCGGACGCAAAGTCGTACCGGTAGATCGTCTCATCCTGCTCAAATACATATTCGACCTCATACCCTTTTTCACGCAGTGCCGCGATCACCGTCTCTGCTTCCGCCTCCGTCAGCGTTTCAGAAGGATACCGCGCAAGCAATTCCTTCACATTGTTCATGAATACGGAAAACCGTTCTTCGGTTTCCGCGTTCGCCGGATTCGTCACGGTATACCGCCCGTCCGTTTCCGCGCATCCAAAAGCCATCCAGATCAAGCAGCAAAACGCCGCCAAAAATAATGCCCATATCTTTTTCATCGGTGGTCCCCCTCACAGCAAGCAAAATCCTCAACCCATTTTACACACGCAAATCCTTTCCCGCAATCTTGCCGCGAAATTCACAAACCCTCTCATATATATAGACGTTTAAAAAGAGCAAAACGTTACACGAAAAAAGCCAATTTTTAAAATTTAATTTTTTTGTAACATTTTATTGTCTCTTTCCCGCCAGCCTTGCGCCATTCACTACCCCATTGTAAAATATCCCTGATGAACGGAGCAATCCGGAAAGCGAGGGATGCGATGTGAAAAAATCTCTGTTATTTGCGCTCACGGCCGCGCTCCTGCTGTTTTCCGCCGTGAACTGCTTTGCGGAATCAGTCGCGCACGACGCGGACTTTGTGGAAATCAAAGCCATCCTCGGTTATAACGAATCACTGAGCGAAGAAATCTCCGGGCTGTGTTTCGGAGACGGCACCGCTTGCGTTTATTCATCCTCTTCTTATGCGCTTCTGGACACAAATGCAGGGTGGAATGTCATTTCCGCGTTCCAACTGGATCACCTGGATCTGGAAACGAACGATCCGTCCGTCGTTCAGGCGCTTTATGAAAACGGAATATATCATTTGCTGGTGTTCGACCGCGCTTCCGAAAAAAGTTACATCGTCTCGCACATTGACGGTCAGCCCGAATACAGCGCCCTGACCGACCTGAACGCCTGTTCCTTTATTCCGGCGGACGGCGGGTATTTCCTGACCGGCACGGATGCAAATCAGCAAATCCGGTATCTCCGGACGAATGAAACAGGCAAAATCATTTGGGATATGACTGATGCCGGCGACCTGCCGGTCTTTTGCGCCGCCCGGGGCGAAAATCTGCTCGTCGTCCGGCAGTCGTCCTCGGAAAATAAATTCACCATTTCCGTCCTGAGCTCAGGTGGCGAAAAACTGTCAGACCATGAAATCCATCTGGACAATGTTGAAAGCCGTTCCGCCTTCCAAACCCTTCACGCCTCTGTCACGGAAAATGAAATCCTTCTCTCCGGAGAACACCATTCAGGTTCGGAGTGTCACGGATTCCTGCTCCGCCTGAGCGATGATTTCTCCATACTGGAATACCGGGAACCGGAACAGTTCCAAAGCATTCCGGATTTTATAAGCACTTCAAATCAAACCCTTTTGCTCGCCGTCACGAACCCGGATTC
>Ga0065709_1029681_pt1 | contig 14219 bp, 12 predicted proteins | sample Hoacrofraction14_2_FD_59096 | JGI IMG/M metagenome (GOLD analysis project Ga0065709, IMG submission 59096) | Hoatzin crop microbial communities from Cojedes, Venezuela, sample from fiber fraction 14 v1 | ecosystem: Host-associated > Birds > Digestive system > Esophagus > Crop | place: Venezuela...
TTGCACGGAGATGAGTTTTACGACGTTGAGCGTGTTGTCGCTCTTGTTTTCCTTCATGCCGGTGGTTGCTCCAACCGAAACGGAATCGAGCAAATTGGCGATGTCGAAGGGGAAAGCGTCTTTGGTTTGAGGGATGCCGGTGTAAGAAATGAGACTTCCGGACTTGCGGATTACCTCAGAAGGATCGGCAGCGGCAGCCAGTGCGGCGGCAGACTCTTTCATTGATTTGTCGAGCGCAGCACGGTCGGCCGTCGAAGGCAACACTTGGAAGTCAACGTATTTGATGCTTCGTGTTTCCTCGGGTTGAACGAAACGTGCACGCTCCTCATTGTACTTTTTCTTGAGGTCTTCGTCCGTAATTGTTACGTCCTTGTCCTTAACGGTGTTGTAGGCAAAGGTTGCCAACTGTATGGTGCTCTCCTCGTTCTGCTCCTGGAAAGACTGCTTTGCAGCGATGGGATTGGAGAGAATACTGCCTGCGAGCAAGCTCTGGAACTTCTGTGCCAAGGTCTGTTGGCGGAGGTTTTTCTCGATAAACTTCCAGTAGTTGTAGATGCTCTTGTACTGTTCCACCATCTGTCCGCCGGTCTGCTGAGCCTTTTTGTATTCGGCGAGGAACTTCTTGAGCGCGCTGGCATCGAAGCGTCCTGTCTGCTGATTGACGAACGGCGTTTGCAGGAGCATGGGGCTTGTGCCCTCAACAAGCATGTTTTGCAACTCCTGGTCGGTGACCGTGAGACCCAGTTTTTCGGCTTGATCTGCGATGATTTCGCTCTGAACGAAGTTCTGCCAAACCTGGTCTTTCACCTGATTGAGCTCTTGATCGGTGAGGTTTTCGGTGCCACGCGACATCTTGATGACATCGGTGTACTCATCAACGAGCTTCTGAAACTCTTGCACGTCGATTTTTTTGCCTAACACTTCGCCCACCTGCTGACGCTCCTGATTGCGCGAAGACTCGCACGAACGGAACAGCTCTTCGGCGATAAAGGCAAAGAGGGCCAAGCCGATTACGGTTACAAGGATTGGTCCCCAGCTTCTGATTTTTCCAATTGCTGCCATTTGTTGTTTTATTTATTGTTATTTATGTTTCGGTACACGGAGTTTAAAATCAAGGTGCAAAGTTACGAAAATGTAACGTTTTGCCGAAATTTTAAGGCGAAAACTTTTCTCATTCGACGACTTTCAGCTTCACGAGTTCTATTTTCGTCATGGTGTTTTTCACGATTCTGAACTCGAAGCGCCCCACGGTAACGACCTCATTGAGCTTGGGGAAACTGCGATAGTAGTGGAGAATCAGACCGCCGAGAGTCATGTATTCCTCGCTCTCGGGCAAGTCGAGGCCGAACTTCTCGTTAATGGTATCAATCTCCAACCGTGCCGAAAGCAGGTATTCGCCGTTGGGGAGCTGCCGCGCGATGTAGTTGGTTGAATCGTGTTCGTCGTCGATTTCGCCGAAAATCTCTTCGACGATGTCTTCGAGCGAGATGATTCCTGCGGTTCCTCCGAACTCATCCACCACTACGGCGAGCGCTCTCTTCTGTTGCAAGAAGTTCTGCATCAGCTTGCCTGCCGACATGGTTTCGGGCACAAAGGGCACTGTTCTGATGCTGTCCTGCCACTGTTTCGGGGCGTGAAACATCTCGGATGAATGGATATAACCCGTGATATGGTCGATGTTTTCGTGGTAAACCAAAATCTTAGACTTGCCGCTTTCGATGAAAGCCGTCATCAGTTCGTCATGGCTGCAGTCGTCTTTCACGGCTCTTATCTCCGTTCGGGGCACCATGCAATCGCGCACTTTTGTGTCGGCAAAGTCGAGCGCATTCTGGAAAATCTTCACCTCGTCTTCAATCTTCTCGCCCTCGGGTGCGTTGTCTATGCTGGTCTGAACGAGGTAATCCAAGTCCACTCTGGAGAATCCGTCGTCGTTGTTTTCGGTCTGAACCTTGATGCCAAACACGTGAAGAATGACGCGCGAGAGCATCGTGCTGAGGCGCGATATAGGCCAAAGCAGGATGTAACAGAGGTAAGCCGGCAGTGCGAAGACCGACAACAGGCGGTTGGCATTCTTCTTAAACAGCGTCTTAGGCAGGAATTCGCCCGTGAAGAGCACGATGATGGTGGAAAGAATGGTGTCGGCCGGAACGGTGAAAGCGGCATCCATTCCTCGGAAGAGCGTCTGGTCGAACAGGTCTGCAAAGAATATTCCGTAGATGACAAGCACGATATTGTTGCCCACGAGCATCGTGCTGACAAAGTTGTTCGGATGTTGATAGAACACGCGAAGGATGCGACCGGACAAACCGCGCTTGTCTTTATCCATCTCTACGAGCATCCGATTGCTGGCCACAAAGGCGATTTCCATTCCCGAGAAGAAGGCCGAGAACAGCAGTGTTATGATGATTCCGATGATGTTCGGAAGATAAGATTCAGCCATATTGCGACGTTGTTATTCTTGTTGTTGGGTTGGCGGCGGCGTTGATTTCTTCGAAGGCGTGGCGTGATTGCGCTTCATGCTCTTCACGCTGTCGGGCGCGCTGAGGATGGTATCACCCTTATTGGAGCCGGCGCCGTCTTTGCTGCGCAGGAGCGAACCCTTGGAATTGGATATCGAATAATAGTTGAAACGCTCGTCGCTCAGGAAGTAAGTGCCCTGCATTTCGCGCTCGGGCGTGATGATTCGCGAGAAACGGTTGCTGTATAACTCGTGCGAGCTCTGGTTCCAAAAGAGCTCTTCGCTGGAAAATCGAAGTCCGTCTTTGGTGCGCACGCGCACGCGGCCGCGCAGTTCCCAGAGTTTATCCTGGTTGTAATAATAGGCGGTGTCGGCCGTGATGTAGGCCTCAACGTGGAATTTTTCGTCGAATTGTTCCAGGAACAAGCCCTTGTCGAACGTCCAGCGCGGCGGGTTGCGCACGGTGTTTACGTCCCACACCTCGGAGACAATGCGGTATTTTATCACGCCGGAGTCGCTGATGAGCGTGTTCACGCCGTAGCTTACCATCATCGAAACCGAGTCGTTCTCGTTGATGGCCGGAGCTGTGTGCTCGACGGTTTCGTTGCACGAAGCCATGAGCACCACACTCATCAGCAAATAGAAAAATCGTTTCAAACCGTAGCTTTGATTGTCGGGAAGTCTGTGATTACTCCACTTTCCACTTCTGGAACCAGCGTTCGTTGAACGTCAGGCCGATGTTAATGCGGAAGGTGTTGGCCTCAATCTTACTCGTAGCCTTCTGATTCACCCACTGGGCGGAGATGTTGAGCACGCTGCGGTTGTTGATTGCATTGATGATGGGGATGCCGACACCGGCGCTCACGGAGATTTCGCGCGGGCCGTCATGACCGTTAATCTTAAAGTATGACGAGGCATACGACGCGCCGAAGCGATAGCGCAGACGGCTGAAAAAGGTTCGTCCGAGCTCGTCTTTGCAATATTGCCCGCCGATGGTGAACTTGTGGCGATCCTTGAAATAGTTGTCATCCAGGACATATGAAGCCACATCGTTGGTCACGGTGTAAACGGGGAACGACGTTTTGCTCCATCGTTGCAGCTGATAATCGGCTCCGACCTTCAGCTGATTGTTGTGGTCGAAAGCAAATCCCACGCCAATCATCATGGGCAATTCGAGGGCATCCTTTATGCTAAACAAGGTGGTATCGGCAACGCCTTCGGCCGAATTAACCGAGATAATCTTACATTCGGGGTCGGACTTGAGGTTGTGCCCGGGGCTGAATGTGGCACCCAGCGTGAGCTTATCAACCTTTGTGAGCGGCAGCGTGTATTGCGCACCAAAGTCCAATTTATAACTGCTGATGTCGGCCGAATAGTATTTCGTAAGGGTTTTAATGTATGAATCGCTGTACTCATTGGTGATAAAACGCTCGTACTTGCCCCACAAGTATGAGACATTGAAACCCAAAGACAGGTTGGGAATAATCTCCCAACCGGCGCCTAAATACACCTGATGCGTACCGCCTGTGCCGCGATAGGTGTTGGTATAGGTTACAAGACTGCTGCTTTCGATGCTGTTGAGCTCATTTCCCGTGGAGTATTTATAGCCTACATTGGAGAAAGGAATCAAGCCGAAGCTGACGCCAACGTGCTTGAATGCTCTGAATCCGGCCACGACGTAATCGAAATCGGCGTTGCGGGCGTTCACCTTTGTGTTGCCCTCTTTGAAGTTGGTGAGCTGGCCGCTCACGCCGGCATCAAAGAGGAACGTGAGCGAATCCATAGCCGAATAAGAGGCGGGGTTGAGCTGATTGACCTGATTGTGCTCGCGGAAACCCAGTCCGAGGCCGTTCATTCCGCGATTAAATCCGCTGGATTGATCGGTAAGTTCGCCCAAGCCATACTGTGAATAAGGGGAGTTAGTGCCGCTATACGACAAATTTGTCTCCGATGTTGATTGTGCTCCGGCCGATAAAACAACAGCCATCAAGACCGCGGCACTACATATTTTCTTCATTATATATAAGTATTCGGTTTAAACCTCGTGGCACGAGAAAATCGTCTGCAAAGATAGGGAATTTTTCTCGAAAGCGCATTCCCAACTGAACGCCGCCCGTTAAATAAACGTAAAGGTCGGGATATTTCTCCAAGAAGCGACGCACGTAGCCCTCAATCTCGTATTTCACGCCGCGTATCACACCACTGCGGATGGCCGTTATCGTGGTGTTTCCCATGGGGGGCGTTACACCCTCGCGATCCACGAACGGGAGTTTGTCGGTAAACATATTGAGGGCACGAAAGCGAATGGTGGGGCCGGGCGAGATGTTGCCGCCACGGTATTCACCGGCTGCGCTCACGAAATCGTAGGTGATACACGTGCCCACGTCGATAATCAGCACGTTGCGCGACGGTTGCAGATAGGTGGCAGCCACAGCAGCAGCCAAGCGATCGCTGCCCAAGGTCTTGGGAGTGCGATACTTATTTATAATAGGAACGGGCGTAATACCGCTCTCCATCTTCCTCATGGGAAAAGGCAATGCCTCGATGCGGCGGAGGAATTCGTCGGGAAGTTCCACCACCGTGCCATAGATGCCGCGCTCGAACGGGTATTTTTTGCTGAATTCTGTGAGGAGTTTTCCTTCGCCCTTGTCGATGCGGATGCCCTCAATGACGTTGTCGCCATCGAAGCAAACCAACTTGGCACACGTGTTGCCTACGTCTATAACTAAATTCACGCGTCGTCATTCTATTGCGCCACGGCGTCCCGGATGCAAGCAAACAGACTCCATGCGGGGCGCCGCGACACATAAATCAGGGTGCAAATGTACGCATATTTCGGCGAACCACAACATTATCGGCCGGCGAAAACGCTCGCCATCAATAGCTGCGAGCCATGATAACGCGGCACTTTGAGGGTTTGCCGCTCACCATATCAACGCCCGGCGTCTGCTCCACACCGAAGGGAACGCAGCGTATCGTGGCTTGTGTTTCCTCTTTGATGCGCGCTTCCGTCTCGGCGGTTCCGTCCCAATGACAAAGGAAAAAGCCGCCATCCTTTATGCGTTCTTTGAACTCCTCGTAGTTATCGCACTCGTAAATACGGGCATCACGCGCTGCACGCGCCTTCTCAAAGATGTTCTTCTGGATATCGTCAAGCAGTTGTTCCACCTTGTCGGCGATGCTTTCCAACGGAAGCGTCTCCTTCTCGAGCGTATCGCGGCGCATCACTTCGATGGTGCCGTTCTCCACATCGCGTGCGCCGAGCACCAGTCGCACGGGGACGCCTTTCAGCTCATAGTCGGCAAATTTGAAGCCGGGGCGCTTGTTGTCGGCATCGTCATACTTAACGCTGACGCCCTTTGCACGCAGCGCATCGATGATGGGTTGCACCTTCTCGTTGACCACGGCCAGCTGTTCGGGCTTATTGGCAATGGGGATAATCACCACTTGTATGGGCGCCAGGCGCGGCGGCAACACCAGTCCGTTGTCATCGGAGTGGGTCATAATGAGTGCACCGATAAGGCGCGTAGAGACGCCCCACGAGGTAGCCCAAACGTATTCCTGCTTGTTTTCCTTGTTAAGATAGGTCACGTCAAAGGCTTTCGCAAAGTTCTGTCCGAGGAAATGAGACGTTCCGCTTTGCAGCGCCTTGCCGTCTTGCATCATCGCCTCAATGGTGTATGTGTCTAATGCGCCGGCAAAACGCTCCGTTTCGCTCTTCACGCCCTGCACCACCGGAACGGCCATCCACTCTTCTGCGAACGTGGCATACACTTTAAGCATGCGCTGTGCCTCTTCTTCGGCCTCCTCGCGTGTGGCGTGTGCGGTGTGTCCTTCCTGCCAAAGGAATTCGCTGGTGCGCAAGAACGGACGCGTGCGCATCTCCCAGCGCATCACGTTACACCACTGATTGCACATCAGGGGCAGGTCGCGCCACGACTGAATCCAATTCTTATAGGTGTTCCAAATGATGGTTTCCGACGTGGGGCGGATGATGAGCTCTTCCTCCAATTTGGCGGCGGGATCCACTTCCACGCCGTCGTGCGCGGCATTGGCCTTCAGGCGATAGTGGGTAACCACGGCACATTCTTTGGCAAATCCCTCCACGTGCTCGGCCTCGCGCGAGAGGAAGCTCTTGGGAATAAGCAGTGGGAAATAGGCGTTTTGCGCGCCCGTCTCCTTGAACATCAGGTCGAGCTGATGCTGCATTTTCTCCCAAATGGCGTAGCCGTAAGGTTTAATCACCATGCAGCCACGCACGGCCGACTGCTCGGCAAGGTCGGCTTTCACCACGAGGTCGTTGTACCACTGACTGTAATTATCGGCTCTCTTAGTGAGTTCTTTCAGTTCTTTTGCCATGTCTTTATGTTTTTATATTGTATTTTCAAGCTTTTTCCGTTCGTGCGTGCAAAATTACGAAAAAGTTTTGGAGTTATGATAAAAAGCCGTATCTTTGTCCTTGATTTAATCAAAACAGACATTATTAACCCGTAAAACACAGAGAATATGAAATCACTGAAATTTGCAGCAGTGGGGCTTAGCCTCGCAATGATCATGAGTTGTAGCACGAACAAAGGCACCGGTGCACTGATTGGCACGGGTGGCGGCGCTGCATTGGGCGGCATTCTCGGAGCCGTTATCGGCCACGATGCCAAGAGCGCAGCCATCGGAGCAGCCATCGGCGGCGCTGTGGGAGCCGGCACCGGCACGCTCATTGGTGCTCACATGGATAAGGTGAAGGCCAAAGCCGCCGCCGAATTGGAGAACGCCAAGGTTGAAGAAGTGGTGGATGCAAACGGTCTGAAAGCCGTAAAGGTTACGTTCAACAGCGGTCTCCTCTTTGCCACCAGCTCGGCTACACTGAGCAGCAAGTGTAAAGACGACCTTAACGACTTCGCCAATCTGCTGAAGAACGACACCGATATCGCCGTGGATATCCAGGGCTACACCGACAACCAAGGCTGGAAGAACTCCACCGCCGAAGAGAGTGTGAAGAAGAATCTCACGCTGAGTCAGCAGCGCGCCGAGAGCGTTAAGAGCTATCTCGTGGGCAAAGGCGTGGCCAATTCGCAGTTCAACAACGTAACGGGATACGGCGAGAGCAACCCCGTTGCCGACAACGGCACCGCTGCCGGACAACAACAGAACCGCCGCGTGGAGATTTATCTCTATGCCAGCGAGAAGATGATTGAAAAGGCAAACAACGGCGAACTCGACTAATTGAAACGCAACTGACAAGCGCAACACATCGCGCTTAACATCAAAAGCCGTGAAAGCAATCAAGCGCGTCATACGATGGATGGTGGCAGCCTTCTTTGGCACCACCATCCTTGCTGTTGTGTTGTTCCGTTTTGTGCCCGTATTCTTCACGCCCCTGATGTTCATCCGATTGGCCGAACAACACGAAGAGGGGCGCAGCCTGAAACTGAAACACACGTGGGTGAGTCTCGACAAGATATCGCCTTCCATGCCTGTGGCCGTGATGGCCAGCGAAGATGCCCGTTTCTTGAAGCATCACGGCTTCGACTATCAAGCCATTGAGAACGCTGCAAAGAACAATTTGAAGCGTAAACGCAAACTCGGCGCCAGCACCATCAGTCAGCAAACAGCCAAGAATGTCTTTCTGTGGCCGGGTCGCTCGTGGCTTCGCAAAGGGCTCGAAGTGTATTTCACGGCGCTCATCGAACTCGTGTGGAGCAAGCAGCGCATCATGGAAGTGTACCTCAATTCCATCGAAATGGGCGAAGGAATCTACGGCGTGGAAGCCGTGGCGCGAGAGCATTTCGGGTGTACGGCCGCCGAACTGACGCGCGCCAACTGCGCACTCATCGCCGCCACGCTCCCCAATCCGCGGAAGTTCTCCTCCCGAACGCCCTCCGAATATATGGTGCGCCGCAAGGTGAAAATCATGAAAGAAATGAATTTCGTGCCGTCATTCCCCAAGGAAGGACAAGACGCGAAGCGGTGATTACCGCCGGAGCCTGGGAGCTAAGAACGAAATAGCGAAAATTTCGCGACGAAAATTTCGCTGTTATTATTCGCGATGGGCTTTAACATTGTGCGTTTCCTTTTGCAGTATTTCTTGAAAATAAATCCGCAACAACACTTCAAGAGCTCTACCCTTTTTCTCCGCCTTTTGCCGATTCGCATCATCTGCCAGCACTTGTTCCTCATTATAACTATAATGGAAGGCTGTCGTATCCTGCATATCACTTCCCAAATTTAGGAACTTAGTACCCTCATTGAAAGCATATTTTGCGATGGTTGGAAGAACATCATAATGGCATCCCCACACATCCGAACATCTGGGATAGGCTTCATTCCGTAACGTCTGCGGCAGAAACATATAGAGTGGAACGGCATATTTGCGACAAATCGGCACAGTGCCATAGTCGAGAATCGACCTCACATTGTGGTCGCCCGTTGCAACAATGATTGTGTTCGCTGCCGCTTTCGATTTCTTAAACTTAGTCAGGAAATCGCCCAACACATTATTATAGTATTGAAAGCCCTGTATATATTTCTCCAAAACATCCTTCTCTGTATGATTGAAACACTTGTTATCGTAGAAATCATCGGAAAGTTTCGCGAAAGAATGTCCGCTCGGAAAGATGAAAGGTGGGTGATTTGTCGTGGACATTGCCAGCATCACGACAGGTTTGTTGCGCGATTTATTAAGTCGTTCCAGAATGGCATCAAATAAAAACTCGTCGAAGATACCGTGCGTGTTGTAACTATAATCAGGGTGTTCGCGCAAGAGTTCATATTTACCGATAATGTCCGTAAACCCTTGCGCATGCAATACTTCATTGCAATTCTCCCACCCCGGATCCATTCCACTAATCCATTCGCAGTTATATCCGTTGGCGATAAAGGGTATGGCAAAGGATGACGGCATCCGAGTGTACCTATATTTCGATGTAAAAAAACGTGGAAATGGAGTTGCTAACGTCATCATTTCCATCGTTGCGATGGTGTTATTCCTCACAGATTGGAAATTCCTCCAAAGCAAATCTTCGCTCAAATGCCTTCGCATAGCCCCCAACAAATCGTTGTCGGGCGCATCTAAATCCATCAGGTAATTGCTCCAACTCTCGCCTATGATGATTAGAATGTTCGGTTTTTGTGAGGTGGCAGGTGTGCCGGCACGGGTGTACAACACATTTTCTACCGATTGCAATGTATCGTTCGTTAATATTGAGCTGTCTCCCGACCAAGCATTCAGAGCATCTTGCAAGGTCATGAAACCATGTTCGCTCAATATTTTATCAGTTTCCTGAAAGTCGAAAGCCTTGCTTTTGTCCCTAAAAGCCTTTTTCAACATATAGATGCCATTCGGTGTCATGTCGTTGACAAATTTGCAAGGAGACACCACTGTGTCTTCAACGCGGAGTGGGAAAAGCTTTAATGAGCCTCGCATACAACATGGTAACACCACTAAATATAGTGGAATGAACCACCATCCGACATACATCTTGTCGAATTTCACCATACGACACCACACATTCCAGGCTATTAGTACCACAAAAATGATGAGAATCGTAAGCCATACGACAGGATATTCCTCCCACATCGTGCGCACGAGTCCGGCCGGTCCTTCGTTGAAAAAATCAAACAGTGTGATGTTGATATGGGTGTTGAAGTTTTTATAAAAGCCGATATCGACAATCTCTATCACCAATAATAAGAGTGTCGCAATGGTGAGATAGATTCTTATAAACCTTAACAACCATTTCTTATATCGCCCTTTTGCGCTGTCAAAAAGCAAGCCAAAGGCAAGCACACTCGGCACCATGAGAATGTAACTCACAGTCTGCAGGTCGAACCGCAACGCATTGAACAGCATTAGAGGAAGGTCTGTCGAGAAGTTGTGCAACACGGAAGACGGCACAAACAAAAGCGCAAAGACAACTCTTGCCGCAACCAACAAGGAAAGCAGCGCCGCGCCACAGAGTGCAAGCCTCTCTAATGAAGCTGCAAAGGTTAAGATTTTATTCTTTCTCATTTAAGGTTTCAATTACACTAATATCGTTTCATCAGATTGATTTACGCCCATCTTCCGTTGCAAATTTCGAAATATTTCTTTAAAACTAAAAGCGAAATCAACTTTTCTCTCTCCTTATCACGAAATTGATTCACGTATTCATGAGCGTGACGGATTATCTGTTCCGCCTCATCCGGATGGGTGATGTAATAGTTCATCCGCTCTTCCAAGTCTGAAAAGTCCTCCTTAACTTCGATGAAATGATAGTTGGGAACAAGTTTCCCCTCCATGAACCACGTTTCATAATTCAGTCTCGGAGATATTGCAATAGAGTTGGATGACATCACCCACTTCAAGTTACTCGCCACGTCGTTCCCTTCCAACGACATTATAAACTTATAATTCAAATGCTCTCCGATGGTCAATTTGCCTTTTTGCCATTCAGGATGCTCCTCAATATAATTAACGGAAGCCGCGTCAACGAGGTCAGTTCGCCCACTCCAACGCTCCATAAACAAAGTTCGATTCCTTTTCGCTTCGCCAAGTTTGCCGCGAAAGATAGCCATGTTTTTCTTATCACACCAACTCTTTTTGTCGTTCACAAAGAGGAAATGTCTCACTTTATCCAGATTCAAGATGACAGAGTTTGCATTGGCACCAACCAGAGGACGATCCTTTACTATAGAAGGAATATTCGCTGTATGTCCTTTATCTCCTGTCTCTAAAATCCATTTCAGCGATTGATCGAAATATCGTGCGAACTCCGTCGAATCAAAATAATATACCTTTTGCTTCGTCATTTTCTGCTCTCTCAACGACACGGCTCTATCTTCCCAAACGCTACGTGCGAACGAACTGTTTGATTTTAGTTTGCAATAATAGTCCGTTCTCTCTTTGATATAATCACGATCAGTCCTCTTCTCGGCTTTATCGAGAAGGCCTTCCAAGCATCGTCTTGAAAAGATTTTGGGAGTAAACACTCTCCAATAGCTTTTCAGATAATACTTCCATTTACTATTCTTTCCACTGCGAAATAGTCTATTCAATGTACTTATGAACGACATTTCTCCTTTATAGCGAAATAAGATTCATCACATATAACCGTCAGCCTCCAAACTTCTATACGTACATTCCCTAAACAGTCTTTTGGATTTGTGGTGTAATTTAAACTGAATACGACGCACGCATCTAGTCCACAATGATGTGGTTACCATTTTCGCGTCCTTTTCCATACTAGTAACGACAGGAAGCGTCTTAATCTTTTTGTGATGATGTAAGAAGTATATCGGCAGTAAAACCTCACCCAAATACCCCATTAGTCTCCTTTGATTAGCATGAGGAGACCGTGGTATAGTGTGAAAAACCTCATCCAATATTTTAAATTGCCACTGCGCAAATTCATCAAAAGTCGTTTTCTTCATGACGAACATATTGAACGGATAGAACTTATTGCCCAGTAGAAATCTTTTCACCGTTATGTATTCCTCCGGGAATTGCTTTTCCAATATGTTCATAAATAGCAATATATCCTCCGGCGTATGCACATTTTTCAAATCAGTTAAAACGTTCCGCAGATATATATTCGGCTTTGCCAACAATGCATCGCAGCCTTTCATCAAGTCGTCGATATTGTCGTTTGTGATTTTTGTTTTAAAGTAACGACGATAATGACAAAGTCCGATGTACTCGCATTCAAGATTCTTCCAAGCCCAATACTGCGCTGTCAGTTCGCAATAATAGGGATTGAGCAGACTGATATTCTCACCGGTATCATCTCCGATAAAGCCTAAATCGAGTTCAGGATGCAATGCCTTACCTGCGTGGATAGGCGTATATACATCATCGCTATACACATAATTCGTTTTCTTATGGTGTACAACCAAAATCTTAACCTTACTCATACGTCATTGATTAAAGTATATTCAAGAAACGCCTGATTGCGGATGCAAAGTGATACATCCACAATCAGGCTGTGATTTAGAAGTCGTATCCTACTTGAATAAAGAAGTTGCGCGTTTTCATGCTGTACTCATAGTTTTCAATTTCTTTCCCCAAATTCAACAAGCCGAACTCATATCCAAGTCCTGCATAGATTTTCTTGAAACTCACTCCGGCTCCCACATTAAGACCAAAATCGAAACGATTGGCAATACCATCACTACCAAAGATATCATCATTATCATCCGAATCAAGTTCCTTTAGTTTTCCTCCCAAGCCATAAGCAATGTAAGGACCGGCATTGATATGTATCTTTATATCATCAGAAAGTGGAATGCGATAGGATGCCAATACGGGTATTTCTAAGTAATAAGGAGTCGCTTCATATTTTTCTTCATCTTTCCAATAACTACCATGAAATTCACATTCGAGTTTACTTCCTTTAGCCGTAAAGTACAATCCGGGTTGAACATAAAAGTTTTGTGCAATAGGAACGTTTGCGACAACACCGAAATGACCGCCAATCCGATTCTTGGATGACCATTCGTCATAAAATGGTGAATCACGATCTTCCCACTTGAATCCGGAAAGTTTTGAAACATTCAAACCGGCTCTAATTCCAAAAGAGATCCTTTGCTCATCGTTAATAGTTGATTTCTTGACATTAACGAACTGCGCTGAGGCTGTAACACTAGCGATACATAACGCTGCTACAATAAAATACTTTTTCATAACGTGTTGTTTTAAAGATTAAATAAAATAAATTTATAGGGTTAAAAGATTAAAAGTCAAAGGTCATACGCCAGATGTTAGCCGTTCCTTCCGCGCTACCGCGTTGGGAGATGAAATAGACATATCGGCCACTTTTGTCCCAAACGGGCGACAAATCATCTGCGGCGTGGTAGGTGAGTTGGCGTAAATCTGTACCATCTGTTTTGCAGACAAAGACATCTGTATTGGCATACGCCTTTTTCCCAACCGTCAAAACACTACTTCCTACGAGCAAAATCCACTTACCATTAGGTGAAAGTGATGGAGAGGAAAAACTGCGCACCGGGTCGGAAAGCAAACATTCTTCGGTTCCGCGATTAATGTCCACGCGCCATATCTCGCCTCGTCCTTCACTATTAGAACGCACACAGAGCATACTACCGTTTCCTTTCAGCGGATAGGGATTCATTCCGCGCGTGTAGTTAGAAAGATAATTGTTTGCCAGATTGTAGCTCCAAATACTGGTACTGTTGCGTTCTTGACGCGTAAAGAAGATTTGTTCCATGTTTTCCGAATACACAGGCATAAAGTCCACGGCATTGTTGGTGATTTGCCTGCAAACATAACCACTAATGGCACTGGTTTGATAAATTTGCGCAATCCTTCCGTCCCTCTCGGAGAAACAAATGTTTTGACCGTCGGGCGAAAACGAAAAGTCCTGGATGTTTTGACGATTCGTACGCTGCACGCTACCTCCGCTGTTACTAAGTTTCTTGATAAAAATGTTCGACGTGTTGTTTCTAGCGGAAAGAAAAGCGATGTTTTTGCCGTCGGGCGAAACGTCAATCACCTTGTTGCTGTACCAACTAATGTTGTCACCACGCCATTCTCGTTTCACTTTTGGCATGCAAACATAGTCGCCATCATCTGTAATCTTCGTAAACTCCGTACCCGATTCTTGGCTAACATAAAGTACAGAATAGTCCACTCGCTGCGCTGCACCCGTAAGTGGGAGCAACGCGCACGCCAGCGAAAGACAGAAAAATGTTTTCATTTAAACATTCTTTTGTGCCAACTTGTTTCCCAGAAGTAAGCGGTAAATAAAAAAGGAAAGCGTGGGAACTATTG
>Ga0065709_1029679_pt1 | contig 14218 bp, 12 predicted proteins | sample Hoacrofraction14_2_FD_59096 | JGI IMG/M metagenome (GOLD analysis project Ga0065709, IMG submission 59096) | Hoatzin crop microbial communities from Cojedes, Venezuela, sample from fiber fraction 14 v1 | ecosystem: Host-associated > Birds > Digestive system > Esophagus > Crop | place: Venezuela...
TCGAATCCCATCTTCTCCGCCACATTGTTTATTTTTATAGGGGTATAGCTCAGTTGGTAGAGCAGCGGTCTCCAAAACCGCGTGCCGTGGGTTCAAGTCCTACTGCCCCTGCCATTTTTACGGGGTGTAGCGCAGTTTGGTAGCGCAACTGGTTTGGGACCAGTGGGCCGCGGGTTCAAATCCTGCCACCCCGACCAATAATTTTAGATCATATGGGCCATTAGCTCAGTGGTTAGAGCAACCGGCTCATAACCGGTCGGTCCTTGGTTCGAACCCAAGATGGCCCACCATTTGTCGTAAGGGGGATGACCACGAAGTGGGGGATGCCTTACGACCCTCAAGCATAAGGAGGGACCCATGAAATGGGAGGATGCCTTATGACCGCCAAACGTAAGGGGGATGCCCTCATAATATGCCCAGATAGCTCAGTTGGTAGAGCAAGGGACTGAAAATCCCTGTGTCCTTGGTTCAATTCCGAGTCTGGGCACCACATGAAAAGAAACCGATTCGTTCGGTTTCTTTTTTTATAAATATATGTAAAGCTTAGTTGACACCTTTTTTAGCTCTGCTTAGAATGTTTATGCGTAAACTTATTTTAGGTATTTTGAGTAGGTGTTTGTATGGAAAATCGCCTGGCGGAAATAAGAAAGAATAAAAAGATGGGGCAGAACTACCTTGTCGAAAAACTCGGCGTATCGAGACAGACAATAAGTTCCATTGAAAACGGACGTTGCACACCGTCTCTCGATCTTGCAATGGATATTGCTTATCTGTTGGAGATGCCGATTGAGGAGATTTTTATTCATGAGAACAGATTCAAGTAGCGGGGCAGAGAAGGCAATAAAAAGAATACTTATCTGGACGGTAATCGCAGTGGTGATGGCCGCCTTTTCGTGTTTCATAGTAAGGAATGAGGCTGACGCTGTTTCAATATCTAACGGAAGCGCGCAGGTTAATTCTTCAAGTGGTGCATGGCTGAGAAAGTCGGCTTCAACAAGTTCATCAAAGGTAAAACTACTCAGCGATAATACCAAACTGACGATTACAAGAGAAGTTTTCAAGAGTAAAACAAGCACTTCAGCCAAAAACAAATGGTATAAGGTAAAAGTCGGCGGAAAAACAGGCTATATCAGAGCCGATTGCGTGGACAATGTTAAATATACAGGAGTCTCTGCCGTTACAACCGCAAAGGTAAACTACCGGACAGGTGCCGGAACCAAAATGACTAAAAAAGGTACTCTTAAAAAGGGCGCTAAGGTAACGGTATATATGGCTGCATCACCGGTATCATCGACGGCAGGAACGAGTAAGACCTGGTACAGAATAAAGTTCAATAATAAGTACTACTATATGAGCTCCAAGTATATAAAGCTCACAGGTACATCATCAACGTCCAAGACAGCAGCAAAATCGTCCGGGACAAATTCATCATCCTCGTCGTCAAAGAGTTCCGACACTTCATCATCTGCATCGACCGGAACGGATTTCAGTAAGATGACGAATGCTCAGTTTAATGCATATCTTACAAAACAGGGCTTTCCTTCGTCATACAGAACGAAACTCCTGGCTTTGCACAAAAAGCATCCTAACTGGGTGTTCATTGCAAAAAAGACGGGAATAAACTGGAATACAGCTGTGAGTAAGGAAAGTGCAAACGGAGTATCACTTATACACAGCAGCTATCCTGTGACATACAGAGCAACCGATTCCAAGAGTTTTAAGGCTAAGTCGAGAAAAATATACACAAGCGCATCGACATCCAAGAGCACCGGAAAAACGATTTCAAGCGGAACGAACTTCACAGTCCTGACCGAAGAGTGGAAGGGAACAACTCAGTGGACCAAAATCAAGTACAGCGGTACTACGGGATATATTTCCGGAAGTTTGGCATCACAGACGTATAAGAGCACTATTTCGGGCAAGACAACAGATGATGTCAACATCAGGAAGGGAGCCGGAACCAATAATTCATATATTAAAACACTGAGTACCGGGACAAAGGTGAAAATTGTTCTTCAGGTCAAAGATAAGAACGGGGATGCATGGTACAAGATTAAAAACGGTACCGGATATGCATATATAAAGGCAGAGTTCGTAAAGGTCGAAGGAAGCAAGAAACCGGCTTCACTTACGGGAACTGCAACTTTCCTTGAGGGTACATGGATTGCCAAGGATGGCTCTACATGGTTCAATGCAAACAGCCAGACGGTTGCTTACTACATGGATCCGAGAAACTTCCTCACTGATGAAGGTATATATATGTTTGAGGATCTAACATATCACAAGGAATATCAGACTACTGCCGTTGTAAATAAGATTCTTTCTCCGACAAAACTGCCGGGATACGGATTCAAGGCGAAACTGTTTGTAAATGCAGGAGCTTCGTACAATATCAGTCCTGTATTTCTTGCCTCAAGAGCGCGTCAGGAAACAGGTAACGGAAGCATAGCTATTTCAGGATATAAGTACCTTGGCAAGGTTGTATATAATCCGTTCAATATCGGCGCGTACAGCAGCTCAAACCCTGTTATGAAGGGACTTGCATATGCAAGGGTAAAAGGCTGGACAACCCAGGCAAAGGCTGTTAACGGCGGAGCAAAATTCCTCGCGGAGGATTACATCAGCATCGGACAGAATTCCGTATATTTCCAGAAATTCAATGTCGGAAAGGGTTCATCATATCTTGCAAAGCATCAGTATATGACAAATATCACGGGTGCCGTAACTGAATCTCAGTTAACGAAGAGTTCATATGAGACATACAAGATTACAGGTGAGGCACTTACATTCGTGATTCCTGTATACAACAATATGCCGGGATCAACATCACTACCGAACTAATCGCACCTTCTTAGTAAAATCTGCAAGCAAGAGGCGCATGCCTGTGGGTATGCGCCTTTTGCTTTGCCTTATTTGCTGCAGAGCCGGCCCTGATAAGTATCCCGGAGCCGGAGTTCTCTGTTTATTCCGTTCAGAACAGTTCTTTTTTTATAACTCCACTCAGGAGACACCAGGAGCTTGCGCGGAACATCACCGTTAAGACGGTGAATTGTGATTTCCGGAGGAATAATCTCAAGACATCTCACGGCGAGGTCGATATATTCATCCATTTCCGCAAATGATACATAATCCGGCATCATTTCATGAAGGCGGGAACCTTTTACAACGTTAAGCATATGAAGCTTAAGACCGAATACAGGAGCCGAACAGACATATCTGACCGATTCCATCATCTGATCTTCGGTTTCTCCCGGAAGTCCGAGTATCAGATGTGTCACGACGCGTATACCCCGGTCAGTGAGTGCCTTCACAGCCGTATCGTAAGTTTCTAAGTCATATCCGATTCCCATAAGTTCAGCTGTTTCGGGGTGAATTGTCTGAAGACCGAGTTCAACCCACATAAAATGATTGCGGTTTATTTCTTCAAGAAGGTCAAGCACATCAACAGGAAGACAGTCAGGTCTCGTAGCTATTGCTATACCGCTGATGCGTTCATCAGATAATGCCTCATAGTATTTCTTTCTGAGTTCGGAGGCAGGTGCGTATGTATTGGTATGCGACTGAAAATAGGCGAGATATTCAGCATCCGGCCATTTCGACGAGAGAAGCTCTATCTGATCGCCGATTGATGAAGCAAGTTCTCCGGAACCACCGGCTGAACAAAAGGCGCAGCCTCCTGTGCCGATTGTTCCGTCGCGGTTAGGGCAAGTAAAACCGGCCTCAATGCTTAGTTTAACGGTTTTGCGGCCGAAATATGATTTGAGCCAGTTGCCTATTGAGTTATACCTTTCTCCTGCCTGCATCTTTAATAAGAACTCCGATTATGCTAAAATTATTTGGTTACAGATAAACCGGCTGCGGACCGGGACGGCAGGAGTATACATGAAAAAAACAGCGGCAGTCACCGGATTTATGAATATGGAAAACACTCCGGAAGTACAGGGCCTTATTCACTCTCCGTCGGCAGAAGAGAGAAAGCCCAGGCTGCTTCTGCATGCCTGCTGCGGTCCGTGTGCGACATCGTGTGTCGAGCGCCTTGCGGAAAAGTATCAGATAACCGTGTATTATTATAATCCAAACATCACGGACAGGGAAGAATACTACCTGAGAAGGGATACGCTGCTCCAGTTTATATCTGCATTCAACGAGGAAAACAAAGATATTTGCTTTGTGGATTATCTGGAAGGAGAATACGATCCTGACAGGTATTTATGCAGAACGGCTGCACTTAAGGATGAGCCGGAGGGCGGAAAGAGATGCGATGTCTGTTTTACCATGCGCCTTGCCGACACTGCGCGAAGGGCGAAGGAACTTGACTTCGACTTCTTCACAACAACGATGTCGGTAAGTCCGCACAAAAATTATGACAAAATCAAGACTCTCGGACTTGCGCTCGAGCAGGAGACAGGGGCGGCATTCCTGGATATTGATTTTAAGAAAAAGAACGGATTTGGCAGGAGTGTTGAGCTTTCCAAAAAGTACGGGCTCTACCGGCAGAACTTCTGCGGATGCGAATATGCAAGAGAAGCGATGAAGAATCGCGAAAAACATAAACAAGAGGAGGGGACTTTATGAGTAAACTGTATGTGCCGAAGGACTATGCTCCTATACTGGCACCAACCGAGACGCAGAGAGCAATCAAGAGGATCAAGGATCATTTTCAGAAGGAACTTGCGGCCAATCTCAATCTTATGAGAGTAAGCGCGCCGCTTTTCGTGTATCCGGAATCGGGACTCAATGATAACCTGAACGGATATGAGAGAAGGGTTAACTTCACGATTAAGGATGTGGATGAGAGGAGCGTCGAGGTCGTTCAGTCGCTCGCGAAGTGGAAGAGAATGGCCCTCGGAAGATACGGTTTCGTGCCGGGCGTCGGCTTGTACACAGACATGAACGCCATCAGAAGAGATGAGGAACTCGACAACATCCATTCGGTATACGTCGATCAGTGGGACTGGGAGAAGGTCATCACAGCGGATCAGAGGACTGACGCTTATCTCGAGCATACGGTCAAAATCATCTACAGATGCCTCGCGGATCTCGCGGATTACGTAAACGATTATTATCCGGAAGTCGGGTGCAGTCTCCCGTCAAAGATTACTTTCATCGAGTCGCAGGATCTCGAGGATGAGTACCCGGACGCGACCTCAAAGGAAAGAGAACGTTATGCCGCGAAGGAGTACGGCGCTATCTTCGTCAAGAAGATCGGCGGCGCGCTGAAGTCAGGCAAGCCTCATGACGGAAGAGCTCCGGACTATGACGACTGGGAGCTCAACGGAGACATCATTCTCTGGAACCCTGTACTTGAGGATGCCTTTGAGATCAGCTCAATGGGAATCCGTGTTGACTCGGCATCAATGCTTAAACAGCTTGAAATTGACGGCAAGATGGACAGAGCAGAGCTTCCGTTCCACCAGGGAGTTATCAACAACACAATTCCTCTTTCAATCGGAGGCGGTATCGGACAGAGCAGACTGTGCATGTTCTTCCTCAAGAAAGCACACATCGGCGAGGTGCAGGTATCAGTATGGCCGGACGGCATGCTCGAAGAATGCGAAGCAAATAATATTTTCCTGCTTTAATGAGGCAGCGGCAGAATCGGAACGGATTATTTAATGCAGTATATTAACGTTGTAATAGACAGCAAAAGTATATATACGGACACGTTCTACACCTATGCGGCACCGGATGAGGTCAGTGTTGGTGATAAGGTAACGGTTCCCTTTGCAGGAAGGCGGCTGCCGGTCGATGCCTATTGCGTTGAAACCGGAGTGAAGCCGTCCATAGAAACGAACCGTATAAAGCAGATTAAGGGGACAGATTATGACAGGTCCCTCAGTTCCGAGATGATAGATACTGCCGTATGGATGCGCACCCGCTATGGCGTTAAATATATCGATGCCATCAAAATGTTCACGGTCGGCGGCAAGAAAGAACCGAAGCCCTATCGCACAGAGGACTACGGCATTGATCCGGAATATACGCTTTCCGCATCTCAGCAAGCGGCATCAGAGAAAATAAATGCCGCGGTACGCAGCGGGCAGAACAAGTCATTTCTCATAAAGGGCGTAACAAACAGCGGCAAAACAGAGGTCTACATGAGGGCCGTTGCCGAGGCACTGCGCATGGGACGGACTGCGATAGTTCTGCTTCCCGAAATAGCTCTCGCATCTCAGATAGAAAAGAGATTTCAGGAGAGATTCGGGGAATACGCTGTTGCAACTCTCCACAGCAAGCTTACAACTTCGAGAAAGCTCGGCGAGTGGCTGAGAATAAGACGCGGTGAGGCAAGAATCGTAGTCGGTGCGAGAACATCCGTGTTTGCACCTCTCGAAAATATCGGAGTGATTATAATTGACGAAGAGCACGAGAGTACCTATAAATCGGATCACAATCCGAAATACGAAACCGTAGACGTAGCTTACAAGCGGGCTTTGACGAATAATGCGGTAATGGTGCTCGGCAGCGCAACACCTTCGGTAGTATCGTATTACCGGGCAGGCTGCGGTATTTATGAGCTTCTCGAGATGAACGAGAGAATAGGCAGCAGCGTAATGCCTGACTTGGAAACGGTGGATATGCGCGAAGAGGCAAGAGCCGGAAATCTCGGAGTTATATCGAGGAGGCTGGCCGAAGAGACGGATGCTGCCATTAAGAGAAAAGAGCAGGTTATACTGTTTCTGAACAGGCGCGGTTTTTCAACCCAGATAATGTGTCCGGACTGCGGCTTTATAATGAAGTGCCCGGACTGCGGAATAACTCTGACGTATCATAAATCCGATAACGCTGCGGTGTGTCACTACTGCGGCAGGAAATATCCGCTCCCGGATGAGTGTCCGGACTGCGGAAGCAGGTTTATAAAGTATGTGGGTGCGGGAACCGAGAAGGTTGAACAGACTGTAAGAGAACTCTGGCCGGATGCGGGAATTGCGAGATTTGATCTTGATACCGCGCAGTCACAGAGTGATATAGAAGAGGTCATATCAGATTTCAGAGCGGGAAAGACAAATATACTGATAGGAACCCAGATTCTTGCGAAAGGCCTTGATTTTCAGAATGTTGGTCTTGTGGGCATTATAAATGCCGATGTAAGCCTGAATATCCCGGACTACAGGGCCACTGAGAGGACTTATCAGCTGATAACCCAGGTTGCCGGCAGAGCGGGAAGGAATGGAGGCAGGAGCATTGTCCTTATTCAGACGTACGATCCTGAAAGCGATGTGATTAAATGTGCAGCTGAAGGAGATTACGAAACTTTTTACGAGTCGGAACTTCTTCACAGAAACGTTATGAACTATCCGCCTTATTCGGATATAATATCGGTCGGATTTGTTTCTGAGAGAAGTGAGACTGCCGCAAAGTATGCTGAAATATTCAGAGACCGGCTGCTGAATCTTAGGAACGTACCCGAGGGAGCATCAATACTCAGACCGAGAGAAGAGGAACGAAAGACAGATGGTAAAACAAAAGTAGTCTTTCTGATTAAGGCTCCGGCGGGAAGCCGCCCGGGCTATGTAAGGGCGTATATGGATTTCAGAGACGCACTTGTTGAAAATAAAGCGGATTGCTACATAGAAATGGATGTAAATCCGTACGGAATTGTATAGACAGGAGAGAAAATGGCACTTAGAAAGATTGCAGTAAGAGGAGATGAAATACTGGCAAAAAAATGTAAGCCGGTAAAGGAAATTACACCGAGGATAGTCCAGCTTTGCGGGGACCTCGTAGAGACTATGATTGACGCTGACGGTGTTGGAATAGCCGCCCCTCAGGTCGGAGTCATGAAGCGTGTATTTGTTGCAAGACCTCACATTGATTCCGAGGATGAAGCAATACAGGATAAAATCTATTACATGATTAACCCGGAAATCACATACAGAGAGGGAACTCAGGAATCAAGTGAGGGCTGCCTTTCCGTTCCGGGATATATGGGGCTCGTGGACCGTCCTATGAAAATAAAGATATCCGCAACGGATCTTGACGGCGTAAGAAAGGATTATGAATTCGAGGGTTTTGAAGCAACTGTTTTCTGTCACGAATATGATCATCTTGACGGAATTCTGTACAGCGATATAGCAAAGGATTTCATGACAGTTGAGGAATATAAAGAAAGACTCGAACAGGTGAAAGAGGATCACGGCGGAGAGGATGCTTAATGATTAAAATCGTATTTATGGGTACACCGGAATTTGCGGCTGTATCCCTTGAAAAACTGATTTCCGCCGGATATGACATACCTCTCGTGGTTACTCAGCCTGATAAGAAAGGAAACCGCAATAAGATTATTCCTTCCGCAGTGAAATCCCTTGCGGAGAGTAATGGACTCAGGGTGGCACAGCCGGCGAGAATCAAAAAGGATCCGGAATTTATCGAAGAACTCAGAAATATCGGGCCGGATATGATAGTTGTTGCTGCATTCGGACAGATACTGCCGCAGGAGGTTCTGGATATACCGCGGCTCGGATGCATCAACGTACACGGCTCACTGCTTCCTAAGCTGAGAGGGGCTTCGCCGATGCAGACGGCGATTCTTGAAGGCATGGACGTAAGCGGTGTTACGATAATGCGCATGGACGCGGGACTCGATACCGGCGATATGATCAGCAGTGCTGAATGCAGAATTTCCGGTATGGATATAACTGAGGTTTCGGAAAAACTTGCACAGACAGGGGCGGAGCTTTTACTTGAGACCATACCGCACATTGCCGATGGAACGGCAAATTACGAGAAACAGGACGACGCTGCTTCGACTTATGCTAAAATGATAAGCAAGAGAGACGGAATGACCGATTTCTCGGAATCTGCCGGAGAAATAGAAAGAAAAATACGCGCATACGCTGAATGGCCGACATGTTACAGCTACCTGGACGGTCAGCAGGTCAGATTCTATGACGCAGAAGTAATCGATAAGGATGCGGACTGCGGATACGGAAAAGTATGTGCGACAGATAAGAAAAGTTTTACAGTAAGCTGCGGAAAAGGTTGCCTCAGGATTCTCGAACTCCAGCTTCAGGGTAAAAAGAGGATGAATGCAGGAGACTTCCTGAGAGGGCATAAGCTTTCGGAAGGAGAGCAGTTCCGCGGAAAGGAGGACTAGATGTATTTTTATGACTCATCGTGGATTGTGCTGCTGCCGGCAATTATATTCACTTTTATATGCCAGGTAAAAATCAACAGTGCATACAGCACATATTCAAAAGTAGCTAACAGCACCGGAATCACAGGTGCTGATGCTGCAAGAAAGATGATGGATGCAAACGGGCTTACGGGAGTGGCTATCAATATTTTGAATAGCGGTAATTCACTGACCAACTACTATGATCCCAAGACCAAAAGCCTGAACTTATCGAGAGAGGTTTACTCATCGAGTTCGGTTGCAGCCGTTTGTATAGCGTGTCATGAAGTCGGTCATGCAATACAGGACGGACAGCACTATGCACCTCTTGTTTTCAGAAACGGCATCGTGCCGGTTGTCAATCTGACGCAGATGGCATCATGGCCGCTGATATTCATCGGACTGCTTCTTTCGGTATCATCACCTTACGGAAGCCTGCTGTTCTTTATCGGAGTATGCTGCTTCCTGTTTGTAATCCTGTTCCACCTTGTTACACTGCCTGTTGAATTTAACGCATCCAACAGGGCTCTTGAACAGATGAGGGTGCTCGGGATGGTTAATGAAGATGACTATGTCGGATCGAGAGCAGTGCTCAAAGCAGCTGCAATGACATATGTTGCGGCACTCGCAACAGCAGTTGCCAGCCTGCTCAGAGTGCTTGTCATATCCGGGAGAAGAAGATAATAATGTCAGAGGACTGGATTGCCGTATTTGAAGCATTAAAGGGCGTATACGGGGACGGAGGATTCTCAAATATAACAATCAGCGAAGCTGTCTCTCATCACAGAGGATGCAGAGGCAGCTTCGTGAGAAGTTTTGCCAAAGGCGTAATCAGAGATACGATGCGCCTTGATTTTATTATAGGAGAACTGGCGGAAAAGGGACTTAAGGGCATAAAAACAAGACCACTTATTATCCTCAGAATGGGAATATATGCAATAGAATCACTTGACAGTGTTCCTGAATACGCTGCAGTGAATGAGGCGGTTTCCCTTGCCCGTAAGGTATCGAAGGGTACGGACCGGTTCATAAATGCGGTGCTCAGATCGTATATAAGAAAGGCGGATGAAATAAAAATTCCGGAAAATCCGGAATTAAAGTATTCAATTCCGGAACCTGTTTTCAATTTGCTCGCCAGGCAATACGGTGATGAGACTGATGAAATAGCAGATGCTCTTAACACGGCTCCACCGCTTATCCTTAGAGCCAATACCATTAAAAACACCAGGGCTGAACTTATTAAAAGCTTGAAAAACGTGGGCTTTGAGGCATCTGCTGTCCCGGAATCAGAAATTGCAGTTAAAGCTTCCGGCGAAGGAATTACGGGAACGGATTTATACCGCGGAGGATATTTTACTATACAAAGCTTATCGTCAATTAAGGCTATCGAAGCTTTTTCACCTGAAAAAGGAGAAAAAATCCTTGATCTCTGTGCGGCTCCCGGCGGGAAATCCACCGCTATAGCAGAGATGATGTCTGATTCAGGAGAAATAACCGCCTGTGATATCTATGAACACAGGCTTGAACTCATAAATGCATCAGCAGCAAGACTCGGACTTGGGAGTATAAAGACATGTCTTAATGATGCTTCGGTTCACATACCTGAGTGGGATGAATTATATGACAAGGTTCTTGCTGATGTTCCGTGTTCCGGACTGGGAACTGCACGGAGCAAGCCTGAAATCAAATACAGAATAGATGCTGAAAACCTCAGAGAGCTTGAGGACTTGCAGTTAAGCATTCTGAAAAATGCTTATTCTTATGTCAAACCGGGCGGAATACTTGAATATTCAACATGCACACTGAATAAAGACGAAAATGAGGAAATAGTCTTAAAGCTTCTTAAAGATACTGCTTCAGCCGCTTTTGTTGAAATGAGAACTATTTTGCCATATAATGATTGGACAGGATTTTACTATTGTATAATCCGGAAGAATGCATATTAGCGTTAAATAATATAACTACGGAGAGAACCAAAAGGCATGAGTGCAGGGTATTTAACCGATAGAGGAAGAAGGAGACCAGCCAACGAAGACGCTGTCAAAATTATGGAGGATGTAAATTTTTACATGCTCGCCGACGGTGTCGGAGGAAATAAATCCGGCGAGATTGCAAGTCAGTCCGCATTGGATGCGCTGGAAAAATTCATTAGACATAATCCACCAGAATGGCTGAAGAGCAGAAGTGAAATCTTCAGGTATTTCAGGGCTGCAATAAATTACGTTAATCAGTTTATAATCAGGCTGTCTGAGGTTAAGCCTCAGTATTCGGGCATGGCTACCACATTGGCTTTTGCATATATATGCGGAGATACAATGTATGTTGCAAATATCGGCGACAGCAGAGTCTATCTTGTGCATGAGGGTATGATTCAGCAGATAACAGATGATCATACATATGTGAACGACCTGGTTAAAATGGGCGCAATCAGTAAAGAGGATGCTCATCACCATGCCAGAAAGAATGTAATAACAAGGGCAATCGGGGCAAATGCCAACAACGATCCTGATTGTTTCAGTGTGCCTGTCGAGAAAGGCGATAAGGTGCTTTTGTGCAGTGACGGGCTTTATGACGAAGTAGATGATCGTACTATATTGCTTAGAATGACCGGATTTGAAGATATGCAGGCATGCGCCGAGGATCTGGTTAATCTGGCGAATAATAATGGCGGTAATGACAATGTTTCTGTCATATGTGTTAATTTGGAGGACTAACTTATGAGCAGCAGATTACTATCCGGTCGATACGAGCTCTTAGAGAAAATCGGCGACGGCGGTATGGCTGTCGTATATAAGGGTAAGGATAAACTGCTTAACCGGTTCATAGCAGTTAAGATTTTACGTCCGGAATTCACACAGGATGCGACTTTTGTAGAGAACTTCAAGAGAGAATCACAGGCGGCCGCAGGCCTGACCCATCCTAATATCGTGGGAGTTTATGATGTAGGCAGGGAAGGCAATATAAATTACATAGTAATGGAGCTGATTGAAGGACGTACCCTCAATGAGATTATTGCCGAAGAAGCACCTATGGACTACAAGAGGGTCATCGACATCACCAAACAGGTGGCCTCGGCGCTCAGAGTAGCACATAAAAATAAGATTATTCACAGAGACGTAAAGCCGCACAATATCATGATTACAAACGATGGTGTTGTTAAGCTTGCGGACTTTGGTATTGCGAGAGCGGTAAATGATGCAACCCTTTCAACGGGCAGCAAAATAATCGGATCTGTTCATTACTTTTCACCTGAACAGGCAAGGGGAAATTACGTGGATGAACGTTCCGATATATATTCTCTTGGAATAGTTATGTATGAGATGCTGACCGGTAAAGTGCCGTTCGATGGAGATAATCCTGTTACCGTTGCACTCAAGCATATTAACGAAGAGATAACACCTCCGAGTGAACTGGTTGACGGAATTCCACCTGCCCTCGAGAGATGTGTAATGAAGGCAACTAATAAGTATCAGACTAACAGATACTCAAGTGCCGATGAACTGATAGAAGAACTCGATAACATCTCGTTTGTATCAAATGTTGTCGGAAACGGTCTCTTTGTTGAGGCATCGGATGTAGTCGAGAAAAGGAATCAGAGAAACAAAGAAGAGACTGCAGTTACCGAGAAGCCGGGGAAACCTGAGAAAAAGGGAAAGAAAGTCGGACTCATAGTTGCTCTCCTGGTGCTTATTCTCGCAGGAGCGGGACTTTTTGCTGCATGGAAGATGGGAGTATTTTCTGATACAAAATCGGTTCCGAGCCTTCTCGATATGACTCTGGAGGAAGCTCAGGCTGCTGCAGAGGAGGAAGGATTCAAGGTTAAAGAAGGCAAGGAAGTATATTCATCTGAATATCCTGAAGGCCGCGTATGTGTACAGGATCCTGAACCGGGTAAGGAACTGACAAAGGGCGGAACCATCACGGTTAATATTTCCAAGGGCAGTAAGGACGGAATGGTTCCTAATGTCGTCGGTATGCAAGAGAGCGATGTCGAAGCTTATTTGGCACAGTACGGATATTCGCTAGGCAATGTCAAAGTCGTGACGGACCCTGAGGATGCTGGAGTTGTACTTGAACAGGATCCGAGCGCAGGCTCATCTCTTGAAAAGGAAAGTGCTGTAAATATCTGGGTTTCAGATGGAAAGGGCACTGAAAAGGGCACGGTTCCTTCTGTTACAAAGAAGTCGCTTGAGGAAGCTGAAGAGGCTATTGAAAAAGCCGGATTCAAGGTCGGATCCGTAACACCTGAATACAGCGACAGCATTGCCAAGGGATATATTACATGGCAGCAGTACCAGGCAAATTCACTGTTAGATAAAGGAACAACTATCGATCTCGAAGTAAGCTCAGGACCTGAACCGGAACCTACCGTGGAGGAGCCGGATGATGATGATGATGATGATTCCAACTCAAAGAGCACTGAGAAATCAGACAGCGATGACAGTGAAGGATAGACTGTATGACGGGAAGAGTTGTTAAAGGCATAGGAGGTTTCTATTACGTCCGGGACGGAGGAATTACCCGTATGGGAACGGCGCGTGGGAACCTTAAGAGAAACAAAGCTCTTATATATGTCGGAGACATAGTTGATTATGATGTTCTCGATAACGGAGAATGCATTATCAACGAAGTAAAAGAGAGAAATAGTTATCTTAAGAGACCACCGGTATCCAATCTGGAGATGCTGGTGGTCGTCTTTGCTGCGGCAAATCCGGAGGTTAATTATCCTGTCGTTGATAAGCTGATTGCCGCATGTGAAGCGAAAGGTATAGAAGTAGCCGTATGCATATCCAAGGAAGACCTTGTGAGTGAAGAGGTTATAAGAGAGCATATTGCAACCTACGAGAATGTCTACCCGACGGTTTCAATAAACGGAATAACGGGAGAGGGAGTTGATGCTCTCAGAGATATAATCAGGGGGCGTAATGTTGCCCTGGCGGGACCTTCCGGAGTCGGAAAATCCACGATAATAAACAATCTGACCGGAGGTCTTACAGCCGAGACAGGCTCGGTGAGCGACAAAACCAACAGGGGAAAGCATACCACGAGGCATGTCGAGATATTTGATCTTGATGACGGTACGAGCATTTATGACACGCCGGG
>Ga0065709_1029683_pt1 | contig 14205 bp, 14 predicted proteins | sample Hoacrofraction14_2_FD_59096 | JGI IMG/M metagenome (GOLD analysis project Ga0065709, IMG submission 59096) | Hoatzin crop microbial communities from Cojedes, Venezuela, sample from fiber fraction 14 v1 | ecosystem: Host-associated > Birds > Digestive system > Esophagus > Crop | place: Venezuela...
CAATAAAATCAACAGGTTTGAGCAGTTCACATGGGCTGGCACGGTGGCCTTAGATACCGTGTAGTGCTAAATTCGACAGCATCTTAGGTTGAATCACTATCGTATTTAACTGTTCTGGCCGTCTGCTGAAGCGGAATAGCCAGTGCTTCCCCCATTGAGGTTGGTGTAATCCCTTCGATGTTAATGATATAATAGTGATATCCGCTGAACAGGATTAGTCCGCTCAGAAGTAACACAGCTGTCTTTATAGATTTCTCCTTTTTCAATATGATAATAACAGCCAGAATAAGAACCGGGCAGATAGCATAAAAATTGTTATGCCTGAAAAGACAGGCCAGCAGCGATGCTATTGCGATTTCCGCGCATATACCCACAGATGCTTGTTCATGCTTCATTTTATCAAGCACCAGAAGTACTATTGCTTCTATAAACCAACAGAAAAGTGCCGCTCCTATAGCATCCTTGAATGCATGCTTTGCATACGCTCCCCACACAGGTGTTATGCTGTAAAAAGCCAGAACAAGCAAAACAATTCTCTTTTTTAAACCATGCCGGTGCAACATAACAACACACCGCGCATAGATTGCAGCCATAATAAGATCACGAATGATCATATATATAAATATACCAACATTCTTATCGCCGATTTTTTCTCCGAACGAATAGGCCGCACCGACAACACACACATAAAACCAGGGATGATGATCCGTGGGCGTTGTCTGCCCGATATATTGCCTTATCGGATCATATACATCCCACTCCATACTTGCCGGGTAATACGAGATAATCCAAATTGCCCATCCTGCCATAATGGCCAGGAAGCAAATAAGGAACGTATGCCTGTCCCAGATGTTTCCGGCCAGATCGCCTGTATCAGTCACACCGGAGGCCGAAACTCCTACCCTCATTCTGGAGGCACAATACTCAAACACCTTCCAGACAAGCAGGAACGCAATGGCATATACCACTGCATAGGCAAAGAACAACGCGAGTTGTATGACCGTCAGCTTCGGCAATGCATCTCTCCGGTATAAATACATCCCCGACGCATTGAGTAATCCGAATAGGCCGGAAATGATCAATACGCCCTTATGTTCCTTAAGCCTGACCTCATTGAGTTTTGTTATTCCCATATAGATTAAGAAGTACGATACCCACATATAGGAACCCCTCTTCGATGCCATAAGAAGAAAGCCCATAGACAATCTTATCGAATATTTTCGTATACTCTCCTGCCAGGTTGAAAGAATGGAGAAGGAAGAAACTCAACCCATAAATAATCGAAAATGCAAGCGCTTTTTTCTGAATTTTGAAATTCTCGTTCATTCAGATTATCTCCTTCTCATCATCGCGCCTATCTTATCTGCGAAACGATTCCATATTTCCGTTTCATAGTCGCTAAATGTGAATCTACGTGCAATTAGTCCATACAAAATGGTATATATCCCAATCTTAACAACTAACCAGATCCATCCCGTCGCATGTACGCAATAGCAGTTGCCCAGATAGGCAACTATGATAAACGGAATAAATCGTATCGCAATCGTTATAATATTCCGCCAGAACTCCCGAATATTTAAACCGACTTTCTTATCATAGAACCAGTTCATGATAATGCCACTTGTGATAAACATCGAAATTGCTGTGGCCAATGCCGCACCATTCATCTCATAGCGCCAGGTCATCGCAATCGTCAATACAATATTTAACAGGGCCGCGACAAAATACATCTTCGCCCTGAACTTATATAAATCCAGCACCTGAATGATCGTCAGCCCCATATGCTGGATAATATCAATCGTAAACGGCACCATCACAATAATGGCCACCGCATACGCTTCCCTGTATGCATTCCCTACCCATAAATCCAGAAATTCGATGCCGAAAATAATAAATCCTGACAAAATTAATAACAGGATATAAAAAGCGATTCGGCCAACCCGAATAAACAAATCAGAAGCTTGCTCAATACCATCAGATTCTATATTCAGCAAACGACTAACCTTGGGGAAGAATACACTGTTGACGGTGATACCCAGCTTCATATAAATCATATAAATCTGTGCGCCGACTGCATATACCGCCACCATATCAGCGTTATAAATTTTTCCGATAATAATCTGATCCGTTTTCCAAAAAATCTGATCTGCAATACTTGCGAGCAATATCCCGCCGGAAAACAAAATGATTTTTCTTGCTAAAGGCTTATCCAAAAAACGCTGGGTTATTTCAATGTGAAGTTCCTTTTCGGAATAATATTTCCGAGCAGTAACCATCAGAAAATTAAATATAGTTTGGATCAATACAACAGCAATTGCATACGGATAAAACCCCAGCAACAATAAATAGGCCAATAGACACAGTATGTCATTAGCCATAGCTGTCACTTTTACAAAGGTGAATTTTTCTGCTGCATTAATCGTTGCCAGATAAACTGCATTCAACAAAGTGAGCACCAGATTCAAAAAGAGGATGCAAAGGCTTCCTATACTTTCACGCATCTGATATTCACTGAATGAATCCTTATAAAGGAAAAAGAATCCCGTTATGCAAAATGCTCCAACAATCACAACAATTGCAGCCAATATGCGATAGATTATACGCGCATTGCTCAGTACATTTTCGGCATATCCTTTATCGCCTCTGGCTAATGCCTCACAGTAAAACCGCATTACGCCGGCAGTTACGCTGCTCTCAAATACAGTTACATATGCAAGAAATGATGCTACAAGCTGATAAATTCCATACTCTGTTTTACCAATACGTAGCAAAAGAAGCGGAACTACCAGCAAGTTAATCAGAATATGTTCCAGCATATATATGTACGAAAAAATCGTTCCTTTATATCGCTCATTCATAACAATCAAATTTTCATAATTTTTTTAACATATCACAATGGTCGCATATGGAATCCCATGTGAATTTTTCTTGAATCGTTGACATGTTCTGTTTCATCTCATCGATGTCCTTTCTTGTCAAGTGATTTATATATTCCGGCCATTTCTCTATCTCTGCGCAGCACCCTATATGATAACCATTCACTACTGTCTCAACTTCAGCCACTCGGGTGCTCAATATCGGTATGCCAGCTGATATATAAAACGACAGTTTGGTGGGATATGCTATATTATAGTACAGCCGTGTTTCATCATACGGAATTAATCCTATATCGCACTTCGATACAAATTCTCTTGCCTCATCTTCTTCCAACGCGCCGATATAATGTATATTCGCAGTTGACTCTATCCACTCTCCTTGAATTCCCATTAAATATACTTCAACATTTCTGATGTTTTTCAGGATTTCAGTCATCTGCTCAATTTGTCTTCCCTTATTCAACGTGCCGGCATACACAATCCTTAATGGACCGTTCTCAATATGTATCGGTTTAATTATTTTGCTGGCCCCGTTAATCAATACATCCGTTTTTTCGTTTTTTAAGCCATATTTATCGATGGCATATCTTCTCATTGTTTCCGACGCAAATATATAGTTTGCGCCCAGCGTAAACAATACATTCTCATTGCTCTGATATAAAGGCAATCTATCAGATTCCAATTCCAGATCTATTGCCTGTTCATATCGCAGATCTGGTATATCAATATAAATCGAATTATATTTGTTCACTATCAGATGGAGAACTGTAAAAAATGCTTTCCGAACTAAATAATTTATCGGCTTCACGTTCCGCATACTAATGCCGAAAAACGGATATAGCAAAAATATATTTTGTTCTCTATTCCTGATGAGAGTATGCAACAATTCAGTTGTCCTGACTATATTGTTCTTGGGAAGTTTGACTTCCGTAAAATCTTTAATATTATATTTTAGCCAGTTATATACTCCTGCATTTCTGGACATACCTCCTTCATTGACTTTCCCACTATTAAAATCATGGAATGCATTAACAAATATCATAATATATTTTCCTCTGAACCCAAATCTATAAAGTGTTTCCATTATCAATAATCAAAACTTCATCGACCCGGCTGCGAATCGCTATACATTCTCGATTAATCTAATAGATGACGCTGGCATTTTATATTTTGATACGATGCATGCCCGTCGCTTTATCGCCACATACAGCATTAATGCCATTACAATCATATGCCAATACAAACATCCCTACTAGAAATGGTGTTATATAGGGCTCCGTTATTGTATCGACCGCCCACCCCAAAAACGCTATGGACATCACTTGTGCAATTTCCGTTTTTCTCAATTTATAAATTTTTGCCCCGGCAAGAGCAATTAAGCATATGAATAGTAACAGGTAAAGCAGACCGCCTTGATAGAGTAATTGAAGTATCAGATTATGAGCATGCGTAGCCCATCCAAGCTTCTCCTGTACTTGAGCTGTGTCTTCCACACCATAGCCCCAAACAGGTGATTGCAGAATATATCTTATTGCTGAATTCCATACATCTACGCGGGCATAAAAAGATAATTTTTTTTGAAACAGTTTTTCCACCACTTCTCCAAAAAAATTACTATTAGATAGAAAAACAACAACGATCAAAAATACAACCTGCAAAAGCCAGTATGAAAAATAATTGAACATCTTCCAATAGCGTTTGAAGAACACAAAAGTAATCATCATAATCAATAATGTACCCTTAACGCCGCCTGAATCAAGTTTAAATGCCGAAATTAATATGGCTATTGTCATATAGACAGGTCTATGGTTATGCTGAATTCTATAATATAAATAGGCCATGAGCAGCGCCGGTATAAAGTATATCGTATGTGTATTATAATAACCGAGCAGCCAGTTTTTTGTATAACCTGAAGCTTCCTCTACCCACAACCCTCCCGGAAATAATATCTCGCTCAACAAGTTTAAGTAAATAAAAAATTCAAACAGATAGTATTGAGCTATAATAAATTTCCCCCAATTCTTTGATCCGTAAGTATATACTGCAATTACTGCAATAATGGAAATCGCATTATTTATGGTTGCTTTAATATCTCCTCCGTTAACTCCCGTTACGAGTACAGGAAAGCTAACCAATAACAATATGCTTAAATACATATACTTAAATTTTCGGAGTCCCTCACCGATATCCGGAGCAAATAATATCGCTATTACAATAAGCATCAATAGTCTGTATATTTTTCTTACTGAATCTACCTCGTTGAAATAAGCGACATTAAACAGAGGCAAAGAAAGGAGTATAAATTTAAGTATATCCTTATCCAGCACAAGATGTATTTTATGTATTCTTAATCCAATGTCTTTTATCATGGCTATTCTATTTATTTCTGCATTTATTGCTTCGGCATCTTTATAACCGGTTGAAAATGAAAACCGTCTTTAAAGCCATTAAGAACAATCATAATTTTTTCTTTTTTATGTTCATTTTTAGTTCGGATAACATCTATCACATTATAGATATCCTTTCCGATAACATAAGCCCATCCTCTTATCCCATGCTGTCTATAGCAATGAACATCATTCCTGAATAAATAATGATATCTGTCAATCCGATCCCTGGTTGCCGTTGCCAATCTCACTCGCGTATGTACCTGCATGGCATGAGTTACCACGCTGTCCGTAACGACATATCCGGGATATCTCTTAGCTATCCTGCCGGTAAACTCATAGTCATCCGTCCAAATAAAATACTCACCGATAGGGCAACCCAGTTCTTTGACCACACTGCTTTTCACCAGGAGTGAAACAAAAGAAGCCATCAGTACCCGGATCAGTGGCTGCGTATAGTCCTTAGCTTTCAGTCTGTGCAATACATCCTTCTTCTGAATATTTGCCTGGCAATAGGAGCCATCCGTCCAATAGGCTACACTGGAAAGGAATCCCCAATGGCCCTGCAGTGTCTCATCTGCCTTACGTAAATTTAAAAGAGCGGTCCGCTTAGGTAAGGTATCATCATCCATAATCCAAACATATTCATAACCAGCCTCAACGGCCATTTTTACACCAAGCTCAAATCCTCCGGCACCGCCTAAATTTTTACCGGTATTGTGATATACAACCCTTGACGGATCGAAAGAAGACTTCACCATATCTCCGGTGCCATCCGTACTGGCGTTATCAAACACAAGCACGTCGCACTGCACTTCCTCCTGTGCCAGCAAGCATTCAATGCATTGCTTAAGTAACTCCTTCCTGTTGTAGGTAACGACTACCGCTGCCACTTTATTCATCATATTTTTAATATTCCTATTTCACAGTCAAATCCTACTGCACCCATAACGATGAATGCCTGAAAACCATGTGACTCTCTGTTAGTCAATACGCTCCTTCTCCATTAAATACTGCCGGAATCGTCAGGAAGAAAATCTTGATATCTGTCCACAGGCTCATATCTTCAATATAGTCAAGATCCAGTTCCACCCACTCGTCCCATTTAATATCGGCGCGGCCGCTGACTTGCCAGTAACAGGACAGGCCGGGGCGCACGATCAGACGCTGCTTATCGTAGTCATCGCACTCCGCCATCTGCCAGTCGAGAATAGGGCGAGGACCGATCCACGACATATCGCCCTTTATGATATTCACTATCTGCGGAAGCTCATCAATACTGAAACGCCGGATAAAATGTCCTACCTTTGTAATTCTGGGATCATTTTTCATCTTGAAGCCATGACCGGTCTGTTCGTTGTCTTCCAGAAGTTCTTTAAGTTTTTCATCTGCATTGACATACATGCTGCGGAACTTCCAAAACTTAAAGACATGCATATCTTTCCCTGCGCGCGGCTGAGAAAAAAAGGCCGGGCCGCCGTCTTCTGCCCTGATCGCGATAGCCGTCACCAGAAAAAGAGGTGACAGGATGACAAGCGCAATGATCCCCAACACGATATCAAAAAAGCGTTTCAGGAAGAGATAAACTTTGCTCTTCTTCGCATAGACTTCACGCATGTTTCTGTGCTTTTCAGTTCGTAATTTTCCGGTAGATGTGTGCTCCTCATCTATCGGATGTTCTTTACTGTTCAATTCGTCATTAGTAACTTCCGACTTAACTTTGCTCTTGCTCGCAGTCATTGAATTCTCCTTCGAATCATTCATACTCATCGCCCGGTTATTTTTCCTGGTCTCTGTTGACATATACATAATACCTTTTGAAGCCTACCATTTCACATAATCAGCCCATATATCACAATGCAACTAAGAATTTCAATCACATAACAAATATCGCCCCTAAAACATCCGCTTTATGCTCTTCAAGGAACGCAACCTCCCGATCTAATGCAGTAACAGAGGATGATCCACTTTTTTCCAACAAAATAAACGTTGTGGTCTCCGTCGTTGACATGAGCCATTCCGGATCCTCGCTGATGTTCTCTCCCGTCTTGACTTTAATGCCCCTTTCCTCCAGCAATTTCTGCAACATTTGAGCAAAGGGTTGTACCGCATTAAGATTTGTTCCTGCAATGCACACTTCGGAATTGCCTTCTTCATCTTCAGATGTCTCTGTTCCGGCCGGTGCTGCGAGAAGCAGGGTGATTGCCTGCTCTAATGTATACTGTCGCGCTGATCCCTTTCGAAGCCTGCGCCCCAATCTGCAGATCGGGTCATTCCTGTTTGACTCTTCACTGCTAATGGCATACTCGCGTACGCCATAATTATTCTCCATAAATCCCCGGTTTTGTATCTTTCCCTCAAAAATATAATGAACAGCCAGATAGAGAAGCGACAGAAAAAGTCCCGCTGCCGCACCGAGAAGAAGATATTTCTTAACGCTGACACGATATGCTTTAATGATGCTGGTTTCCATGCCTAACTGCGCATATACATAATTGGCATCATCTCCGGTAAGTCCACTAAGCAGTCCATCCCGGTCGGATAATGCTGTCTGAATCTCCCGTAAATAATTGATCCTGGTATTCTGATAATCCTGCGTTGCAAAGTGATTTTCTGTTTCTGAGACATAGGAGAATTGCAAACCTGTGATATCAGCCAGAGATGACACATCAATATCATCCATATGCTCTGTCAGATATTCCGTAATAGTGCGGCACGCTTCTAAAGATGCTCCCGTCACCTGTATTGTAAAATACCCTTCGATCCTCACTCCTTCGCTGCTTATTCCATTTCCTGTCAAACTGCTGCTGATCGAGTCTGTCGTATAGTCCGGAATGATGTGGGAAAGCGAAAGCACTTCCCTGATATACTGCGGCTCGGTATCAATTTCCTCTGCCAGCTGTTTCAGATAATCTTCCGTTTTCATCTCACTCTCATAGTGGTTCAGTATGATATTCAGATAATTCTGTATTTTTTTGACATCGCTCTGCGATACCTCATCAACACAAACCAGGTACTCTGTCGTCAGTTTGCAGACGTTGCCTGGATCAATATTCATCAGCAGTGATTTGTCTAAATAATTTCGTTTAATCGCAATAAGTTTATCCTGTGCTTCGTACCTCTCCACAATCAAATCAAGGGAACGACGTTCTTCTTCGTCTGTGCTGTCCACATAGGAGTCCAGATTAAAAACCACATCCACAGCATCTTTATTCTTCAATTTAGCATATGTAAATCCTAGCAAGGCAAAAGCTGCAGTACATAAAAAGATGACCTTCCAGTGCTCAATACAATACCCCAGAAGATCACTCAACTTGATTTCCAATTCATCGGTATTCCTTGTATGAATGCTTGTTTCCTTTTTAGTCTTTTCCATAACTCATCAACGCCCCATAGTCTTAGCACTTCCGTAACATGATTCGAAATCAGTATACCCGATAACACATACTTTGTCTTTATTTTTTGGTTATTTATTTTTGAGTCTGCAATCGCCGTATATATCAATCGGCACCTTACATCAAATTCTGTTCCACCAATTTGCAGATTATGTGGTACGCACACTCATGCATCTCCTGTATGTGTGCCGTCACATCCGAAGGTGCCACAAAACTTATGTCACAGATCTCTTTCAGTTTTCCGCCATCTTCCCCCGTAAGAGCAAATGCCTTTCCGCCTATCTCATGTGCCTTGTAAACTGCCCGGATGATATTTTCAGAATTTCCGCTCGTTGAAATTCCGAGGAGAATATCATCCTTATCCATTAATGCTTCTACCTGCCGTGCAAAAACCTGATCATAACCATAGTCATTTGCAACAGCTGTCATAATGGCCACGTCGCTGTTCAATGCGATAGCTGCATATCCTTTGCGTTCCTGCTGGAATCTCCCGACAATCTCACCCGCAATATGCAAAGCATCACTTGCCGATCCGCCGTTTCCGCATATCAAAAGCTTTCCCCCGGTTTTTATACAGTCAGTAATCTCAACAGCCATTTTTTCAATGCTTTTTAAAATTTCAGGGGAATTGACAACCTTCTGCTTTACCTCGATAGAAGCAAGAATGTCCGATTTGATTATTTCTTCATTAGTCATTCTACTCATTCTCCCGTAACCTTATCTGTTCCTGGCTGTTTTCCTGTACTATCAATTCCGCCGCAGCATATAAATCGTCAGCATATCTCACCTGACGATATTTTCCATTCCTGACAGCCTCGATAATGGTCTTTTCCTCGTTATTCGCGATTAAAAAGCCCCTGCAATCCGTTTTCGCGCATATCGACACATCCCGGATTTTATCGCCGATTGCATAACATTGACTGATATCAAGCTCATACTCCTCTATTGCTCTTCTGAACAGCCCCAATCCCGGTTTTCTGCAATCGCATTCCTTGTCATATTTTTTTATCGGTGCCCCAGGGAGGTGTGGACAATAATACACCGCATCAACATAGATTCCATGCTTAAGCAATTCTTCGTTCATCCATCGGGTAAGCTCATTAAATTCCCTTTCCGTATAGTATCCACGGGCAATGCCGGATTGATTTGTAATGATAATAATTCGATATTCGGCCTTCTGCAGTATTTGAAGTGCTTTAAACACCCCCTGCAAAAACTCGAAATCGTTCACTTTATAAAGATAATTTTTTTCGGTGTTAATTGTCCCGTCACGATCCAGGAATACAGCTTTATGGCTTTCTGCGTAACGCATTTCCTGCTCCCTGATAAAATTCTCACCTAGCATCTTTGCTCACTTTTTCATGCATTCATGCACCATCTCGTATCCAATAATCAGGCAACCGCATAGATTAGCCTCAAAGAATCACATGTTTATTGCCCACATAGAATCTTTTCTTACATACCTTTTCCTTTCATTACGTTGCTTATACCATCTCGTTTTATCTACTCCTGAATAATATCGTATATCATCTTTTATCCTGCGCAGCAGTGTAATATCCGGTGTATAAGCCCGAAACTCTTTAAAATTTATTTTTCGGGTTTTCAGATAGACGCTTAGCAAACGATCGCCAAGCAATGCGCAGTATCTCCTGAAATAAGGAGGTATTTCCTGATCGCCATCCCCGCACATCTCTCTGACCTTAAACATGACGGAAAACAAAAAATCACAGTAGTTTTTAAATTCCGCACTGCTCGCGTAAAACATCTGGCAATCATTTGCTCCCTGAATTCCCACTCTGTTCATACCGGTATCGTCATATAATTCTTGCCATGTTTTATAGTATTCCGGATAATCCTTCTTTAGAACGTCTTCGATAATGCTCAGCTCTTTTCCGACCTTCCCTTTATATGAAAACTGGCACATGGTAAACGGTCGTTTTACGATCCAAAACGGTTGCTGATTCGCTTCAAAAAGTCTGTGGATTGTTCTCTCCTGAATATCAATAATCTTGCTGTAATGCGCGAATCCTATAATATCGTCATCGCTGAATTTTACATTGCGCCATATCCAGTAAAGTCCTGTCAATTCACCCCACAGCGCATTATCCCAGGATATATTATCCCCTGTATTATCTTTTAATTCATAAACAAACTGATCGCGGCAATCCGCCCCCACCTCTATCGGCTGTACAAATTTTATATCTACTCGTTCATGTATCCAGTCGATCGGCTTATTAAATGTGGATATATATAGCTTAATCATGGCAAATATCCTTCACACGGCACTCATCATCTATAATAATAAAATGCTCTGTTGATTATTGGCTTTCTTGTATCTTCTCGATGATCCCACTGGTCGAATGCCCCGGCAGAAAATCGACCACTCGCACCTCTTTGGCGAACTCTCGGCCGACGATGTTCTCCGGTACATAATCTCCGCCTTTTACCAGCACGTCAGGTTTGACCACTTTAATCAGTTCATACGGGGTATCCTCTTCAAAGATTACGACAGCATCTGTTATAGCGAGTGCTGATAAAACCTTGGCTCTGTCGTACTCACTGTTAACCGGCCGGCCGTCTCCCTTTAATCGTCGCGTTGATGCATCGGAATTAAGACCGATGATCATCACATCCCCCATGGCAGCTGCCTTTTGTAAATATGTCACATGACCTGCATGCAATATATCAAAACAGCCGTTTGTAAACACCACTTTCTTCTCAAGCTTCCGCCATTTTTCAAGCTTCTTCTGAAGCTCGCTTATATTCATGATTTTGGAATCAGTGATGTCATGCGCCTCATCATATGCCGTCTCCACTTCATCATAACTTACCGTGTAGGTCCCGGCATGGCTAACCGAAATTCCGGCTGCAAAGTTTGAGATATCCACCGCATCCTTCAGATTCACTCCGGCCGCAAGTAAAGCAGCCAGTGTGGCAACGACAGTATCCCCCGCTCCCGATACATCATACACGGATCTAGCAATCGCTTTAAATGTGCAGCAATCGTCTGCCGTGACTAATGTCATGCCATACTCCGAACGTGTGACGAGAACGTTCGCAATATCATATCGTTTCATCAATGCCCGTGCCGCTTCTCTTACAGAGTCTTCTGTATTTATCAGTTTTATGACACTCTTCCCACTTGCGGAGGAATCTTTTTGGAGGCTAATGTTTGCTGCATCTCCTGCAGAATAAAACTCATACGCTTCTGACAGTTCCTTAAAATTCGGGGTAAGAATCGTAGCTCCGTGGTACTTCTCCCAATTCATTTCTTTGGGATCAACAAGTACCGGCAAACCTCTCTTAATCGCACCCTGGATCACAGCATTCGAAACCCTTTGGGAGCATACTCCCTTCTTGTAATCCGAAAGAACAACCATGTTGCATCGCCCGATTTGCTCCTCTATTTGCTGTAAGAGCGAGACTTCATCTTCATAAGCGATCGAATCCACGTCCTCACGGTCATAGCGGACAACTTGCTGATTCCTTCCGATAATACGAGTTTTAACGGTTGTATTCCGTTTTGGGGATTGAATGCCTTCAAACAGGATATTGTGTTCCTTCAGTATAGACATTACTCTTCCGCCATCGTAGTCATCTCCCAGGATTCCGGAAAGCATGGTTTGTACTCCGAGTCCGACTATATTGGCTGCAACATTCCCGGCTCCGCCAAGGGAAACACTCTCGCGGACAACCCTGACTACCGGCACCGGAGCTTCCGGTGAAATTCTTCCCACCTCACCATAGATGTATAGGTCAAGCATAATATCTCCGACGATCAGACATGTCGCATCCTGTAACTTATTTCTTATCTCTCTAAGCCGCATCTGTAAATTACTCCACCTTGTATATTCATTCGATTCGGAATTTTGAATCTTGCAATCAACGACAAAGGACTTGGTCACGATATGGCAGAATCCTTCATAAGCTCATCTATCTTTTTCCTGACCTCTGCAACTTCAATCATTTCTACACATAATGCGCATCCATGCTGCTTTATAGTTCCACGGCACTCTTCGTTGGGCACATCGGAAAAATCTCGACCTCCCCTTACACTGCATCCGGCACACGGCATATCAACTATAATTGCTTCAGGCACCTGTACATTGGCATCTATGTTTCGCATTCTGTACGGAAACATCACTCCCGGTTCATACGCTCCGCATATACATAAGTTCTTCTTTCCGTACGCTGCCCTGATATGAACAGGGGCACTGTCATTCGTCACAAGCAGATCTGCATGCTGAATCAACGAACACCATTCCGTAAAGTTCAGCTTACCGCAATGAGCTTTAACCATTGTCCTGTCTGTGACGTTACTGATAATCCGCTCCTCCGTTTCGGCCTCATCGCTCGAACCGCAAATATGAACTTCCACTTTATATCTGGAAATAATGTAGTTTATAACATCTCCCCAATGATCTGCCGGCCAGCACTTGACAGGGGTGGATGCTCCCGGTGCGATCACGACATAATGCTCAGTCTCAATAAAACGGGGCATTGATTTCAGCTTTGGAAAACCACGATTCACGGCAGGAATCTTCAGATACTCCAAAAATTCCATATTTCGTTCCAGCATCATTGTTGAGTCATCCGGTATATAGAAATCAGTATACGCCGCATGCTCTAATAGTTTCACAACTCCCATGGGCCATTTCACATGAAAAAGCCGCTGCATGCCCATCTTTTTCCTTGCGTAACAAGATGCCGTAAATATATCTATAACCGGCGTTGAATTATAAGCAATGATCATATCTGCCTTGTCTGAGTACCTGGCCGTCATGCTTTTATAATATCCGTATTCCACTGAGTATCTTTCGAAATCAAATGGTTCAAATGAGACATTACCACTCAGCGGCACTGCATCCTCTGCAAACTTACATATCCCTTTCTTGGCAAGAACAATGACCTCTTTATCGCAATATGCTTCCGCCACCGACTCTATAAATACCGAGGCGACGACTATATCCCCTATAGAAAAATGGAACGGCATTATAATCTTATTTTTTCCGGCATCTGTTATTTCGCTTCTCTTTGCTCGTAATAAAGCTGATATAAATATCCGAACCTGCGATATCTTAATCATATTCTATGCCTCTGCCATTGTCCTAAACTTATTATACGTTTCCCGTTTTCAGTTTGTTGCCGATTCCACGGTGCAATAATTATCCATTCTGCGCCATACTCTAAGCAGCATGCTTGATTTCACTCACATTATCTCCGGAAATCGCCGTATATATAGTATTGTCCTCGCCGCAAAACGTCAAGTCATATATGCCATATGCTCACGACATAGTGCAAAAAATGCAGTTGCAACAGCGGTTGTTGTCACTGCATTAGCAGTGCAAATTGGTAACTATTCAGCACCCTAACATCAGGCAGCATTCTGGATGACCTTTGACACCTTCCAGAATAGCGTTATAAGCACTGCCTCCATGCTTCTTGGCCGTGCCCACAGTAAATGCTCAATCATGAGTACCCGGCTCATGAAAAGGCCGCCCTCATTCTGTCGGCCTTGTGAACAAACATGATTACGATGGGTGTTGA
>Ga0065709_1006241_pt1 | contig 14191 bp, 9 predicted proteins | sample Hoacrofraction14_2_FD_59096 | JGI IMG/M metagenome (GOLD analysis project Ga0065709, IMG submission 59096) | Hoatzin crop microbial communities from Cojedes, Venezuela, sample from fiber fraction 14 v1 | ecosystem: Host-associated > Birds > Digestive system > Esophagus > Crop | place: Venezuela...
TCGGTTCAGCGTGCATCACAGGTATACGGAAAACCAGCCGGTCAGCTGCGCCCTAAACGGGCTTGCTTCCCGGGGTTTTCACAGTAAAACAGTTCGGAAAACAAACGGAGGGCAGCGGTTTGAAATCCGCTGCCCCCCTGTTTACCCTGTTACGATTTGATTTCTGCCGGCTCACTGCTGCCGGCGGCCGGCCCGATCGGCTCGCTACTCGCTCAGGCCGTCATCCCTTTCTCTTCCTTCAGCTTCTTCAGATCCCTCTCCAGATTAAAGAACAGCAGCATCATCAGGAAGATGACCGCGCACATGATCATCGGGATGTAGTTGTACATGAACTTGATCGCGGTGATCACGGTGTCCGGCTGGGCCAGGCCCTGCGCATCGAGGGAGGCATCGAAGCCGGCGCCGGAGAGGACCCAGCCGAAGATCGCCTGGCCGAGACCGAGACCGAGCTTCTGCGCGGCGCTGGTGCCGGCGTTGCCCATGCCGACCGCGTTGATGCCGGTCTTGAGCTCGCCGTAGAGGATCGCGTCGGCGACCATGCCCATCGCCATGCCGCCGGACATGCCGAGGCCGATACCCTTGAGCACGTTGCAGGCGATCATCAGCGTCTTGCTGTTATCCACGAACCCGAAGCCCAGGAAGCCGAGCGTCAGGCAGAGCATGCCGGCCGTGTAGATCGGGCGCTTGCCGAACTTCTTCATGAAGAACGGCGTCGCAAACATGATCGCGAACTGCGCGATGGAGATGGCGTTGTTCATCCAGCTGATCTCCGCCATGTCGCCGAGGATGTAGATCGCGTAGTACACACCGCCGATCGAGTAGAAGATGATCACGAAGAAGATGCAGAGCATCGCGAAGAACATCATCACCCAGTACTTGTTGGACAGCAGCGCCTTCACCGCCGTCATGGCGCTGACCTTCTCGCCGGCACCGGCCTTTTCCGCCGCGCCCTCTTCGCCGCCGACACGCTCCTTCGTCGTGAAGACCGTGATCAGGCAGACGACCACCATGATCGCGCAGAGGATGGTGATGGTGACGGTGAAGCCCTGCTGGGTCAGGTAGGTTTCCGAGCTGCTCGAGAACTTCGTCAGCATGGCGGTGAAGACCGCATTGACGAACACATTTCCGAGTGTCTGGAAGATCTGCTGGATGTTGCCGAGGAAGCCGCGCTCATAGGAGTTGCGCGTCATCAGCGAGATCATCGAGTAGTACGGCACCTGGATCGCGGTCAGGCAGACCGTGTTCACGAGGTTGTACATCAGGAAGACGTACACGTACTTGAGCATGTTCGGGAAATTCTGCGGCACGAAGAACAGCAAAATCGTCGCCACCGCAAATGGGATGCACATTCTCAGCAGCCACGGCCTTGCTTTCCCCAGCTTGCTCTGCGTCTTGTCGACCATACGGCCGACGATCAGATCGGAGACGCCATCGAAGATCTTCGATACAGCGATGAGTGTCGATATGATCGCCGCGTCGAGGAAGGCGACGTTCGTAAAGTACACGGTGAGGAAGGTGCCGATGATGCCGTTGATCATGTTCCAGCCGAAGGCGGCCGAGGCGTAGCCGACGCGCTCGTTCCAGCCGAGGGTGCGGTCGGGGTCGTTGTGGTTGGTGGCCAGGTTTAACATGTCCGTTCTCCTTTCGTTTGCGTTGTTCTGTTGCTTTCTGAATACAGCATAGCGGATCGGCAATACGTTCTATATTTTTGTTTTGCTGTTTTTGTCTTTATCTTGTGCCTCGGTAAATCAGTCCTCATAGAACCGCATGTCGCCCCACACTTCCATGAGGTGGCTCCGGTCCAGCTCCTCCGTGCGGCTGACGCGGTCGTAGATGCGCACCGGGGACTTCACGCCGGTAAAGCACGCCCAGTCCGGATTCGGGTCGCCCTCTCTGATGAAGCGCACCCAGTCGCCGTGCATGTCGCGGCAGATATTCTCAAAGACCGCCTCGTCCTCCCCGTCGAAGGCGAAATGCGAGAACGGATGATCCGGCTTCTCGAAGACCGCCGGCAGCTCAAACGCATGCGACGCCTTCCACCCGGTCTCCAGCCCGCTCTTCGTCACGAGCTCATAGCGGTACATCCACACGTCGTCGCTGTACTGCTTCGCGCCGAGCGCCACCTTGATGGCCGGCATCTCGAAGGCGTAATCCGTCGCGAACCGGATGAACGGGTCCCCGCCGATCTGCCGCACATCGCCGCTGAGCGGCGGCAGCGCCGAGGCCATCGACAGCGAGGAATCGTGGAACAGCGTGAAATAGTCCTTCCCGTCCTCGTGGTAGAAGCCGATGATCTTGGTGAGGGCGTCGGCGTGCGCGTTCTTTTCCATCATTTCCGAGATCATCGTCCAGTTGTTGGGGAAGCCGGTGTTCTCGGGGTGGACGAACATCGTGCCCTCGTGCATGTTCGTGCCGATGATGATCCGGATCCCCGCCGCCGACCCGCCGCGGATCGCGTCGATCGGGCGCACCGGGAGCAGGTCGTCCTGCACCGGGCCCGGCAGGAACATGCCCGGGTTCTTGTACTGGTGCCTGGCCTGCACGTACTCGTGGCCGAGCAGGAACAGCTTCGGGTCATCGGTCCGCAAATGGCTCAGATCTTTTTCTCCCCAGTGCATTCCCTCTAAAAACAGGTCGATGTTCTCCCGCGCCGTCTGGTGCGTCATGACGCAGTTCGGCAGTCCGCTCTCGATGATCGCCTGCTGAAACGTGCCTTTCACGCCGGGGCAGGCGAGCATGTTCACGACCGAGGCGCCGCCGGCCGACTCGCCGCCGATCGTGATGCGGTCCGGGTCCCCGCCGAAGGCTTCGATGTTGTCGTGGATCCAGTTCAGCGCAAGGATCTGGTCGGACAGGCCGCAGTTGGAGTCGAAGTCCTCGCAGCCCGGGTAGGTCGTGAAGTCGTAGAAGCCCAGGATGTTCGTGCGGTAGTTGAAAGAGGCGAAGATAATGCCGTCGCGCACAAAGGCCTCGCCGCGGTACATTTCGTCCGAGGAGTAGCCGGTGTTGTAGCCGCCGCCGTAGATCCAGATGAAGACCGGGAGCTTTTCGCCGGCGAGGGGGCGCTGGATGTTAATGGTCAGGCAGTCCTCCTCGCCCATCACCTTCCCGTTGTTGTACTGGATCGGGGCCGGGCCGTACCCGGCGGCGTCAAACACATCCTCCCACGGCGTCACCGGCACCGCCCGCTTGAAGCGCAGCTTCCCGACCGGCGCCTCCGCATAGGGGATCCCCAGAAAATCGATGCGGCCGTCCCGCTCGTGGCCCTGTACTTTACCTGACGCTGTTGTTACGATGTATGACATGACTGCACTCCTTTCGCAAAACTCATAAAAAAATCCTGCCCTGCAAGGCTGTACTCACTTCATCTGATAATCCGAGTATAGCCGCCGCAGGGCAGGTTCCGTTATTTTTATTTTGCTTATTTTGTCCTTTTTACCGCATTTCCCTTGCGCAGCGGGATCGCGACTGTCCGGTTGAAGAAATCGATCAGCGGGCCCATGAAGAAGGCGGTGACCAGGGTGCCGATGCCGACGGCGGCGCCGAGGCGCCAGCCGATCAGGACGCAGAGCAGGTCGGAGATGATGCGGCACCAGCGGAACGGGGCGCTCGTGCGCTCCGAGACGGTCAGGGCGACGGCGTCGTAGGTTGACACGCCGAGGTCGGCCGTGAAGTACAGCGCCGACGCGAAGCACATGATCACGATGCCGGCGAGCATGAACAGGATGCGCGCCGCCATCCCCGGCTCCGGACAGAGCTGATCCGCGATGTACTCCGACGCGTCCGCCATGTGCCCGACCAGCAGAATGTTGATCAGCGTGCCCAGCCCGATCTTGCGCCGGTTCAAAAAGAAGATCAGCACCAGCAGCAGCGCGTTCAGCGCCGTGTAGAACGTGCCGAACGACAGCCCGCCGCCCACACGGGCGTTGATAAAGTTCCAGACGCCGTGGCAGAAGACCTGAAACGGATCAAAGCCGCAGCCCGATTTGCTGAACAGCCCGATCGAAAATCCCATGACGCACACGCCGACGATCGTCATCACAATGCGGCGGCGCATCTCGCCGTCCTGCAGCCCTTTCCGAAGCCTGTCCTGCAGTCTGTCCTGCGGCTTGTCCTGAAGTCTTTCCTGCAGTCTGTCACCCATACTCCGTTACTCCTCCCCGCCGGCACCCCACCGACCTTCGTCTCTGCCGGCCAGCCTCCAGCCACTCATCTCCGCCAACATCCGCCGGCCATTCAACTCGCCGGCCGATCCCGCTGCTTCGCGCAGCATTTGTCTTTTTCAGCAGCCATCATTGTACCAGTCCGCGCCTGTTTGCACCACAAAAATATTTCGCCGCCGCGTCAAACGTGCAATCGGTGCAAACCGCGCAAAATGCGCGAACCGGGCCGGACGTGTGAAATGCGCAAAATGCGTAACGTGAAGAGCCTCTCCGCCGCCGGCGAAAAGGCTCCTTTTATTTGCGCTGTGTTTGCGTTCTGTGTGATCACATGACCACCACGCGCCGCGGGGTGGTGTAGGTGTAGAATTCGGACTCGACTTCCAGGTTCTCCGTGATCTTCACGCTGGCCTCCGGGGTCAGCGCGAGGGTTTGATGCCAGATGCCTTTGGCGAGGACGACCGGTTTGTCCAGGATAAAGGCGCTGTAGTCTTCCGGCGTGTCGTGCTCGGCGACCAGCAGGACCGTGAGCCCGCTGAGCGGCTCGAAGGATTCCTTGGAGGTCGGATGGCACTCGATCTTCGTCACTTCCTTGTTGGAGTACCGGAACACCGCGAGGCGCCAGGGATGTTCTTCGTCGGTGTCGACGATGTGGAAATTGGAGGCGTCGCCGGGCAGGAAATCGATGACATTTCCGAACGGACGAAAGTCCTGCGCACTCACGCTTTTAAGTTCTGTCATAGCACTCTCCCTTCTGCCGCCGGACGATCCGCGCGGCCGCCGTCTTTCAGGCGAACAGCCCTTCCTGCACCATCCGCTCGTACAGGATGCTCATCTGGTGGCAGCGGTCATAGGTCTGGGCCTGCTTGAAGCAGCGCGCGGCTTCTTCGCTTTCGCCGCTGCCGATGTGGGACAGGCCCATGAGGTACCAGCAGTGTGCTTGGTTGCTGCGGGGCAGGTCGGCGTCGAAGATCATGAAATCCGGGAGCGAGACGGCGAAGTAGTCGTAGGTCACCTCGTCGCGCACGTGCTTCTCGCCGTAGTCCATCAGCTTATTGAAGCACGCGCAGGCCTTGCGCTCCTCGCCGAGCGCGCGCAGCGCGAGCCCCTTGAAGAGGATCATGTCCGCCGGCTGGTCGTAGTAGTACATCGCGCCGGCCGGCTCGTCGGCGCCGAGCGTTGCCATGTCGAAAGCGCTGCGGGCTTCAGCGGTCTTGCCGAGCCTGGCCCTGGCCACGCCGAGGAAGTAGTGGATGTGGTTGTCCTTCGTGCCTTCCAGCCGTCCCTCGCCGAAGCTCTCCGGGTAAATGAGTGCTCTCTCCAGCTTTTCTTCTGCAGCCCCCGCGTCGCCGTTCTTCAGGTCGCGGACGGCGAGCTGCAGTAGCGCTGCCTTGTTCTGCGCCGGGACTTTGCCTTCGCCGCCTTCCCACGGGCGGAAGCTGTGGCCCGCGATCAGGTCGAGCGCTTCGCTGTAGCGGCCGCAGGTGTTGAGCAGCGTGATGTATTCCACGAGCAGGTCGTCGCGCTTGAGGACGGTCTCCTTCTCGGCATCCAGCAACTCAAGGCGCTCCTGCGCGGTGGCGCCGAGTTTCTTGCGCAGCTGGTCGAATTCGAGGAGCACGCGGGCGTCAGCCGGATTCAGATTGTGGGCCTGCGTCATCTCCGTGAGGGCGTCCTGTGCGCGGCCGAGCTTGTTGTAGTATGCCAGCGCGAGGTTGCGGTGTACGGTCGGGAAGGACGGGTCCGCCGCCGCCGACTGCTCCCAGAGCCGCGCCGCCTCTTCGTACTGCAGCTTGTCGTAGTACAGGCAGCCGAGATAGTACGCCGCCCGCGGGGCACGGCACGGAGCCTCACCCTGTGCCGCCTGCTGAGCCTCACCCTGCGCCGCCTGCCGGGCGTCACCCTGTGCCGCCTGCTGAGCCTCGCCCTGTGCCGCCTGTCGGGCCTCTCCCTGCGCCGCCCCCAGCGTCTCGATCACATCCCGCAGCACCGCGATGTCCTCGAGTTTATTCGGGAAGCAATAATCGGAAGGCGCCGCCTCGCCCGCGCGATACATATCGATTGCTGTCGATGCTTTATTATCGCATCGTCTATCGTCGATGTTCGATTTATTATCCAGCTGTTTCTGTGCATAGCCCATGTAGTACGTGACCAGCGGATGCGTACCTTCGTACAGGCCGAGCAGACAAATGGCTCTCTTGTAGAGTCCCGCTTCCATCAGATCACGCGCTGCCGCCAGGTAGTTGCCGACGAAGCCGCGCATGAGCTGCTGCATTTCCGCCATCCGGTCAGCGCGCCCGAAAGCCTTCGCGCCCAAAAAGCGCGAGACGTAGTCGAACGGATCGACTCTCAGATTCTCTTCGATGTAGCTTTCCGCCTCATCCCGGCGCCCGAGATGCAGCAAAATCGCCGCCCGCAGTGCGCGGAGCTTGATGTTATGCGCATTCTTGACGAGCCCTTTATCCGCAAAGGCCAAAGCCTGCGCCCACTGCTCGCGCCGCGCGGTGATCGCGGCGAGATAATAGAAGCTCATCTCCTGCATCTCGTTCGACCAGGTCGCCTTATAGAACTGGTCGTACGCTTCGTCCTCCCGCCCGAGATACAGCAGGCACACGCCCAGGTTGTACATGGCCTCGCTCGAGTACGGGTTCGGGGTCATCATTGTGGCGCGGCGGATGGACGCGCGGAAGTACGGCTCGGCCTGTGCGAAGGCGCCGCGCCGCAGGAGCAGCAGACCGTACGCATTGTTCACCCGCATGTCGCCCGGATCGCGCTTGAGCGCTTCGAGGTAGTACGGATCCGGCAGGAGCGTCGCATGCCGGTACTGCTCGAGGTGCTCGCCCGTCAGCAGCAGTTCCTCATTCGTCAGGATCTCCTCCGGAGCCTTCGCCGCCGGCGCGCTCTGCGCCTGCTCCGGGATCCCCTCTTCGAGCTTCTGATACGAGACCAGCTCGCGCTCTCCGTCCCGCACCGTAACCTTCAGATCCTCCTCGCGCGCACACGTCACCTCGAAGGTCTCCTCGAAGACCTCGGTCGGCGAGAGCGCACACGCCCGCGAGACGATCACGCCCTGCGGAGAACTCAGCTCCACGGTGGCGTGCTCGTGGCGCGCGGAAGCGTAGACCACGATGTGCACCTGCCATCGGCCAAGGTTGCCCGGATCGGCCGGGTTGCCCGGATTGCCAGGGGCGCCCGAAGCGGCCGGGTTGCCCGGATTGCCCGAGTCGCCCGGATTGGCCCGGGTGCCAGCACCGTCCGGATTGCTCAGGTCGCCCGCGGACAGCGGTGTGCAGGTGAGATTCACCGCCGCGTCCACGGTCGCGTTCCGCACCTGGCCGACTCCCTTGTAGGGCATAAAATACTGGACAAATGTCTTCTCCTCAAACGGCTTAAGCCACGTAAAATCCGGCTGGTTATCCGTGTAGACGCCGCACATCAGCTCGATGTACGGCCCGTCCTCGTCGGTCAGGTTCCGGTCCCACGCGCGCCCGAAATCGCCGCAGCCCCAGGTCCACTGCTTCTTGCCCGGCGAGATATGATGATCCGCCACGTGCAGGAGCCCCGCGCCCACACCGTAGTCGTAGCCGCCGACAAAGTCATACGCCGACTTCTCCGCCATATAGCTGGTCGGCACGGGAATATTGCGGTAGCGCGAGATGTCGACGCCCTCGCTGTAGTCGTGCTTGTAGTACACGCCGCGCGCGATCGGGAAGCGCGAGACATCGCGTTTGCCGTGATCCATGACAAAGTGCACGTCCGCCGGGAAGATCGACTGCGTGTTGTCATTGACCGGCACCGCCGGGTTCGCCCACCAGAGAAACGTCTGCGGGAGATTCGTGCGGTTATAGAGCTGCCCGCGGATCTCGATGAACGCCTTCCCCGGGTACAGGGTAAATGACATGATCCCCTTCGTCCCGTACATCTGGTCTATGTCGTTGCACAAGAGCGTCACGCTGCCGTCCTCATGCGTCTCAGTCACATGATCCACCGGCAGAAATGTCGTCGGCCGGTGGTGCTGCGGCCAGTTGAACTCGATCCCGCCGGAGATCCACGGGCCCGTGAGCCCGACGAGCGCCGGCTTGATCACGTGGTTGTAGTAGACGAAATCATAGTTATTGGTCTTGTCCAGGGCGCGCTGGATCCGGCCGCCGAGCTCCGGCAGCACGCAGACTTTGAGGTACTCATTTTCGAGCCAGACCGCGTGCCAGACCTTATCGGTCTTCGTGAAACTGATCTCCTCGGTGTTCGGATACGGATAGATCCGCCCGCTCGAGCCCTGATACACCCGCTTCTCGATGAACATCGGGTTTTTGTCCGGGAGGCCCGGTTCGTAGGTGGGGATGACAAGATCTTCTTCCCAAATCTTTACGTCGCTCATACTGTTCTCCGTTGTGATTCTCCGCTGCAATCTTCGCCGCGTTTTTCCGGGCGGGCGGCACAGCCGCGGCCCGGTGCTGACAGGTCGTTTTCTTTCGCTTATAATGATGGCATCGGGCAGCTGCACAGCCGCCATACAGATTTGTAACTGTTCAGAACGCTTCGCGCAGCAGTTACACAAATTTTACCATTGAATTCCCGGCGGCGGTGCACATCGCCTGTGCCGCGGCCGTCGCGGACGTGCGTCCGTGAAAGGCAGGTATGTCATGCATTCTTCAGAACGACATGTTACCCCGGATTCCGATTTCTACATTTACGAGCCGAGCCTCCTTGCGCGCGAGGTCTACCTGTACCCGCTCTCCGTCGGGCACTTCCGGTACACGGCGGGCTACCGCAACCAGCGCCGGAGCTTCGACTCCTTCGAGCTGTTCTACATCGAGAACGGCTCGGTCGAGCTGACCAACCACGGCCACACCGTGACGGCCGGCATCGGCGACTACGTGCTGCTCGACTGCTACGCGCCGCACAGCTATTTCAGTGCAAATGGGTGGGCCTGCTACTGGCTCCACTTCGACGGCCAGGTCGCCCGCGCCTTCTACCGCCGCATCCTCGAGGCCGGCAGTTCCTTCGTGTTCCGCCTCGACCAGTACTCGCCGGCCTTCATGCACCTGATGAATATCTACGAGCTCTTCCGGCGCTCGCGGCCGGTCAGCGAGGCGAACATCTCCTCGCAGATCACGTCGATCCTGGACACGCTCCTCGCCAGCGCGCCGCAGACGCAGAAGGATGTCTCCGTCCGCGAGGCCGTGGCCGGCGCCGTCGCCTACATCAACGAGAATTTCATGCACCCGGTCTCGCTCCGGGACCTGGCGCAGCACGCGTCGATCAGCCCGTTCTACTTCACCCGCCTGTTCCGACAGGAGACCGGCTACACGCCGCACCAGTATCTCATCAACACCCGGCTCTCCACGGCCCGCTTTCTGCTGCGCACGACCGACACCTCCGTAAAGGACATCGCGATCCGGACCGGGTGGGGGTCGGAGAGCGCGTTCTGTACGGCCTTTAAGAAAAACATCGGGACCACGCCGTCGCTGTACCGCGAAGGGACGCTGTATGACGAAGGAGACATGCCGGAGCCGAACGATACGGATGCCCCGCTGCCGCGCCGGCCGGCCGACTGAAAATGCGCCTTTGAGACACAAAGAGACTGTCGCTTAAGAGAACTCTCTTCAGCGGCAGTCTCTTTTGCTTGCGCGTTAGCAATGAGCCGAATGGACTCGCTTGCGTGTCCATTTGGCGAATGCCGCGTCAATGGAGCAGAGCCTTTCCGCTCCATTACGTTAGCTTATGAAGCTGCAATCTGCCGTCACACGCTGTCACCGCCGCCGGACCGGCTGTCCGGTCACCGCGCGGGAGACAGGCCCGGTATATCCGTCAGGTCAGATCACTCGGCATCCTTGCCCATAACTTCCTTATAGGTCTCCGGCGTGACAACCGTTGCCGGAACGGCGGTCTCCATCACCGGCTCCTCACCGGCCAGAATCTGCTCGAGCACCTCGACGGAGCCCTCGCCGACCTGCAGGGACGAGAAGTACGCCGCGGCCTTCATGCAGGTGCCGTCCGCACCCTTCTCATTCCATTCATCCTTCGCCATGTAGCCGCCCAGGCCGACGACACAGGCATTCGCATCCAGACCGGCGCTCTCGAGTGCGCGGCAGGCACCGATCGTCCCCTCTTCGTTCGCGCCCGTCACCAGCCAGGTCGTGATCTGCGGGTTCGCCGTGAAGACAGCTGCCGCCGCGGTGTTGCCCTTATCGGTCGTGCCGTCATAGTCCGCCGTGAAGATGCGATCCTCCGGGAAGTCCGGGCAGAGCTCTTTCCACTTGTCCAGCTCACCTTCCGCACGCGGCACGCAGCTGGAAACCGTATCCATCGTCATGATCAGAAGGCCGGTGTCCTCCTTGTCCAGCAGCTCATTCTCGATCGCATAGTTCGCGATCCACTCGCCGTTGGCCGCGCCGATGTTGTAGGCGTCGATGCCGACCCACGGAGCGATCTTCTCGCCATTTACTTCGAGGGCGTCGTCAGCCGCCACGATCGGGATCCCCGCCTCTTCGCACTTGTCGATGACGGCCTGCGACAGCGTCTGGTCCGGGATGCAGGTGACGATACCGACCGCGTTGTTCGCGATGGCATTATCGATATCTTTCAGATATTCCTCGGCGCTCATCTTCGCATCGACGTAGATGAATTCACCGCCGTCCGCCTCGACCTTGGCCTTCGCTGCGTCGCCTTCATCGATGAACCACGTCTGGTCCCCCGCCTTGTAAATGCCATACACCGTGCCGCCCGCAAAGTCATAGCTGACCGCTTCTGCTTCCGTCTCCGCCGCGATCGCGCCCATGCCGAGTGCCATCGTTGCTGCCATCGTGAGTGCCAGAGCCTTCATTGCCTTTTTCATGTTCTTCCTCCTTGTTGATGATCTTTGGTTTTTGATCATTGGTTACGGATCTTTGGTTACTGTGGCTGTTGCTATTTTCGCGGGCCGCGGGGACCCGTTGAATACAATGGCTGCAGACCCCGGCGAGCCCGGTGAATCACATTTTCAAATTTGCAGCATGTCCGGTGCGCGGGCCGTCTCAGGCGTTCTTCATCGAGTCTGCCAGCAGCGCCTTCTGCCGTCTGGTCTCACGGATGTAGTCCGATGTCAGCGCGAACAGCAGCAGCGCGCCGCGGGCCACATACTGCCAGAACGTGTCGACATTGACCATGATGAGGCCGGTGTTGAAGGCCTGGATCAGGATGATGCCGAGCGCGGTCCCGAAGATGGAACCGACACCGCCGGCGAACGAGGTGCCGCCGAGGATGACCGCCGTGATGGCGTCAAACTCGAGGTTCACATTGGCGGCCGGCTGCCCGGAATTCATGCGGGCCGCGAAGAGCATGCCGCCCATCGCCGTGAGCATGCCGATCATGACAAAGCAGATCGTGACGATCTTCTTCGGATTCAGACCGGCCAGGCGCGCCGCCTCTGCGCTGCCGCCGATGGCGTAGACGCTGCGGCCGAACTTGGTCTTCGCGAGGACGAAGCCGAAGATCACCATGCAGATGATCATGACCCACACCGGGATCGGGAGACTGAAGATGCGCGTCGTTCCGAGCTTGTTGAATGTCTGGTTCGTGATCGCGACCGGCTTGCCGCCGCAGATGATGTACGCGAAGCCGCGGATGATCGTCTGCGAGACCAGCGTCGCGATGAAGGCCTCGATCTTGATCACATTGACCATCCACGAATTGAAGAGGCCGCAGAGCGCGCCCGCGCCGAGCGTGATGATCATGGCGACCGGGATCGGCAGGCCCTTGTTCAGCAGGATAGCCGCCAGCACGCCGCAGAACGCGGCGAGCGATCCCGGCGAGAGGTCATTTTGCAGACCGATGATCAGATAGGTGTGCCCGATGGCAACCATGCCGACCAGCGACGAGGCCACCAGGAGGTTGATCATGTTCTGCTTCGTCATGAAGTTCTTGTTGAGTGACGTGAACAGCACGAAGACCACGATGATCGCAACGATGAGCACCAGGCGGTCGCCGCCGATGATCTGAGTGAGTTTCTTCTTTTCCTTCATGTTCTCTCCAATCTGCCGTTTCTGCCGTATCTGCCGTGCTCCGGCGCCTTCGGCTCAGCAGCGCCGGCCGCCTCGTTTGCCATTTCTCCCCGGAATGGCCGCCGCGCCTTACGCTTCCATGCTCATCGCCAGCAGCTTGTCCTCCGTCGCCTCCGAGGCCGCGATCTCACCGGACTTGCGCAGGGAGCGCATGACGATGATGCGGTCACTCAGCCCGATCACCTCGGGCAGCTCCGACGAGACCAGGATGACGCCGAGTCCCTGCTTGGCGAAGCGGCAGATCATCTCGTAGAATTCACTCTTCGCGCCGACGTCGATGCCCTTGGTCGGCTCGTCGAGGATGAGCACCTTCGGATGCGTGGCCACGGCGCGGGCGACGATGCATTTCTGCTGATTGCCGCCGGACAGCTCCAGCACCTTCTTGTCGCGGGACGGGGTCTTGATGTTGAACTCCCGGATCCCCTCCTCGGCCATCGCCACTTCCTTCTTCGAATCGATCACGCCGAGCGCGTTCGAGTTCTGATCCAGCGAGGCGATGTCGATGTTGCCGGCGACGCTCAGGTTCCCGAGCAGACCCTGCAGCTTGCGGTCCTCCGGCACCAGCATAATGCCGTTATGCATCGCCTCCTTCGGGGAGCGGTTCTCGATCTTCTTCCCGTTCATCGTGATCGTCCCGCCCTTGCGCCTGTCGGCTCCGATGATGGCGCGCATCAGCTCGGTGCGTCCGGCGCCGACCAGGCCCGAGAAGCCGAGGATCTCGCCCTTGTGAAGCGTGAAGGAGACCGGCTTGACGTAATCGGAGGACACGTCCTCCACGCGCAGCAGCTCCTCCCCGATTTCCTTATTCTTATCGAGGGACGAATAGATGTCGCCGAGATCGCGGCCGACCATCTTCTTGATGAGCTCCGCGTCCGTGACCTCGTCCATCCGGTACACGCCGACATGCCGGCCGTCCTTGAAGATCGCGACCTTGTCCGTGATCTCGCGCAGCTCGCTCATGCGATGCGAGACATACAGGATGACCTTGCCCTGCGCGCGCAGCTTGCGGATGATCTCAAACAGACTGCTGATCTCCGCGTCGGACAGCGACGCCGTCGGCTCGTCGAAGGCGATGACCCGCAGGTTCTCGCGGCTGTACGCCTTCATGATCTCCACCATCTGCTGGTAGGCGATCGACAGGTTCTTGACCTTCTCCGACGCCCTGATCGGCAGCCCGAACTCATCGATGATCGCCTGCGCCATCTGGTTCGCCTTCGCGGTGTTGATCACACCGAGCCGGCTCGCCGGCATCCGGCCGAGATAGATATTCTCCGCCACGCTCAGCTCAAGCAAAATCTGCCGTTCCTGGTAAATGATGCTGACGCCTTCTTCGATGGCCTGATGCGGCGACTTGAAGTGTTTCTCCTCCCCGTCCAGCAGGTACGTCCCCGACGTCGGCTGATAGTCCCCGTTCAGCACCTTGAGCAAGGTCGACTTGCCCGCGCCATTTTCCCCGAGGAACGCGAGCACCTCGCCGCCCTCCGCCCGGAAGCTCACATCGTCGAGCGCCTTGACACCGGGGAAATATTTGGAGATATGTTGGAATTCCAGACTGGTTCCCATCCGGTCCCTCCTGTTGCCTGTCAGCTCCATGGCATTTCAAAAAATGTCAAAGGAGCGCACTCCTCCCACGCCGCATCCCGCCGCAGCTTACAGCAGCGGATTCCCGCGCAGTTCAAAGGGTTTTCTTTCATTTCCTGCGTCCAGAATAGCAAATCACCGTTGGGAAATCATTAGGCGATATTGCCTTTGTGTTTAAAAAAATTGCTCTGCCTGAAACCGCATACATTTTCGCCTCCGGGCCGCATCGTCGGGCTGAAAAAAGGCTCCCCGCCGATGCGGAGAGCCTTTCGTTATTTAATGGATTACAGCGTGTTCAGAAAGTCGGCGAAGTTCTTCGGCTCGAAGATGCCGTCGGCCAGCCCGTAGGCTACAGCCTCCTCCGCCGTGAAGAACTTGTCGGTCTTCGTGTCCTCCTCGATCTTCTCG